>Ga0190270_10000158_pt1 | contig 30110 bp, 30 predicted proteins | sample Popmic320T_FD_133748 | JGI IMG/M metagenome (GOLD analysis project Ga0190270, IMG submission 133748) | Populus adjacent soil microbial communities from riparian zone of Weber River, Utah, USA - 320 T | ecosystem: Environmental > Terrestrial > Soil > Riparian zone | place: USA: Utah | collected...
GCTCCGAGGGCTGAGCGTCGCACTCGTCGAGCAGCCCTACCGCGTCGCGGGTCGGCGCAGCCCGGCTCCACCGAGGCAGCTCGACACTGCCTGGAGCGCGGTCCTCTCGCAACTTCGCGCCGGCCCTTTCAGCGGACTCCCCCTCGTGACCGGCGGTCGATCGTTGGGGGCGCGGGTCGCGTGTCGGACCGCAGCCCAGACCGGGGCGGTCGCCGTCCTGTGTCTCGCGTTTCCCCTCCATCCGCCTGGCCGTCCCGAAAAGAGCCGCCTCCCCGAGCTCGACGCCGTGAACGTCCCGACCCTCGTGGTCCAGGGCGAGAACGACCCGTTCGGGACACCGCCCGAGGGTCCGGACCGCACGGTCACCCGCATCCCCGGCACTCACTCCTTCAAAAGCGACGCCACTGTTGCCGCGGCCGTCTCCGAATGGCTCGCGCACATCGGCCTGGGCGTCCAGGAGCCCACTGGCGACACGGCTCGCGCCGGAAGCATCACGTAACGTCGCGCGCAGATGCCAGGAGTCGGGTCATTGGTCCCGTCTGTGCGCGTCGGCATGCTGCGGACGAGGGTTCGATTCACGCCGCCTCCACGAAACCCTCAGGCGTCGCGTCGGCGAATCAGGAAGTACGCGAGGAGCAACGCACCCCCCGCCCAGGCGAACGCGACGCCAAGGCCGGTCCAGGGGGCGATCGGAATGGCGTCGTCGCGAGCGACGGTCTGCTGCACGGCGAGGCCGGCGCCGGGAGTGGCCCTCTGCAAGAGGTCGCCGGTCCGCTCGGGCAGGAGGGGCCCGAAGATGAGCGGGACGAACAGGAGCGCGAGTAGCGAGCTGATTGCCGCGGCGCTGTGCCGCAGAAGCGCGCCGATGCCGAGCGCGAGCAGGGCGATCGCCGCTAAGAGCAGTGCGCTGCCGAGCACGGCGCGCTGGGCCGCGCCCTCGTGGAGTGTCCACTCCGGGTATCCAGGCGGGCTGTAGCCGTTGTCACGCAGCACCCGCTGGCCGGCGACGAAGGACATGGCAGTAGCGGCTAGGCCTGCGACCAGCACCGTGACGCCGACGAGCAGCGCCTTGGCGGCGAGCACGCGGCCGCGCCGAGGCATGGCTGCGAAAGTCACGTGAATGAGGCCGGTCGCATACTCGGACGTGAACGCGAGCACGCCGAAGGCGACGACGGCGAACTGCGCGAGGTATACCCCGACGAGGCTGTCGCGGACGATGTCGTTGTCGCCGCCCGCGCCAGGCGGCGTACTCGAGGACCCGGACGCGAGGAGCAGCGAGAACCCGACCGTCAGAGCGAGGATCAGGATCACCGTCCAGCTCGTGCTGCGCACGGTTCGGAGCTTCGTCCACTCCGCACGGAGCACGGCCGTCACCACGCGCTCCCATCGCCGAACTCGACCGAATCCCGCGTGAGCTGCATGTACGCCTGCTCGAGCGTCGCGCGATGCGGCATGAGCTCGTGGAGCGGCAGCCCGCGCTCGGCGGTCAGACCTGCGATTCGCGCGGCATCGAGCCCGCTGACGTGGAGCACATTCGGGCCGTCGGTCGTCACGGTCGCCCCGGCGGCGGCGAGCAGCCTCATCACGTCGTGAACGCGCGGCGTGCGGAGCGTGACGCTGCCTCCGGCTGCCGAGGCCAGCAGCTCGGCAACGCCGGTCAGAGCGGTCAGCCGGCCGCGGCCGATCACGACGAGACGGTCAGCGGTTCCCTCGAGCTCGCTCATCAGGTGGCTCGAGACGAGGACGGCGCGCCCCTCGGCCGCGAGCGAGCGGAAGAATCCGCGGAGCCAGACGATGCCGTCCGGATCGAGGCCGTTGGCCGGCTCGTCGAAGATCAGCACGGGAGGGTCGCCGAGCATGGCCGCCGCGATCCCTAGCCGCTGCCGCATGCCGAGCGAGAATCCGCGTACTCGGCGGCGACCGGCGTCGGTCAGCCCGACCAGCCCGAGCACCTCCTCGACACGACGGCGGGAAATGCCGTTCGATCGCGCCAGCCAGAGAAGATGGTCCGATGCGCGCCTCCCCGGGTGCACCGCGGAGGAATCGAGGAGCGCGCCTGCCTCAGTCAGGGGGCGCCGGAGCTCCGCGTAGCGCCTGCCGTTCACGAGCGCGCGGCCCCCGTCGGGTCGTGCCAGCCCGACCATCATGCGCATCGTCGTCGACTTCCCCGCCCCGTTCGGGCCCACGAAGCCTGTCACGGACCCGGCGGGGACGCCGAAGCTGAGGTCGTCGACGGCTGTCCGGCCGCCGAACCGCTTCGTGAGGTGCAGTGTCTCGATCGGCTGGGTCATTGCGATCAGGGTACGAGCCGGGGCGTCGGCTGTCGTCGCGCCCCGGAGCACTCTTTTGCAGGCCACTCGCGAGCGACGACAGCTCGCGGTCTCACCCTCCTGGGGGAGACCGGAATCGGTCCCCGGCGGTGATGCGGGAAGACCGGTCCAGCGAGACAATTGCGTCATGAGTTCCGAAGTCCCGGAGATCGTCGAGCGCGCCTGGGCCTTGGTCGCCCGCGTCGGCACAGTGGCGCAGAGGCTCCTGTCCAGGCCCGACGCCCCACTCGCCGCCGGCGTCTTGCTCGCGCTCCTCGCGATCATCGAGGTCAGCCTGAGGGCCGAGGATGTCGGAACCGCCATGCTCGCGAACCTGCTCGCGACGTTGCCGATCGTCCAGGTGAGGCAGCGCCTGCCCTGGGCGGCGGCAACCATCGTGCTCGGCGTCGTCATAGCCCTCTCGGGTGACACCGCCCTCCTCACTCTGGCGGCCGCCGTCGCGCTCGTCTCCGTGGCCTACCTCTTAGCAGGCCGCTACGGGCGTTCGTGGTCGGCGGTCTTTGCGCTCCCGTTCCTCGTCAACGTGGTCGCGCCTTTCTCGGAGATCTTCTCGCGGGCCACCAGTGTGCTCCTCTTCGTGGTCGTCGTCGGCGCGTTGGCGCTCGGCGACGCGCGCCGCGAGCGCGGCGAGGCGGTTGCCGAGCGCGACGAGGCGCAGCGCGACCAGGCGCTTCTGGAGGAGCGCGCACGCATCGCACGCGAGCTGCACGACGTCGTCGCTCACCACGTGTCGATGATCGCGGTCCAGGCCGAGACCGCCCGTCTGACCACGCCCGATCTCACCGAAGAAGGCAAGGAGCGTTTCAAGGCGATAGGCGACACCGCCCGGGACTCGCTCGTCGAGCTCCGCCGACTGCTCGGAATGCTGCGCGAAGACTCACCGGGAGGAGCGGAGCGGGCGCCGCAGCCGGGGCTCGACGATCTCGAAGCGCTCGTTGACGCAGCGCGGGAGGCAGGCACGACGGTACGCCTCACCATGATCGGGAGTCCCGATGCCCTCCCGCCGGGAGTCGATCTGACCGCTTATCGCATCGCTCAGGAGGCTCTCACCAACGCGCGCCGCCACGCCCCTGGCGCGGACGTCGACATCGAGCTTCGCTACGAGACCGACACCCTCCACCTCGAGGTGCGCGACGACGGCCAGGGTGCGACGTCCGAGTCCGACGGGCACGGCATCGTCGGCATGCGCGAGCGAGCCGAGATGATCGGCGGCAAGCTTGAGGCCGGCCCGCGCGAAGGCGGCGGCTTCTCCGTTTTGGCCGACCTTCCGGTCAAGGAGCCGGCATGAGCATCCGCGTGGTCGTCGCCGACGACCAGGAGATCGTGCGCGAAGGGTTCGCCGCGCTCCTCGCCACGCAACCGGACATGAAGGTCGTCGGTACGGCTGCTGACGGGGAGGAGGCGATCCGCGTCTGCCGGGCAGAGCGCCCCAACGTCGTGCTGATGGACGTGCGCATGCCGGGCCTCGACGGCATCGAGGCCACCCGCAAGCTCACGAGCCACCAGGGCGCGCGCACACGGGTGCTCATGCTGACGACGTTCGACCTCGACGAATACGTCTACGACGCCCTCGGCGCGGGCGCGAGCGGCTTCCTCCTCAAGGACGTCACTGCCGAGCAGCTCTTCGAGGCCGTTCGTGTCGTCGCGGGCGGCGAGGGGCTGCTTGCACCCGCCATCACGCGTCGGCTGATCGCCGAGTTTGCCCGGTTGCGACCCCAGCTCCCCGCGCGGCCGGAACGCCTGAGCGAGCTCACCCCGCGGGAGACCGAGGTGCTGCGGCTCGTCGCGGAGGGCCTGTCCAATGCCGAGATTGCGGAGCGCCTCGTCGTCACGAAGGAGACGGTGAAGACGCACGTGAGCCGCATCCTCTCCAAGCTTCAGCTTCGCGATCGCAGCCAGGCCGTCGTCCTCGCATACGAGACTGGGCTCGTCGCACCCCGTGCAGGCGAGGGCTAGGAGTTGTCGCATCGCTCCAAACCCTTGCGAAGAGAAGTCGATCCTAGGACGTGCGAGCTCGAGCGTCTTCGAGAAGGACAGGGCTGCCATGGCATTCACCGAAGCTAATGCATTGGGAGGCCGGGGTGCCCGTTTTCGCATCTGCCTATCTCCCGGTGCCTGCCCGCCGCTGACGTGAGCAGCTCGTGAGCTGACCAGATGGGCGTTGTGCATCGCGCAGGGCTATGCCCTACCTGTGGGCGAGTCTCGCGACCGACGAGCCTCGCCGCTCGCGCTACGAAACGATGTCGATGCGACTGTCGTGCAACGACTCCCAGACGCGCAGATAGAGATCGACTTCCAAGCGGGCTTGTTGCTCGTGAACCTCGTGTGGCAGACCGACACGCAGCAGGTCGTCCGCAAGCTCCTCGACCTGGCACTCGCGCTTTTCGAGGAACGCGCGGAGGGCGTCTCGCTCGTCGGGGTCACTCAATCGCAGAGTCACGTTCATCGGCCACCAAGTCCAGAAGACTTCTCAGCAGCGCCTAGGCCGCCGATGACACGCGCGGGTTGCGTTCAGCGATGGACGCGTGGGCACCGGGATGAATCGCTTGCCAGATCGCCAGATAGACGTTGACGACCCGCCTCGCCTGGGCGGTATCCGGCGATCCGGGGATGGACACTTCGAGACCCTCGCCGCGCGGGTGGGCTGCGACAAAGCCAAGCTCCCGCAGGAATTCCTGCAGGTCGCTCACAAGGCGTGGTTTATCGACGATGACGTACAAGCCGCAGAGGCGCTCCGGAGTTGCCGCAACGAAGTCGCCTTCTCTCACTGTGCCCACGAAATCGAGCGCGTCAAGGGCAGAGCCAGAGATGGCACCGGCAAGAGCGGTCGCACGACCGGCGAAGGGGCGCGGACCTTGACTTGCGTCGCGGCCGCGCACGGCCGTTCTAAGGCGTTCGCCTGACAGATCCGAAACGCGAGGAGGATGACGCCCGCCACCGCATCCGGCCCGGACGTTACGGCTACTCCGCGAACGGGCAACTCGTGGATCATGGAGCGGGTCACGGCCGAAAGTACCGTCGACGATCTCAGGCGGCAGCGCGAGCGCGTCGAGAAGTGGCCATCGGGGCCGACGCGAGAGCGAGTCCTCGAAGCGCTCGACGAGTGGATCGCGCAGAAGACGCTTTCTCCGCATGCGCTCTTCTCGCGGCGGCTCACATCAGCGGGTCGGCGCTAGCAAAGGTAACCGGACAGATGCGCCTCTCCGATCGGGCATGGCGCTCGCTCCGGAAGGATGCCGATTGCGGTGCGGCCAGTGCCTCCGCAGTGTTCGAGAGCCTGACCAGCTCGAGCAATGGTTACCGTTCCTGTTGAAAGGGGTCCCTCTGCCGCTTACTTCTTCGCGTCTGCTCAGGAACCGACGCGGCAGCCTCGCCGTCGACTTGGGGACTGCGAACACGGTCGTCTTCGTAAAGGGCGAGGGAATCGTGCTTTTCGAGCCATCGGTGATCGCAATCAACGAGGACACGACAGAAGTCCTTGCGGCCGGGACGCACGCGAAAGAGATGATCGGTCGCACGCCCGGATCGATCCGAGCGATGCGCCCGCTTCGCCACGGGGTCATCAGCGATTTCGATGTCACCGAGAAAATGCTGCATTACTTCATCGGCAAAGCAATCGGCAAGCGACGAGGACGCCCGAGCGTCGTCCTCTGCGTCCCAAGCGGGCTCACCGGAGTTGAGCGCGACGCCGTCCAAGATGCTGCGCTCGCCGCCGGCGCGGCGGAAGTCTCGCTGATCGAGGAGGCGATGGCGGCCGCGATTGGCGCCGATCTACCGGTGGCCGAGCCGGTCGGAAGCCTGGTCGTGGACATCGGTGGCGGAACGACCGAGGTCGCAATCACGTCGCTCGGAGGACTCGTCGTTGCGGAATCCGTTCGTGTGGGCGGCTACGAGATGGACGAAGCAATCGTCCGGCACGTGAAGACGTCTCATGGGCTGTTTGTTGGCGGCGAGGAAGCCGAGGCGGTGAAGATCCGGATCGGATCCGCATGGCCTCTCACCGACGACGAAACGGCCGAGCTTCGGGGACGCGACTTAGTCACCGGTCTGCTGCGGCGCACGGTGATCGCCGCCGAAGAGGTACGGCACGCACTCACGCTTCCGCTCGAGCGAATCGTCGAAGCCGTTAGGACGACGCTCGAGCGCGCACCCGCGGAGTTGTCTGCGGATGTGATGCAACGAGGACTCGTGCTCGTCGGCGGCGGCGCGCTTCTGCGCGGCATCGATCGCCGCCTGCAGGAGGAAACTGGCCTCGCTGTCACGATCGCCGAAGAGCCCCTGACGCGCGTCGCCGTTGGCGCAGGGAGAAGCCTGGAAGAACCGCGTCTGCATGCCGGTTTCGCGAAAGGCCACGCTCGCCGGCGACGCGCAGGCACGACTCGATAGATGTCATGATGACGCGCGCAAAGCGCGGCGTGATTGAGAAGGTTTCTCTCGTCCGCCTAGCGAGCAGGAATTTCTGCTGAGGTCAGAGCGATTGACAAATCTGCCCGCTGGAACCGTCACTTTCCTCTTCAGCGACATTGAGGGGTCGACGGGCCTTCTCAAGCGACTCGGCGAGCGCTATGCAGAGTTGATTGCGGACCACCGCCGCATCATCCGGGACACGTTCGGCGAGCACGGGGGCATCGAGATCGACCGACAGGGGGATTCGTTCTTCTTCGCATTCGCTCGGGCCCGCGAGGCTGTCGCGGCGGCGGTCGAAGCACAGCGCGCGCATGCTGCTTGCGAATGGCCCGGCGGAGAGGATGTTCGCGTCCGAATGGGACTACACACAGGCGAACCTGCTGTGGGGGCGGAGGGTTACCTCGGTGTCGACGTGGTTCGCGCCGCGCGCCTCAGCGCCGCCGGGAGCGGCGGGCACGTGCTGCTCTCGGAGACGACCCGTGCCCTTCTCGGATCGAGCCTTCCGACGGGCGTCTCCGTCCTTCCACTGGGTGAGAGGCGACTGAAGGACATCGAGGAGCCGGAGCGCGTCTATCAACTCGCGATCGAGGGTGTCGAGCAGCCCGAGGCAGAGCCCGCTGCAGCGGTTGGTTCAGCAGATGATTGGGAGCGGCGCCACCACGAGCTAGTCGAGCGCATGACCGCGAGAATCAACGAGCGGGTTTATGAAACGCTCGAGCGTTCCTTGGGAGGCTTTGACGACCCGCGTTGATCCAGGAGCGCCCCTCCGAGGAGCCCCGCGTTCCTCCGACCGAGTCTCCTCACGATCGGCGAAAGGCATCTCGTAAGGAGGGTCGATGAAGCAACCAGAGACGAAGCTCGACAAGCGGTTCAGCGACCCCGATGCGGTTGCCACCGAATGGGCGGAGACCCGTCGTTTGCTCGAGAATGCAGAACTCTTCTGGATTTCGACCGTTCGAGCCGACGGTCGGCCCCACGTCACGCCGCTCGTCGCCGTTTGGCTCGAGGACGCGATCCACTTCACGACCGGCTCCACCGAGCAGAAAGCGGTCAACTTGAGAGTCAACCCGAACGTCATCCTGATGACCGGCTGCAACGAGTGGAACCGAGGGCTCGACATCGTGGTTGAGGGCAAGGCTGTCCAGATCACGGACAATGACCTGCTCGGGCGCCTCGCCGCTTCCTGGGCGACGAAGTGGGACGGACGCTGGCATTTCGAGGTCCGCGACGGCGCTTTTGAGCACGAAGCTGGTGGCGTTGCCTTGGTGTTCTCGGTGACGGCGACCAAGATCTTCGCCTTCGCAAAGGGCACCTTCGCACAGACACGACACCGGTTCTGAAACCCACCGCGTGCGGTGAGCGAACCCTCGCTCAGGTGCCCCTTGGAAAACGCTGCCTCAAGGCGGATCCTGTGCAAGTGCGCAGACTTCCTGCGGGGACGGTCACCTTTCTGTTCACCGACATCGAGGGTTCTACGAGACTTCTGCACCGGCTCGGCGCGGACGCCTATGCGGATGCCTTGACTCAGCATCGAACCGTCTTGCGCGCAGCCTTCGCCCGTTACGGGGGCGTGGAGGTTGACACGCAGGGTGACGCCTTCTTCTATGCCTTCGAGACCGCACCCTGGGCACTCGTGGCAGCGCGCGAGGCGCAGGAAGCCCTGAGGGAGCTGCCGATCCGCATCCGTATAGGCGTCCATACCGGGACGCCGCGGATTGCCGACGAAGGCTACGTCGGAAAGGACATCCATCGCGCAGCTCGCATCGCTGCATGTGGGCATGGCGGTCAGATCCTCGTCTCAGCGGCTACCGCGGCGCTCGTCCCTGAACCGTTGTGCGACCTCGGCGAACATCGCCTCAAAGATCTTTCCGCACCCGAGCGGATCTACCAGGCAGATCCGGGAGAGTTCCCGCCCCTGCGCACGCTCTATCAGACGAACCTACCGGTGCCCACGACGCCCTTCCTCGGTCGCGAGGGGGAGCTAGGGGCGGTCGGTCGTCTCCTGGCGGATACGGCGAAACGCCTCGTCACGCTGACTGGCGCGGGGGGAACCGGAAAGACTCGACTGGCGCTGCAGGCAGCCGCGGCCGCGGCAGACTCGTATCCGCACGGCGTGTGGTGGGTCGGGCTTGCACCCATCCGCGACATCGAGCTCGTTCTGCCGACCGCTGCGCACGCACTTCGCGCGCAAGGACCGCTTGACGCGCATATCGCTGACCGGCGAATGCTCGTCCTCTTCGACAACTTTGAGCAGGTCGTCGACGCGGGATCGGAGCTCGTCGGCCTCCTGACCGCCTGTCCTCGACTCGACATCCTCGTCACGAGCCGCCAGCCCCTGCATCTTTCCGGCGAGTACGAGTACGAGGTCCCGCCCCTCCAACCAGACGAGGGCGAAACCCTTTTTCGCGTCAGGGCCTCTGCCGTGAACCCGGACTTCCTAGACGACGACTTCGTCCCAAAGATCTGCCGGAGGTTGGACGACCTTCCGCTTGCCCTCGAGCTCGCCGCCGCGCGGATCAAGGCACTTTCCACCCGTCAGATCCTCGAACGCCTCACTGAACGTCTGCCTCTGCTCACAGGCGGCGCGCGCGATCTCCCGGAGCGTCAGCGCACGCTGGAAGCGACGATTCGCTGGAGCTATGAGCTCCTCAACGACGCGGAGCGGGAGTTGTTTCGTCGGCTCGCGGTCTTTTCCGGCGGATGCACTCTCGAGGCCGCCGAACAGGTCGCGGGAGCCGATCTCGATTCCTTGCAGTCGCTCGTCGAGAAGAGCCTGGTCCGCCACAGCGGCGAGCGCTACTGGATGCTGGAATCAATCAGGGAGTATGCGACCAGGGCTCTCGAAACCGCCGGGGAGGCGGCCGCCCGGCGCAAGAGTCAAGCTGAGTACTTCGAGCAACTCGTCGACTCTGCGGGCCTCTCGCTCGAGCCGGAAGGAGCGCAAGAGTTCGCGCCCATTCGCGACGAGCTCGACAATCTGCGCGCGGCGATCGACTGGGGTTTCGATGAGGATCCAGTACTAGCTCTCGGCCTGGCGGCCTCGCTGGACGGGTTCTGGGCGATAACAGCGCCGGCCGAGGGCATGCGCCGCCTCGACGCCTTGCTCCGGAAGGTTCCAGACGCACCTCTCGCCCTGCGCGCGCAAGCTTTGCGCGCCTTCGGTAGCTCGGCGAATCCCGCAGGCGACGACGAAGGTGCCGAGCGAGCCTACGAGGCGAGCCTCGCAGCGTACCGCCGCCTGGGAGACCAACGCGGCACGGCGGTCATCCTGCTCCGCGTAGCCATGAGTGCCTTTTACCGTGGCGACTTCGAGCGCGCTGCCGAGCTCAACGGAGAGTGCTTGGCTCTGAGCCGTGCCATTGCATACCGGGCACCCGAGTCGCAAGCGCTTGGCCTCGCCGGAGAGCTCGAGTGGGTGCGCGGGAACCGTCAGGTCGGCGCTGATCTGATCGAGCAAAGCGCGACCTTGGCGGGAGAGATTGGATTCCCCTGGTGGCGGTCACGGATGCTCCGCAAGCTCGTTGACTGTCTGATCGACCTCGGCCGCATGGAGGAGGCAGCTGCCGCAGCAAGGGAATCCTTAGAGTTGATCCACAGCATGCGCGACCGGCAAATGACCGTCTTTACGCTCGCTCGGCTTGCCCGCCTTGCCGCCGAATCAGGGGACGAGGCGGGCGCTGGTCTCATTTGGGGGGCGATTGAGGCGGAGGAGGGGCGCGGACCCATGGGTGCCTGGGCGAAGGAGCGGGAGCGACTTGGAGCGCCAGTCCTCGCGCACACGGGCCCCGCGTTCGAGCGGGGGCGGACCGAGGGTGGGTTGCTCGAGCTGGCCGAAGCGGTCGAGCTTGCCCTCGGAGACCACTCTAAGCCGAAAATTGCGACGCGCTGAGAGCGTTCTCTCTAGGGTAACTCGCCCTTTGACTGATCGGTATTCGTCGGACGCTAGGTCGCGCCGATGTACTCGTGCAGAAACTTGATCTCGAAGCTCTGCTGCTTCGACTTGAACTTGACGACGTCTCCGATCGAGACGATCCCGACCACCCCGCCTTGGTCGTCGACGACCGGCAGGTGTCGGATCCGCCGGTCCGTCATCAGTGCCATGCATTCGTCGATCGACGTCTGCGGGGTGACAACGATCAGCGGTGAGGACATGATCTCCCGAACGGAGGTCCCCTCGTCGGTGCGTCCCTCGACCGTCACGCGGCGGAGGTAATCCCTCTCGGTGATGATCCCTGTGATCGCGCCGCCCTCCGACACGAGCAGCGACGCAACGTTCGCCGCGACCATTTGCTTCACCGCTTCGTGCACCGATGCCTCCGCCTCAATCCGGAGGACGTCATGGCCTTTCTCCTCAAGGATCTGCGACACCTGGTTCACGTCGCCTCTTGAACCCCCTGCCTTTGGTCCGTGGCGGTCACATGATGCCGTAGGTTGGAAGGGACCGCGCTCTGAGCGCAAAACAGGCGGAAGCTCGCTCCGCCACCGCCGACGTCCGTAAGGGGAGGTCCTCATGATGATCACGGAGAGCTCGAAGCAAGTGATTCCCTTGGGTCCTCAAGACGCGAAGCGGGTCGGCGAAGGGTGCTTCTATCTCGACCTGATCGTCTGGCTCAACGGCGACCGAATCGAACTCGGCGAACGGGTCGGCTTCAATTACGGGTGCTACGTGAACGGCTACGGTGGCCTCCGGATCGGCCACCGGACGATCGTCGGCCCCTACGCGATGATCCATACGGCCAACCACCAGATGTCCACCGAGCGGCCGATTGTCGACCAGAATTGGACCAAGCGGCCGGTCGAGATCGGCACTGACTGCTGGATCGGGATGGGCGTCTGCATCCTCCCGGGTGCGCGCCTCGGGGACGGGTGCGTAGTCGGGGGTGGGAGCGTTGTCGTCGGCGAACTCGAGCCGAACTGCATCGCTGTCGGCAACCCCGCCCGTGCGATCAAGCGCCGCTGATGCGCGTCCTGTTCCTGCAGCAGCAGCCCTGCATTCGGGCGCTCAAGTACGCCGTCGGGTTGCGCTCGGCGTTCCCAGGAATCCAGCTCGGCTTTGCCTACCAGGGAAAGACGTTGAGCGGCTGGTACGGCTCGGGTGATGAGCTCTTCGAGCGCTGGTGGGACCTCGGCTCGGAGCCGATCAGGGGACTCAAGCGGGCCCGCGGAGAGTTTCGCCCCGATCTGATCCACAGTCACAACCTTCCGGACTCCTTGACCGCGATCGCGCTTGAGCTCTTCGCTGGCCGTGTGCCGGTGGTTCACGACGTGCACGATCTCCAAAGCCTCCGGCGAACGCCCTACGAGCACGGCTTTCCAGAGCCGGTCGAGGCGCTCGCGCTGGAGCAACTCGCGATCGAGGGATGCTCCGCCCTGGTCACGGTCTCGGATGAACTCTTGGAGGAGATCCGCAGCCGTTACCGGCCTACAGCCCCGACGCTCGTATTCCCAAACTACGCGCTCCGGCGCGACCTGCCGCAAGTGCTGCCCCCGGGGGAGCGCCGAGACGGCCGTCCTCCGCGCCTCGTCTACCAGGGAACCCTCTCGACGAACGGCGGTCACTACGACCTGCGGGCCATCTTTCGCTCGATCGTGAGCGAGGGGGTCTCACTCGACGTCTATCCGTCGCGCGCCGTGCCCGCTTATGCCGAGCTCGCGGTCGAACTGGACGGCCTGCGCGCGCACAGGACGCTTCCGCCCTCGCGGTTGCTCGCCGCGCTAACAGACTACGACTTCGGCTGGGCCGGCTTCAACTCCGCTCTGAACGGGGCCCACCTCGACACTTGTCTCCCGAATAAGGCCTATGAGTACATCGGCTGCGGCCTGCCCATACTGACGCTGCGGCATCGTGCGCTCGCGCGATTGGTTAACGACAGACGCCTCGGCCTGAGTCTCGCGACGCTTGACGACTTTCTAGAGCAACTCATGGCGGTGGACACGGTCGAGCTGCGCTATCGCATCGCAGCAGTGCGCTTCGAGCTCACGGTGGAGGCAAACATCCACCGCCTCGCCGCGCTCTACTTGACGGTCGCTGGCTAAGCAGGAAGCGCGGCAAAACTCAGTTATCGGATCCCGCGGAGCGCGTCGATCGCCGACGCGAACCTAACGGCGTCGTACGTCCGCGAAAAGCACGTGCTTGGCCCAACTCTGACTCCTCACCGTGGACAAGAGCGACGGGAACGCCCAGGCGCTCGTAGAGCGCTCGGGGCGGCGATTCGTGCTGTCCACGGTGCAGAAGACTTCGTCCTGTTTCTTCATTTGCCCGGTTCGGTGCCTTGCTCAGGGTCGAAAGGAACGCGGGCTTCGACCGCGAAGGCACAATGTCCCATGGCCAGTTCAAGGCCGGAAATTGATCCAAGTCTCGGTTTTGGCCGCGGTAGCGCTGTGCGCGAGTACTGGCTCAAACGCTGTCAGGGTTTTTCCGCGGTGCGTGCCGACGGCAGTCACCTCGGCCGAGTGAAGCGCGTCGAAACGCAGATGGAAGGCACCTTCCTCCGACTTACCGGCCTTCGCGCACGAACCTTACCTCTGTCCGCGATCGAGACAGTGTGCCCCAGCGCGTCGTTGCTCGTTATCTCCGACGAACGCGTCGACCTGGGGTCGGAAGTGAGCGTTGGTTTCGACCGGGCGGACAAGCGTCCCGCCTGGACTGAAGACACGGTTCCATGGTGGGAGCTCGTCGACGGCGTGCGGGCTCGTGGAACTGAGCAGGTGAACGCGGCCTCTCAGCGCGTACGTCCTCGCAGCCCTCGACTCACGCTGGACGCGCCTCGGATAACTCGTGCGTTGTCTCTCGAGAGGATGGAGCCGCTCGCGAAGACGATTGCGGCGCGGGCGTCGAATCTCGTCGAGCGCGCCGAGAACCTCGTGCGAACATTTGCGCGCAAGGTAATTCGTGCGAGCCGCGTCACCGTTAAAACGCTAGATAACGCGCGGGTGATCGCCCAGACCGCACTGCTCGGCGTCACCCGGTGCAGCCGTTTGCGCGTCGCGCATTCCCTCTTTCGAATGGGCGTTTGGGTGGGCGGAAGGAATGCGTTTGCCCTCGAGGCCCGTCGCGATGGTTGGGTTGAGGTCGACGAGCGAGACACCGAGGAAAACGATCTGGGTTCTGGCTGGGCGTAGTCGTCGCGCCGGTGGGCTGTGCGAAGACGGAAGGTCGTAGAGGTGAGCGACCCGGAGGTCCCTACGACTGGCGGACAGGGCGCGCGACCAGGGCTGGTCACCGCGGCGATGTAGCCGCCGTGCCCGGCGGATCGGTGGTAGCACTGTGGCCAGGGGTGCACCGCTGCACGAGAATGATGGCGTGCGGACTGTGCTTCGTACGATTGCCTGGTGCCTGGCGCTCGTGGCTTTGGCCATGATCGCGGGAGGGGTGGTGCTCGACCGTATCGCGGCCGAACAGCACGTTTCCGACGCCGACTCCTGGTGGTTGTATCCGTTCCTTGTCGCCGCCGTCTCGGCGCCTGCTGTGGTGGGCGCGTTGATCGTCGCGCGGCAGGCACGCAACCCGATTGGCTGGATCCTCGTGGTGGGCGCGCTGTCGCTTGCGATTGTGCTCGCGGCGAGTCCGTACGCGTCGGTCGCGCTCCAGGCGCATCCCGGGTCGCTTCCCGGCGGCTCGTGGGCCGCACTCGTTTCCTCGCTGTGGCCCGTCTTCTTCGCCTGGCCACTGGCTGTCACGTTCCTGTTTCCGGACGGCCGCCTTCCGTCGAGGCGGTGGCGCCCGTACGCGCTCTTCGCGGGGAGCGCAATGACGCTCCTCATGGTGGCGCTGGTGCTTGCGGACGAGCTCGAGCCGCCGTTCGCGGATGTGGCGAATCCGGTGTCGTTGCGGTTTCCGGACACCCTCGGGTTTCTGCGACCCCTCGCCTGGCTGTCCGTCTTCGCCAGCCTGATCGCCGGCGCTGCCGCGGTCCGGGTTCGCTACCGGCGCTCCAAAGGGATCGAGCGGCTGCAGATGCTCTGGCTTGCATATGCGGCGCTCCTGATCCCGTTGGGGATCGTCTGGTTCCTCGTCTGGTCCCTCGCGGTCGGCGAGGCCGGCGCTGGCGAGGCCGTGGTCGCGGTCTTGCTCGGAATGGAGGCTGCCGTGGCGATCGCTGTCGGCGTGGCCGTGACCCGATACCGGTTGTACGAAATCGATCGGCTCATCAACCGGACGGTGGTCTACGGCGTCCTCACTGCGTCGCTCGGCCTGGTGTACGCGCTTGTGTCGCTCCTCGGAGGTGTCGCGGTCGGGCGGGGCTCAACCTGGGTGACGGCCCTCGCGGTGATCGTCGTTGCGGCTGCCTTCGGGCCGCTGCGGAGCCGGGCTCAGGCTGCGGTGGACTGGCGCTTCGACCGCGCGCGCTACGAGGGGTTGCGACGCGTGCGCGCATTCGTTGACGACGTTCGTGAGGGACGGCGCGAGCCGGAGGAGGTCGGGACCGTGGTCGCGTCGGCCCTTCGCGACCCGAGCGCCGAGCTGCTCTTCCGACTGCCTGCGAGCGACGCGTACGCCGATCGCCTCGGGGCCGTGGTCGTGAAGCCGGTCGGCGACGGGCGCGCCGTCACGTCCGTGGAGCACCGTGGACAGGAGATCGGGCTCCTCCGCCACAAGTGCGCTTTGCTCGACCGCCCCGATCTGCTCCGCAGCATCCTCGACGCCTCGAGCCTTGCGATCGAGATCGCGAGACTCCGAGTCGAGGTGCGGCTCCAGCTCGCCGAGGTGGAGGCGTCGAGAGCGAAGGTCGTGCGGGCGGGCTACGAGGAGCGCAGTCGGCTCGAACGCGATCTCCACGACGGCGCCCAGCAGCGGCTCGTGACGCTCGGGATCCGGCTGCGCCGCATGCAGCGCTCCCTGCCGCGCGAGGCACAGATCCTCGGCCCGGCGCTCGGCTCGGCGGTGGACGAAGTTGGAGAGGCTATCGAGGACTTGCGGACGATCGCCGCCGGCGTGCGCCCGCCACGGCTAGACGAAGGGCTCGCGGCGGCTCTCGCCGACCTCGTCCGCGCTGCGCCTCTCCCGATCGACCTGGAAGCGACCGACGCGCGGCTACCCGAAGAGGTCGAGGCGGCCGCCTACTTCGTGGTCTGCGAAGCCGTAACCAACGCCGTCAAGCACGGCTCGCCATCCCGGGTCCGTGTCGAGGCGATCGTGGCGGATGGAGCGCTGCAGCTGGTGGTGGTGGACGACGGCAGCGGCGGCGCGACGATCGGTCAGGGGAGCGGACTCGTGGGGTTGGCCGACCGGGTCGAGGCGCAGGGCGGGACGCTCCTCATCCACAGTCCTGTAGGAGCGGGCACGCGGATCGAGGTGGAGATTCCATGCGAATCGTAATCGCCGAGGACACTGTCCTCTTGAGGGAGGGCCTTGCCGGCCTACTCGAAGATGCCGGCCACGAGGTCGTCGCACGGGCGGGGGACGCCGAGGCCCTCATGGCCGTCGTCGCCGAGCACGAGCCGGATCTTGCCGTCGTGGACGTCCGCATGCCGCCCGACTACGAGGACGAGGGCATGCGCGCCGCCGCCGACATCCGCCGGGAGCATCCGCACACTGCCGTCCTCGTCCTCTCGCAGCATGTCGAGACCCGCTACGCCCTCGAGCTCGTTGGGGCGGGAGGCTTCGGGTACCTGCTCAAGCACCGTGTGCTCGACGTCGACGACTTCCTCGACGCCGCTCGGCGTGTGAGCGAAGGCGGATCGGCGCTCGATCCCGAGGTCGTCGCCACGCTCCTCTCGCCGCAGCCGCGCGACGACACGCTCGCTGGGCTGACGCCGCGTGAGCGGGAGGTGCTCGCGCTCATGGCCGAGGGACGGACGAACGCGGCGATCGCGAAGCGACTGTGGCTCACGGAGCGAACGGTCGAGACACACGTCCGCTCCATCCTCGGCAAGCTCGGCCTGCCGGTCAGTGGGGACGACCACAGGCGCGTGCTCGCCGTTCTGACATACCTGCGCGCTTCGACGGTCTGAAAGATCCCGGTGCTGGCACGGAGGGGCATCTCAGTGTGCGCCACGACGACTGCGAGCGCGCCGCGACGTAGCGTCAGGCTGACTCCAAAAGAGAGGAACGGGATGGTGTCAGAACGATTCGACCGCTTCTTGCCACTCGCCGGCGTGCTCGCCGGATTGTTGTTCTTCGTCGGTCTTGTGCTGCTCTGGAACGACCCCAGCAGCGAGGTCGGGCCGGCCGAGACATTCTCCTACTGGCAGGACGACCGGGGCCGGCACCAGATCGTGGCGCTCCTCGTCGCCCCCCTGATCGCGCTCCTACTCGTCTTCTTCGGAGCAGGTCTGCGGCGTCGGCTCGCGCAGGGGAGCGGCGACGCCGGCCACGGCTCGGTCGCCTTCGGCGGCGCGCTGCTCGGGTCTGCCGGATTCGCGCTGGTGGGGATGCTCGAAGGAGCAATGACGAACGCCGCCCACGAGGGCGAGCAGCAGACCGTCTATACGCTGAACCAGCTCCACTCCTACGACTGGCTGGTGTGGAACGCGGCCTTCGCGGCCATGTTGCTCGCGACCGGCCTCGGTGCTCGCCGCAACCGGATGCTACCGAGCCCGCTAGCCTGGGCGACGATTGTCATCGGAGCATCGCTCCTGACCCCGCTCGGGTTCTTCGGGTTCGTCCTCGTTCCCGTGTGGCTGATCGTGGTCGGCCTCTGGCTTGGCCGGCAAGATCAGGTTGCCAGGGAAATTGTCCTGGCTCCGATAGCCAGCGCCCCGGGCCGCTGAGGACATTCCATTGCGGATCGTCACGGCCACGGACGGCTCGTCCAGCTTCAAGGATCAGTCGATCTGGCTCGATCGATCAACGCGTGGTCGCCTCCACTACACCTCAGGCGTCGCGTCGGGGAATCAGGAAGTGCGCGAGGAACATCGCACCTCCGCCCAGGCCAACGCGAGCCAAGGCCGGTCCAGGGGGCGATCGGAATGGCGTCGTCACGGGCGGCGGGCTGCTGCACGGCGAAGCCGGCGCCGGGCGTGGCCCTCTGCAAGAGGTCGCCGGTCCGTTCGGGCAGGAGGGGTCCAAAGATGAGCGGGACGAACAGGAGCGCGAGTAGCGAGCTGATTGCCGCGGGGCTGTGCCGAAGAAGTGCGCCGATGCCGAGCGCGAGCAGGGCGATCGCCGCTAACAGCAGTGCGCTGCCGAGCACGGCGCGCTGGGCCGCGCCCTCGTGGAGTGTCCACTCCGGGTATCGCTTCAACCCTTGCGAAGCGAAATCACGGATTGCCCAAGCCAGACGGGCAGGCGTCGCGGCTCGAAGTTGTAAAGAGTTTGGATGTTTCGACACATGGCCTGGGGCGTACCGACGGGGCGTATGGATACGGTGGAAGCGTGAACGGCCGCAGCCGCTGGCTCGCGCTTTACGTGCTTTGTCTCGGCGACATCATGATCGTCCTCGACAGCACGATCGTGAACGTCGCCTTGCCGTCGATTCGCGACGATCTCGGCTTCTCTCAGACGTCCCTGGCATGGGTCGTGAACGCGTACTTGCTCACGTTCGGCGGTTTCTTGCTTCTGGGCGGCCGTCTCGGTGATCTCTACGGGCACCGGCGCCTCTTCCTCATCGGGATCTCGGTCTTCACGACGGCTTCGCTCGCGTGCGGGCTTGCCACCTCCCAGGCGTTCCTCATCACGGCTCGCGCAGTCCAGGGTTTCGGCGGCGCGATCGTCTCGGTCGTCGTCCTTTCGCTGATCATGATCATGTTCACCGAGCCGGCCGAACGGGCGAAAGCCATGGGCGTCGTCGGCTTCGTGCTGTCGGGAGGCGGGACTGCCGGTGTGCTTCTCGGCGGAATCCTCACGGACCTTCTGAGCTGGCACTGGATCTTTCTCGTCAACATCCCGGTCGGCATCGCGGTCTTCGTGCTCTCCGTCTACCTCTGCCCGACCGTGCAGGCGCCGGCCGGGGAGCGGCGGCTCGACATCGGCGGCGCTATCACCGTGACTGCGGCACTGATGCTCGCCGTCTATGCCATCGTGAAGGGCAACGAGGTCGGCTGGACCTCCGGGCGAACCCTCGGCTTCCTGGGCGCATCCCTCGCCCTGTTCGTCGTCTTCGTCGTGATCGAGGCGCGCCATCCCGCGCCGCTCATGCCGCTCAGCCTGTTTCGGCACCGGAACCTCTCCGTTGCCAACATCGTCGGGATCCTGATGGCGGCCGCGATGTTTGCGATGTTCTTCTTCGCGGCGCTCTATCTGCAGCTCGTGCTCGATTACAGTCCGCTCGAGGTCGGCCTCGCGTTCCTGCCTTCGACGCTGGTCTGGGGGTTCTCCTCGCTGTTCCTCTCCGATCGCCTCGTGATGAGGTTCGGCATCAAGCCGCCGCTGATCCTCGGCCTCGGTTTCTTCATCGTGGGCCTGCTCCTCTTCGCCCGCGCGCCGGTGGACGGGAGCTTCACCATGGATGTTCTCCTGCCGATGCTGTTCTTCGGCCTCGGCGGGGGCATCACGTTCAATCCGCTTCTGCTGGCGGCTATGGGCGACGTCGAACCACAGGACTCCGGTCTGGCCTCGGGGGTTGTCAACACCGCGTTCATGATGGGCGGTGCGCTCGGCCTCGCCGTGCTCGCGGCGATCGCGACGTCTCGCACGGACAATCTGCTCGCCTCGGGTGACTCTCAGGCCGAGGCGCTCGCTGGCGGTTACCAGGCGGCGTTCATGGTCGGCGCCCTCTTTGCCGCAGCCGCAGGCGTGCTCGCGGCCACGCTGCTCCGCCGGGTCTCGGCACCCGGGCATGCAATGGCAGAGCCCGCTACCGCTCAGGCAGAGTAGGCACGCGGTTCAGCTTTTGCCGCATGCTGTGCGCCATCCTCGGTGCGCCCCCGGCCCTCATCCTGCCGCCGTGGCCCGGTTGCGGCCCTTGCGTCCTAACCGTGCGGGAAGAGCCGCGCCTCGGCATCCCGGTAGGCAACTGGATCGCGCACGACGCGCGCCCCGGGGTGCTGGGCTTCGAGGTCGAAGGCCCCCATCGAGTCGGCATTCACGGGTAGCTCCTCGTAGACCGGGAATCGCAGCGTCACGCTGCCGCCGTTCCCGGTGCTGATCCACTCGATGGGAGCGTAGGTCACGGGGCCGACGAGGTAGACCTGACTCCCGTCGGGAGACTCGATACGGATCGCGTCGCGCCCGTCAACCTCGACGTGTCCGGTCACCTGGGCGCGCCCGGAATTGAGGAGCGCGAGAATCTCGGACCGGAATGGGTCCTCGACCGTCTCGCCGCCACCGCCTGAATCCTGTGCCTGGGCACGCTGCTCGCGAAGGCGCTTGGCGCCTTCCTTGGTCGCAATGACGGCGTAACCAGGGCCACTCTTCGTGACCCTGTATCGCAGCGACGCGTCCAGGCCCCGAGGCGAACCCTCCGTCAGCTTGCGGAACCGGGCCTTCGAGACGACCTTGATCGGCACCGGATTAGATGTGGCGAGCTCCTTCTGGGAGGCGATGTAGATCGTGTTCGTCTCAGCGTCGAACAGCTCCTGGGTATCGCCGCGGACCAGCGATTCCGAACGAATTCCGTCCGATCCGACCTCGATCTGCCGCCGCGTAAACGGGGCTTCGTTGAGCTGCCAGCTCTCCGACTGCCAGCTGACAACGCTCCCGTCCGGGTTGTGCTGCTCACCGCGCATCTCCATGTGCAGGATCGTGTTATCCGAAACTTCAAGCGCGGCCGCCGCGGGCCCGACCACGGACGATCCACCGCCCGGCAAGACGGCCAGAATCCCAAGCGCAACCGCTGCAACCGCCGCCGAAAGAGCCGCGGCCCGCAGCAGCTGTCGCCGCCTGCGCCGCGTGCCCAGATCGCGTCGGATGGCGATCTCGAGCTCGGCGCCGAACCGGTCGAGGGCACGAGGCAAGGCAGTCATGTGTCCTCCTTCAGAGCCTGGGAAGAAAGGCGCCGGAGCGCCCGCGAGACTCGCAAACGTGCGGCGGCTGGACGAACGCCGAGGCGATCTGCGACTTGCTCGTACGGCAGCTCTTCAACGACGCGCAGCTCGAGCGCTTCACGCTCGTGCTCCGGCAGAGTCTCAAGCCCGCGGGCGAGAGCGGCGCGGGGCGAGAGCCGTTCCTCGACCGCTGCATAGCCGTCGTCCGAAGCCAGGTCAGTCGAAAGGCCGAGCCGGCGGCGTGCGCGGGTCTCCACGGCGTTCCGGCGTGCGGACTCGCGCGCGACGTTGTGGGCGATTCCGAAGAGCCACGGAAGCGCGGAGCCTTCCGCCTCGTCCCGGAAGCTCCCGCGGGAGAGCCACGCCTGCGCGAACGTCTCAGCCGTCAGGTCGCTCGCCGCCCATTCGAGGCGGCGGCGAAACCATGCGTGCACCGTGGAGGCGTGCCGCCCGTAGATCTCCGCGAACGCGCCCTCGTCGACCTTGGCGGCTCGCATGAGCTCGGCGTCGGTCTGGCCGTTCGAATGTCTCACACCGTTCATATGGAGGAGCCTGGACGAGTTGTATCCGCAACGCAGTTCAGGCGCAGAGGCCCAGGGCGGCCGCCTAAGAGGAAGCCCGGCCGCGCTCCCCAACGCAGCCGGGCTGGCCACAGACCTCTAGTGGTTCGACGTCACCTGGTAGCAGGCGATGTCGTATTGAGAGACCGCATGGGAGCTCCCGTTCGCAAGCGATGGCGTGCCGTCACTTCCCGCGTAGACGGTCTCTGCTTGTTTAAAGCCGGCAGTGAGAAAGCCAGCAGGCTCCATCGTCGCTCCTTCCTCACCACACTCAGCCCCAGGCTGTCCGGTGCCAGCCGGATTCGACGCTGCAAGCGCGGCAGCGGGGGCAACGGCGAGCAGGCCACCGGCGAGCATTGCGATCAGAGGCCTTTTCATAGATTCCCTCCTCGCCTGCCGTCGACTACGGACCTTTACGCGCAAACCCTTGCCACGGATTCCTCGGCCGGGCTTTGCTTTCGAGAACAAGCTGCCCGCGGTCCTTGGAACGTTGTCCGGCGGCAGCGGCACCTTCGGGGCCCATCGCGGGTAACGCCGCAGCGGGGACAGTTTCTCGGGTAGTTAGGCGTGACCGGGCTTAGGGGGCGCGGGCGCAGACGGAGGGGGAATTCCGTGACTGGCGAGGGTCACGCGTTGCTGCTTTCCTTCACGAGGACTCGTCCCCCCGGTAGGTCGACTCGTCGGTGCTTTCCCCGATGCCATGGAGTCAAAGGAAGCGCCCACTGGGATTGAGGCCGGAGGTCGTCCCAGGTCGGCAGAAGGCCGCAGACTGCCGCCTCTCCCCGCCTCCGGCCTCCACTCTGAGGAACGCGACCGAAGCGAAAGAGAGGCGAGGCGGGGAGCCACAGGGGAGGCGCACTCCGTCCGCAGGGTGCGCACTGTCTTCGACCGGCTGCCGCCATCTCCCCCGCCGAGGCGACCACCGGCGCTCCCTCGCCCTCGCGTCTCACCGGCATTCTTCGATCCCTTTCGCATTCACGCAATGGGACATTCAGCCGCCATTCCTCGGCGTTCCCGCCGGCCTCGATTGCGGGCTGCGTGCCGGTCATGCGAAGACTCACCTTCTCCTAGGAATGAGGCTCGGCCTCGAAGAGGAGCGGGTACTCCGCTGCATCATCAGGACCGTCGCCGAGTAGCGGCGAAAAGTGGGTGCAGATCCGAAGCTGCTTTGCGTTGCCGGCGGGGCTGACGGATCTGATCAGTGCCAAGGACCGCGACCACGATGTTGAGTCGCAGTCGTGGCAGGCCATGGTCGAGAAAGGGCGTCGTGTGCGTATGCTGGATTCCAGAAAACGACAGTCTGGAGAGAAATCATGTGGTGGGGCATTGGGTTCGGCGGTCTGCTGTATCTCGTCTTGCTGATCACCCTCGGGGTCATGACTCTGAGAAATGGGCATGGATGGATGTTCTTCTTTGGCATCTTCGTCCCGATCTTCTGGATCATCGGCGCCGTCATGCGGCCAACTCCGGCCGGAGCTGCGTAGAACGGTCAAGCGCGGATCACCGCCTCAATAAGCCGGCGCCACTCCTAGGTTTCAACCGGCCGGGTACTCGTCCTTCCGCAAGATGTGGGACGGCTCGGGCGACTGGGGCAGCGATGTTCGCTCCATGAGAAAGCTGAAGTAGGGCGCGACGAACGGGTCGGGCGCCGACACCGTGTACGTGTGGTAGACGGATCCATTCTCGCGCGCGAAGGCGTTCCAGCTCGGATTCTCGCGGAGCCCGTCCTTCAGCTCCGCCCCGACCTGGCCGGCCCACTCCTGGAGCCAGTCGGGCGGGTTGTCGATCAGATCCTTGACCTCGGGGATCTGCATAGCCTGCTCCTCGGTCATCGCGAGGCCGAAGTCGAAGGCGAAGTCGGTGTCGTAGGTGGAGACGTACGGGACCTGCCAGCCCATCCGTTCCTTGTAGGCGTTCAGCCGGTCGATCGGCGCTCGCGAGAAGCAGATCAGTGTCACGTCCTGGTGGTTCAGGTGGACGAGCGTGCCGTCGAGCCCGTCCGCGAGGCTGGTGCAACCTGGGCACGCGCCGAGCGAATAGCCGGGGCCGAACATGACGTTGTAGGCGAGCAGCTGTGAGCGCCCTTCGAAGAGCTCGCCGAGCGTTTTCTTGCCGTCCTGGGTGTCGAACTCGTATTCCTTCTCGATCTCGACCCAGGGGAGTTCGAGGCGCTTTGCCTTGACCTCTTCGTTTTGCTTCGCCTGGTCGGCCTCGAGCTTCGCGAGCTCATCGCGTGCCGCCTGCCACTCCTCGCGGGTTCCAGTCTTGTGCTCGGGCATCTGATCTCCCTCCCGTCGGATTTCGTCCGCTCTGGCACGCTACGTGAAGTGAGGCGTTCAGTGGAGGTGCCGCGAATGGCTGACAAGAGAGCGGGGAGCTGAGCCGTGCGGCTCGCCGCCGAGGTGCTCGCCGCCATCCTGCTTGTCCTGCCGATCGTCGTAGTGGGCTACTTCTTCGTCTGGGCAGCACGCAAAGATGGCGAGGAAGACCGCGCGCTCCAGAAGCGCCTGGGCATTCGCCGCAAGACGCGGCTCGGCCGCTAGCCGACCTATCGAACGGTAGGGTCGCCCGGATGGGACGCGCTACGGGAATCCCGGTCTCGAACGAGGCCCTTCGGCGCCACGCCGAGGAGCTGCTGGCGCGCCCGGTCGCCCTGGACGACCTGGCACTCGCCTTCGACGAGGCGAGCGCGGCCTCCGCTGATGTCCTGGTCGAGGGAGAGTCCTTCTATCGACCGATGCTGGCGGACATCGAGGCCGCTCAGACCTCCGTCCACATCAACCAGTTCGGCTTCCGACCTGGCGTGGTCGGCGACCGCTTCGCCGATGCGTTGATCCGCAAAGCAAAGGAGGGCGTACGGGTGCGTCTCGTGGTCGACCGGCAAGGCTCTGCGCCCGAGGAGGCGGCCCGCGACCACTACGAGCGGCTGATCGCGGCGGGCGTCGAAGTCGGCGTCGTCCGCGCGACCAAGCCGCGGGCGGTCCCCGGCCTACTCGGGGGTGACGGCGGCCTGAAGTGGAACCTCGCCGGCCTGGGCCATATCGAGCACCGCAAGGTCGTGCTCGTGGACGGGCGTATCGGCTGGGTCGGCGGCGCCGGGATCGAGGACCACTTCCAGGACGGCCGCTTCCATGACCTCTTCCTCCGTGTGACGGGGCCCGTGGTCTCGCAGCTCCAGCTCGTTTTCGTCGCGAGCTTCCGCTGGCTCGGCGGCGAGATTCCGTCCGAGGAGCTCGACGGCTTGTTCCCCGAAGCCGCCGCGGGCGAGATCCCTGCGGTCGTCCTGCACAACGCGCCGGGCAAGTACCGCCCGATCACCGACCAGATCGCGCGGATGCTCGACGGCGCGCGCGAAGCCCTCGACGTCGTCAACCCCTACGTCACAGATCGCGGGATGATCGGCCGGATCGAGCGGGCGGCCCGGCGAGGGGTGCGCGTGCGGCTCTTCGTCCCTGCCAACGCGAACAACTGGGCCTGCGCGGCCGCGCAGCAGTTCCACCATGCCAAGCTCCTCGACGCCGGCGTGCGCATCCTCGAGTACCCGACAATGCTGCACGCCAAGGCGTTCGTGCGGGACGGCGAGGAGGTCCTCGCGGGGACGTGCAACCTCGAGGCCTGGAGCCTCAAGCGGTTTTTCGAGATCGATCTCCTGGTCCGCTCGGAGGCCCTGGCGGCGCAGTTCGAGGAGCGGTTCAGTGCGCCTGCGGAAGCGGTGTCGCGCCCCGGCGGCGCGCTGACCGGGTTCAAGCCGCGCGCGAAGGCGACCGCCTTCGCCGTGCTCTCACCGTTGCTCTAGCCGTTGACCGGGCGGCCCGACGGGGCGAGCGCTTCCGTGACCGGCGGCAGCGCGCTCCACGGGAAGGTGATCCAGGCCGACGTCCTCCGCCACACGTAGTCGCAGGCGACGATCGAGCTCGGCTTCTCGTAGAGGACGGCGGTGCGAACCTCGCCCACCTTCCCCGCGCAGAAGTCCCGCACCAGCGCGAGTGTCCGGCCGGTGTCCGCCACGTCGTCCGCGATCAGGAGCCGGGCCTCGGCGAGATCGACGAGCTCGGGAACGGGCGGGAGGATCATCGGCGCGGGGAGGCGCTCGTCCACGCCCGTGTAGAACTCGACGTTCATCGTGTAGGTGTTCTTGACGCCGAGCGCATAGCCCAAGGCGCCGGCGACGAGAAGCCCACCGCGCGCGATGGCGAGGATGACATCGGGCTCGAAGCCATCGCCGTGGATCCGCTCCGCGAGGTCGCGCACTCCCTCGCCGAGCTCGTCCCAGGCCATCACCTCGCGCTCCTCGCTCATGCGGTGCCTTCGTCATTCCGCCGTCGCCACAGGACGATGCCGAGCGTCACGCCGGCGATGAGAAGCCCGAGGGCGAGCGCGATCCAGCCCCACGGCGTGCCCTCTTCGTCGGAGGGTTCCGCGGGGGTCGTCTCCGCCAGCGTCGGCGCCGCGACGGCAGTTTCGGTGGGCACGGTCTCGGTGACCGTCTCCACCTCCCTCTCCGTCTCTGTTTCCGTCTTCACCACAGTGGTGGCCGGCTCGGTCGTGATCGACGGCTTCGTGGTCGTCGTCGGCTCCGAGGTCGTCGTTCCAGTCGTCTGCTCCGGCTCGGGAAGCGTTGGAATCGTCACCTCCGGGAGCGTCACGTCGGGAACCGTGACTTCGGGAACGGTGACGTCCGGAAGCGTGAGCGTCGGCAGTTCCGTGGCGCCGGAGAGGCCCTCGAGACCGTCGCCCGCACATCCGCCAAGCAGATAGCCGGAGAGCGCTGCCGCGACGAGTAGTGCGCCCATCCGGACGGCTGAGCGGAGCCTCACCTGACGACCGTATCAGCGTCGGCGGCCTGTCCAAAACCCGCTCAGAACCTTGAATTCTCCTTTCAACCCCCCTAACGTTGCGCCATCAAGCGGCTCGGGCCGACGAATTAGGAGGATACGAGTGAGGGAACTGCTGTTTGGAAAGGCAGAGGGCAAGACACGGAGGCGACTCCAGTTCGTCTTCCTGGCATTCGTGCTCGGACTGGCCGCCGTCGCATCCGGGTGTGGCGGTGACGACGGCACGAGCACCGGAGCCGCTGCCACGGGCACCTCAGCCTCCGGCGGTGCGTGCGACAAGGAGATTTGGGTTCTGCTCCCGGACAGCGCCAGCTCGCCGCGCTGGGAGAGCGACGACCGTCCGTACTTCGACAAGGCATTCAACGACGCTGGAATAGAGCACACCATCGTGAACGCCGAAGGTGATGCGGCGACCCAGCAGTCCCAGGCCGAGCAGGCGATCGCGGCCGACGCAGGCGTGATCGTGCTCACGAGCATCGACACGGGCTCGGGCGGCGCCATCATCGACTCGGCGAAGGAAGCCGGAGTCGACGTGATCGAGTACGACCGGTTCAACACCGGCAGCTCGGGCGGATCCGCGTACGTGAGCTTCGACAACGTCCAGGTCGGTGCAACGATGGCCGAGGTGCTGGAGCCGGCGATCGAGGATCTCGGAAAGGACCCGGCGAACGTCGTCGAGTTGAACGGCGGCGAGGAGGACAACAACGCCTTCCTGTTCAAGGACGGGTACGACGCCGTTGTCCAGCAGCACGTCAGCGACGGCAGCTGGAAGCTCGTCGCCGACCAGTTCGTGCCCGGGTGGGGCGCCAACGGCGAGGGTCAGGGGATCATGGAACAGATCCTCACCGACTCGAACAACAAGGTCGATGCGGTGTTCGCCGCCAACGACAACCTCGCGCAGCAGGCGATCAACGCCCTCGAGGCGGCCGGCGTCGGGCCGGTCCCCCTGAGCGGCCAGGACGCGTCCGCCGCGGGCATCCAGAACATCCTGCTCGGCAACCAGACGATGACCGTTTACAAGCCGATCCAGGCGGAGGCCGAGACCGCGGTGCAGGCTGCGATCGCTCTTTGCGAAGGGAAGGATCCGTCCGCAGTGCAGCCGGACTTCTCGGGATCGCTCTCTGACGGGACGGTCGGGCTCCTGGACCTGCAGACGGTCGGCATCAAGGCGGCCGACGGCAAGCCGGCGGATTCTCCGACCGGCGACGGCGTCGTCCCGTACCTGGCGCTGACCCCGATCGGCGTGACGGTCGACAACATCGCCGACACGGTCATCGCGGACAACTTCCGCACGATCGAGGAGATCTGTACCGGCGACACCGCCGATACGGACTTCTGCAAAGAGAACAGCTAAGCGAGGAACACCGGCGGGTGAGGGCGCTTCGGCGCCCTCACCTCCCCCTACGCAATGGCCACCGCTGACACGCCTCTCCTCGAGCTTCGGGGGGTCTCGAAGGCCTTCGGCGCCGTCCAGGCGCTCTACCGGGTCGACTTCGAGGTCCGCCGCGGTGAGGTCATGGCTCTGGTCGGCGACAATGGGGCCGGCAAGTCGACGCTCGTCAAGAGCGTCGTCGGCATCTATCCCTTCGACGAGGGCGAGGTGCTCTACGACGGTGTCTCCGTCAACGTCCACGGTCCGCGTGACGCCGCCAAGCTCGGCATCGAGGTCGTCTACCAGGATCTCGCGCTCGCCGACAACCTCGACGTCGTCGCGAACATGTTCCTGGGGCGGGAGCGGGCCCGGGTCCGTTTCGTGCTCGACGAGTCGAGCATGGAGCGCTCTGCGCGGGAAACGCTGGACAGCCTCTCGGTCACCACGCTCAAATCGGTTCGGCAAACCGTCGCCGGGCTCTCGGGAGGTCAGCGGCAGGCGGTCGCGGTGGCGAAGTCGGTCATGTGGGACTCCCGGCTCGTCATCCTCGACGAGCCCACCGCGGCGCTCGGCGTCGCCCAGACGCGCCAGGTGCTCGATCTCGTCAAGCGCCTGGCGGAACGGGATCTCGGCGTCGTGATCGTCACCCACAATCTGCACGATGTGTTCGAGGTGGCCGACAGGATCACAGTCTTGCGGCTCGGCCAGCGGGTGGCCTTGCTCGAGCGGGCCAAGACCACCCAGCAGGAGGTCGTGGAGGCAATCACCGCCGGCACGCTGGATCACGTGCCCGGGATGCTCGAGGAAGAAAGCGCCGAGGCATGAGCGACCGGCCGGGCGACGCCGATACCACTGCCGATCCGACCGCTGCGCGGGTGGAGCCGGTCGCCGCCGACGCGCTCGCGGACGACGTCTCGGCGGCGAGCTTCGGCGGTTACGTGCGCCTCTGGTGGCAGGGGATCCGAGCCGGGGAGCTGGGGTCGCTGCCCATCATCGTCGGGCTCCTGGTCATCGCCGTCGTTTTCGGCATCCTCGACGACACGTTCCTGACCGAGCGGAACTTCACGAACCTTCTACTCCAGATGTCGGCGATCGCCACGATCGCCATCGGCGTCGTATTTGTGCTCCTGATCGGGGAGATCGACCTCTCCGTTGCATTCGTGAGCGCCGTCGGCGGAGTCGTCATGACGCTGCTTCTTCGGCCGGAGGATCCAGGCTGGTCTTGGTGGGCGGCGATCCTCGTCGCGCTCGTCTGCACGACCGCGATCGGCTTCGTTCAGGCGCTCGTGATCACGAAGGCCGGGGTACCGTCGTTCGTCGTCACACTGGCAGGCCTCTTGATCTGGTCCGGAGTCGTCCTCATCCTCACGACCCAGGCCTCATCGGTCGGCACGATCAGGATTCAGGACGAGACCGCTGTCGGCATCGCCAACGACTTCCTGAGCTCCACGGCGGGGTGGGTGGTGGCAGCCCTTGTCGTGATCGGCTATGCGCTGTCGGAGCTCCAGAACGCGCGGACGCGCCGCGCGAGCGGGCTCTATGCCAAGCCGATCGTCGTCACCGTGCTACAGACCGTCGGCCTGGCAGCCGTCACGTTCGCGGCGGTTTGGTACGTGAACAAGGACCGCGGGGTTCCGAAGGTGACGGTGATCCTGCTCGCGCTCCTCGTGTTCTGGTCTTTCATCGCCTCGCGGACGCGCTTCGGACGCCACGTGTACGCCGTCGGAGGCAACGCAGAGGCCTCGCGGCGCGCGGGAATCGACGTCGACCGCGTGCGCATCGCCGTCTTCATGATCAGCGGCTTCATGGCCGGTGTGGGTGGGATCATGCTCGCCTCGCGCCTTCGCTCGGTGGCGACCAACAGCGGTGGCGGTAACCTGCTCCTGCTCGTCATCGCGTCGGCGGTCATCGGCGGCACGAGCCTGTTCGGCGGCGTCGGCCGCGTCGTGTCCGCGCTTCTCGGGGCCCTCGTGATCGCGTCGATCCAGAACGGGATGGACCTGCTCGGGCTCGCGTCGGGCACGAAGTTCGTCATCACTGGCCTCGTGTTGCTGGCAGCCGTGCTCGTGGACGCGTACGCAAAGCGCCGACGTGCTGCCCGCGGCGTCGTCTGACCGCAGGCTCGAGGAGCCCGCGCTGCGGGTCGTCCTCGGGCTCCTCCTCGTCTACCTCGTCGCCGGTTGCTTCGGCGGCGACCCGCAGAAGACCGTGGCACTCGGGCCGCCGCACCAGCTCGAGTTCGTCGACGTCGCCTCGGATGTCGGCCTCGACTTCCGCCAGGGAGCTTTCCGGTGGAACGTGACTCCGGATCCGACTGCGATGCTGGGCGGGGGCGTGTGCTGGCTCGACTACGACAACGACGGTTGGCTCGACCTCTTCGCCGTCAACGGCTACGCAGAGCAGGAAGTCGCGCGCTGGAAGTCGGCGGGCGGGCTCCCGCGCAGCGCGCTCTTCCACAACGACAAGGGGAAGTTGGAGGACATCAGCGCCGGCTCGGGAGCCGACGTGGCCGTTCGGGGCAACGGGTGCGTCGCGGCCGACCTCGATCTCGACGGTGACACCGACCTCTACGTGACGACGGTGACCTCGCAGGTCCTCCTCTGGAACAAGGGCAACGGGAAGTTCGAGGAAGGAGCACGTTCCGCAGGAGTGGACGCCTACGGCTGGCGTAGCGGCGCGGCCGTCGGCGACGTGAACGGCGACGGCTGGCCCGATCTCTTCGCCGCCGGCTACGCGGACA
>Ga0190270_10000159_pt1 | contig 30104 bp, 24 predicted proteins | sample Popmic320T_FD_133748 | JGI IMG/M metagenome (GOLD analysis project Ga0190270, IMG submission 133748) | Populus adjacent soil microbial communities from riparian zone of Weber River, Utah, USA - 320 T | ecosystem: Environmental > Terrestrial > Soil > Riparian zone | place: USA: Utah | collected...
CATCACGGTGGACGCGAGCGGGTCGTTCTATGTAGACGTGAACAACGGCAACTGCACGCTTCGCAGCGCGACGGTCGTAGTGACCGAGAACGCGTTGCCTGACGCGACGGTCACGCCGAGTGGGCCGCTGACCTGGTGCGGCGAAAGCTCGGTCACGTTGACCGCGCCTGCCGGTCTCACGTATCTGTGGAGCAACGGAGCGATCTCGCGCTCGATCACGGTCGACGCGAGCGGGTCGTTCTACGTGGACGTGAACAACGGCAACTGCACGGTGCGCAGTGCGACGGTGGTCGTGACTGAGAACGCGTTGCCCAACGCGACGATCACGCCCAGCGGTCCGCTGACCTGGTGCGGCCAGAGCACGGTCACGCTCACCGCACCGGCCGGTCTCACGTATCTGTGGAGCAACGGAGCGATCTCGCGCTCGATCACGGTCGACGCGAGCGGGTCGTTCTACGTGGACGTGAACAACGGCAACTGCACGGTGCGCAGCTCGACCGTCGTGGTGACCGAGAACCCGCTGCCGAATGCCACCGTCACGGTGACAGGCTCGCTCGCGCTCTGCCCGGGCGCCAGCGTCACGCTGGGCGCGCAGCCGGGCTACACGTACGTTTGGAGCAACGGCTCGACCCAGCAGTCGATCACCGTCTCCACGCCGGGCCAGTACCACGTCACGGTCAGCAACGGGTCGTGCACGCTCCAGAGCCAGACCTACACGGTCTCGGCGCAGCCTGCCACGGTCATTACCCAGCAGCCGCTCAACACCACCATGCCCCGCAACCAGCAGAGGACGCTCACCGTCAACGCCACGGCCGCCGGCGGCCCGACGTTCAAGTGGTACGAGGTCTCGTCCTCGGGCGTCGAGACGGCGCTGACGAGCCCCAGCAGCAACACGAATCAACTGCTCGTCGGACCGTATTCGAAGAAGGGGACGTTCCGCTTCCGCGTCTACGTCGGCAGCGCGACGTGCACCACGGCACCAAAGGTGCCGAGCAACATCGTCACGGTCACGGTGAACTAGGACCTGTTCGTGGCCGGGCGGCGGACTTTGTCCGCCGCCCGGCTCACACTTCTGCCATCCGGGAGCGGCTCTGAAGAATAGCCGCCGAAGGCGGCGGAAGACCTGTAGGCCCGGGCTTCAGCTCCAATGGCGTCTACTTGGGACGAAGCACCCGCGTCGCGTGAGGCACATCCCCTCACCCGGCCCGGCACCTGGTCTGCTAACGCCAAGTTCGCGAGGCTCGCCCCGGCGGTGCCAGTCGGCACGCGCAGGTGCCGAGCATCCCTCTCCCCGCTGGACGCGGGGCGAGGGGCTACAACCCTACCGCTGGCGACGCGCTGCTTTGTAGCCCCTCGCCCCGTTCAGGGGAGAGGGAGATGGGCGCCTGCGCGCGGCAGTTGGAATGATTCCCGGCTGGAAAGTACGGATGTTGGAAGACCAGGCGCCCAGCGGGGTGAGGGGTCGTACGATCGACCCTAAGTTGACGCCATTGGGGCTTCAGCCCGGGTTCCGCGATGGTTCCCGTTTCGAGTCCGCGGCAGCAGCGGCACGGCCATCCTGCGCGTACCCTCACGGGCGTATGATCCAACCCGGTGGCAGAGAGAGGGACGGCGGTGCAGAGTCGCGGCATCCTCACCGCGTTGCGCGCGGCGGCCATCGTCATCATCGCGACCGGGCTCAATCAGGTGCTCGCGGGAGCGCTGCCGCGGTACGAGCCGCTCTATCTCTACCTCGCCGCCATCGCCCTGGTGGTCATCCTCGACGGCCTGCTCCTCGGCGCACTCACGGCGATCGGCGCGATCTCGTTCTACGCGCTGCTGTTCATGCCCCGGCCGGCGGCGTTTTCGAAAGCGGTGCTCGTCCCCTTCGGCGCGGCGCTCGCGACGGTCATCATGGCCAGCATCGTCCGCGGCGCGTTGCGCGTCCGCACGAGAAGGGTCGCCGTGGCCGAGCGCCTCGGGCCGCCGACGCCGCTGCTGATGGCGCCGATCGTCATCGACCACGGCGAGGTGCTGTCCGCCATCGACGAACTCCGCGGCGAGCTGCGCAGCGCGCTCTCGGAGGTGTCGCAGGAGGACGCGCGCGTGGCGGAGCTGGAGCGGGCGCTCGCCAGCGAACGAGCCGCCCACGAAACGGACGCGACGCGCATCGCGAAACTGGAGCGGGCCCTTGCCGACGAGCGCCATGCCCGTGAAGCCGGCGTGGCCCGCTTGACGGAGCTCGACGGCGCCCTGGAGGCCGCACGTGCGGAAAACTCCCTGCGCGCCGAGGAGCTGGGGGCGATTCGCTCCGCGGCGGACGAGCTGCTGGAATCCACCCGCGAGCGCGCGGCCGACCAGGAGCGCCTGCTGCGCCTGCGCATCGAGGAGCTCGAAGAGTCGCTGGTCGGCGAGCTCCAGTGGCGCGACGCCGCACTCGTGGCGGAACGCGAGCGCGTCGCGGCCCTGGAAAGCGAGCTGGCAACCGAGCGCGCTGCCTCCGACCAGAAGCTGAACACGATCATGGTCCATCTCGCACAGGACCACGAAGCGGACCTCGGCAAGGCTGTCGAGGAGCGCGAAGAGGCGAGGGCGGAAGCGCGCAGCCTGGCCATGCGCGCCGCCGGCCTGCAGAAGAAGCTCGAGGAACAGCGGCTGGCGCTCGACGACGCGACGCGCCTGCTCGCCGAGACCCGCATCGCGGCCCAGCAGGAGATCGATCGCCTGCACGCGCGAGTGGGGGAGCTCGAGAAGCCGGCGGTCGTGCGGCCGCGTATCCTGATCGCCCACCCGGACGCCGACCTGCGCCGCAACGCGGGCGCGAGCCTCGAGCGCGCCGGCTATGAGATCGTCAGTGCCGCGGACGGCCTGGAAGCGCTCCGCACCGCGATCGCCCAGCGCCCGGCGGTGGTGATCGCCGACGCGATCATGCCGAAGATGGACGGCCGCGAGCTCTGCCAACTCCTCAAGTCGCAGGAGAAGACGGCCCACATCCGCGTCATCCTCCTCACCCGCTCCACCGATACCCCACCCAAGGGCGACCTGATGCCCGACGAAGTGCTGCGCAAGCCAGTGCCGCTGGAAACGCTGAAGACGACACTGGCCGCGCTGTTGGCGTGAGAGAGTGGCGTTGGGCTTTGGGCGTTTGGCGTTTGGGGTTACGGCTTCGGGTGATCCACTGCGATACGAGAACGGTGTCAGGTGTCGGGTGTCAGGTGTCTGGGGCTTTTCGCCCGGGCGATACACCCCAGATACCTGACACCCGACACCACTTCCGCAGAACCCAAACGCCCAACGCCAAACGCCTACCGCCGTTCCCCCATCAGACCACCGTCTCCCGCACCCGTTCGTCGCCGATGCCGGCGATGGTGTGCAGCGCGGTCTCCAGCTCCGCGACCGTGGACGTCGCGCCGATGCTGATGCGCACCGCGCGCGGCACTTCGCTCCCCACCGCGAACGCCGTCCCGCTGGCGACGCGCACGCGGCGGCGCCGTGCCTCTTCCGTGAAGGAATCGGCGGTCCAGCGCGGCGGCAGCTCGAGCCACAGGTGAGAGGAACGGACGTCGCCTGTGACGCGCCCGAGGATGGTGCGGGCGAGGCGATTGCGCAGTGCGACCTCCTCACGCTTCATCGCCGCGATGCGGGCCGCGGTGCCGTCCTCGATCCAGGTCGCGGCCATCTCCGCCAGCACCGGCGACGCGAAGAGGATGCTCGCCGCCAGCGACGACTGCACGCGCTGCATCAGCCCCTCGGGGGCGGTGAGGAAGCCAACCCTCATGGCGGGAGCGATGGCCTTCCCGAGGCCGGTCAGGAAAATCGTGCGGTCGGGGGCGAACGCGGCGAGGGGAGGGGGTGTTTTATCCAGCAGGAACCCGCAGACGTCGTCCTCGATGATCGTGATGCCGTGCTTCTCCGCGACGGCGGCGAGCTCGCGGCGCCGCTTCTCGGGGGTGACGATGCCGGTGGGATTGTGCAGCGACGGAACGAGATAGAGCACCTTCGCCTGCGACGTGCGGGAGCGGCACGCCTTCGCGAAGGCATCGGGGAGGACGCCGTGGCGGTCGAGCGGCAGCGGCTCGAGCTTCACGCCGAGGAGCTGCGCGACCGCCTTGGCGCCATGGTAGGTCACGGCTTCGGTGAGCACGCTGTCGCCGGGACGGGTGGCGGCGGCGAAGGCGAGAAAGAGCGCGTGCTGCGTCCCCGCGGTCACGACCACGCGCGAGGGATCGGTGCGCCGGCCGATGTAGGCGGCGCCGGCGTTGCGATGCCGTTCGCTGCCGCCGATGGTCCCGTAGGCCGAGGTGAGCAACGCCTCGCCGGCGCGCTCCAGGAGAGAGCGAGAGATGGCGGGCAACTGGACCGCGATCGCATTCGCGGCCAGATCGATCTCGGTCGTCGCCGCCGCCTCGCGGCGGCCGCCGCGGACGAAGGTCCCGCGTCCGGTGGTCGATTCGATGAGCCCCCGCCGCGCCGCCTCGGCATACGCGCGGGTCACGGTCACGGACGTGATCCCGAGCACGCGCGCCAGCTCGCGATGCGTGGGAAGCTGGCTGCCCGGGACGAGCACCCCTCCGCGCACGTCGCGCTCCAGCGCGTCGGCGATGCGCCCGTAGATCGGGGCGGCAGTTTCCGGCAGCCGTGGTGACCAGATTGTCATATTCCGATTGTCATACTTGACGATAGGGGAGTGTATCACTATGTTGCGAAGCATGAGTAAGCACCGGATCGTCGACGAAGCGCTCCTCCACCGGGCCCACGAACATGCGGCCGGATACCTACGCTCCATGACGGAGCGCCACGTTGGCGCGACTGCCACGCGCGACGAGCTGCTGGCCGCGTTGCGCGTGCCGCTGGGCGACGGCGGCGAGGATCCGGCCCAGGTCATCGACGCCCTGGCGTCGCAGGGGGAGCGCGGCACGATGGCCTGTCCCGGCCCGCGCTACTTCGGCTTCGTGATCGGCGGCAGCCTGCCGGTCGCGCTGGCGGCGGACTGGCTGACCAGCGCCTGGGACCAGAACCCCGGCATCTACGCCACCTCGCCGATCTCGTCGGTGATCGAAGACGTGGCGCGCGAATGGCTGCTCGAGCTCTTCGACCTGCCGCGCAACGCGAGCCTCGGCTTCGTGACCGGCTGCCAGATGGCGAACTTCACCGGCCTGGCGGCCGCGCGTCACGGCGTGCTGCGTCGCGCGGGGTGGGACGTCGAGGCGGACGGCCTGCACGGCGCGCCGCACATCAACCTCATCACCTCCGCCGAGTCGCACGTCACCATCGACGTGGCCATGCGCTACCTCGGGTTCGGCACGCGCGCGTTGCTGCGCGTGGAGACGGACGGGCAGGGGCGGATGCGCCCCGACCGGCTCCGCCGCCTGCTCGACAACCTGAGCGGCCCGACCATCATCTGCGCGCAGGCCGGCAACGTGAACACCGGCGCCTTCGATCCGCTGCGCGAGATCGCGGAAGCGGCGCGCGAGCATGCGGCCTGGCTGCACGTCGACGGCGCGTTCGGCCTCTGGGCGCGCACGAACCGCGAGCTCGCACCGCTGGCGGACGGCATCGAGCTGGCCGACTCCTGGGCCACCGATGCGCACAAATGGCTCAACGTCCCGTACGACTGCGGCATCACCATCGTGCGGCACCCGGAGGACCACCGCGCCTCGATGACCTCCACCGCCGCCTACCTCGTGCAGACCAACGGCGTCGAGCGCGATGCGGTGGACTGGGTCCCCGAGTTCTCACGCCGCGCGCGCGGCATCCCCGTCTACGCCGCCCTCCGCGCCCTCGGGCGCAGCGGCGTCGAGGACCTCATCGGCCGCAACTGCGCGCAAGCGAAACAGATGGCCGGCCTCCTCCGCCGCGAGCCGGGCGTGGAAGTGCTGAACGAGGTGGCGCTGAACCAGGTCCTGGTCCGCTTCGGCAACGACGACGACGTCACCCGCGCCGTCATCGCCGGCGTCCAGGAAGAAGGCACCTGCTGGCTCGGCGGCACCACCTGGCAAGGCCGCGCCGCCATGCGCATCTCGATCTCGAACTGGGCCACCAATGCGGAGGATGTGGAGAGGAGCGCCAGTGCGATTTTGCGGGTGTTTGCGGCGAGGAACGTGGTCACTGCGTGATGGTGTCAGGTGTCAGGTGTCTGGGGTTCGTGGCTGGCGGCAGCGTTGTCGTAAGCCGAAAAACCGCAGACACCCGACACCCGACACCCACGCGAAGCGTTAACGGAGCGTGGCTGGCGGCACCGTTGCCGTAAGCCGAAAAACCGCAGACACCCGACACCCGACACCTACGCGAAGCGTTAACCCAAAAGCACCCTCGTCACCTCATCCATCGCGTTCGCCTTGGTCACCACGGTCAGAGTGTTGCCGACACGGCGGCGGATCTCGTCGCGGTCGTTGTTGGTGATGAAGATGACGTTCGGGAGCTCGCCGCCCACTTCTTCGCGGAGGTAGGTCAGCACTCCGTAGCCGCTGTGGTGGGGGACGTCGGCGTCGATGACGATGGCGGCGTAGTCGTGCGTCTCGAGCTTCTCGATCGCATCCCACCCGTCCGTCGCGCAGTCGCAGTTGAAGCGCTGCTCCATTTCCCTGCAGATGGCGGGGTTGTTTTCGACGACCAGCACCTTGTCTTCTCGGCCCATGGGGTTCAATGTAGAAGGATGGCGAAAGTAAGGCAAGCGCAGCTGTGGCTGACATGTACGTCGATCCTGGTAACTGCCGGAATGTTCGCGGCCGAGCCGGCCTGGATCCAGTACGGACACCACGGGCCGGTGGCCCGGGTGATCACGAAGGCGCGCGAATGTCCTCCCATCACCATCGACGGGGTGGAGCGCCCGATGCGCGTGCACTCCTCGCCGGCAAGTGATTATCCGGTCACGGTTTGTGAGGCGAGCGTCGCGGAGGCGCGGACCAGCGCGAGCATCGGCGGGCAGGCGCTGCCCGTCGCCAGGCTGAACCGTTCCGAGCGCATCGCCATCCTCGGCGATACCGGTTGCCGCCGCAAGGCGGGGTCGCCGCCGCAGGACTGCAACGATCCGACAAAGTGGCCCTTCGCGGCGATCGCCGCCTCGATCGCGGAGTTCAACCCCGACGCCGTGCTGCACGTCGGGGACTACTACTACCGGGAGGCCGCCTCCTGCACCGCCACCGCCTGCCAGGGAACGAAGTACGACTGGACTCGCTGGAACGCCGACTTTTTCACCCCCGCCGCACCGCTGCTGGCGAACGCGCCGTGGGTGTTCACGCGCGGCAACCATGAAGAGTGCGGCCGCGCGGCGGAAGGGTGGGTGAGGTTTCTCGACCCGCGAAACTACGTGTGGGAGAACGACCGCACCTGCAAATCGAACCTGATGTTCACGCCGCCGTACACGGTCCAGGTGGGCGGCCTGCACGTGGCCGTCCTCGATTCCTCGGCCGCAAAGGATTCGGACGCGGCGCAGAGCGCGATGTTCGCGGGGCAGCTCGGCGTGGTCGGGAAAGAAACGCGCAAGGGCTCGTGGCTCATGCTGCACCACCCCATCTGGGCCGTCGATTACAACGACCAGGTCACCGAGACGCTCTGGAACGCCTGGAGCCAGGCCGGCGACGCGACCTCGCCGCTTTCCCTGGTCCTCGCGGGACACATCCACCTGCTGGAAGCGCTGTCGTACAGCGACAACCGCGTCCCGCACATGATCGTCGGCAACGGCGCGACCGCCCTCGACGGCCCCCCGTCGAACGCCCAGGGCACGACCATCGGCGGCCGCACCGTCTCGAGCTTCCTCGTCGACGACGACTTCGGCTTCATCGCCGCCACCAGGACAGTCTCCGGCTGGACGTTCGACATTCGGGACACGACGGGAAAGTCGAAGACGAGGTGCGCGGTGACGGAGCAGGCGATCGTGTGCGACTAGGGTGGGGGGACGAAATTGAAAATTGAAAATTGAAAATTGAAAGATCGGAGAGGACGAGGCGACGCGAGCCGGTCCTCTCCGATTTTTCAATTTTCAATTTTCAATTTTCAATTTCGAACGCCCCTACTTCAGCACCTTCGCCACCCTCGCCAGCAGCACCGTATTCTTGACCGGCTTGCGGATGAAGTCCGAGGCGCCGATGTCGAAGGCCTTGACCTCGGGCTCCTCGCCGGGGAGGCCGGAGATGAAGATGGTCGGGACGTCGATGCCCTTCTCGTGCAGCGCTTCGAGGACCTTGTGGCCGTCGATGAAGGGGAGGTCGATGTCGAGGAGCATCAGGTCGACGCGCTCGCGGCCGATCATCATCAGGGCGTCGGCACCGTCGTTGGCCAGCAGGACGTGATAGCCGGCCGTCTTCAGCAGCGCGTTGGTCAGCTCGCGATTGAGGATGTTGTCCTCGACCACCAGCACCGTCTTGCGCTGTTCCCGCTCCGGCGGCGGGGCGGCGTTGCGTTTCTTGCGGAGGTTGACGATCTCCTGCTGCAGCGCCTTGGTCTCCGAGTCGGGCTCGACGTCGAGCTCGCGCTTGAGCACCTTCGCGCAGTTGTCGTACTGCTGGAGCGCGTTGAGCGGATCGCCGCTCTCCATGTAGAGGCGCATCAGGGTGCGGTGCATCGACTCCTGCAGCGGGTCGAGGCGCAGCGCGCGTTGCGCGACCGCCACCGCTTCGTCGACCGCGTCCGCGCGCGTCAACTGCTCGACGAGCTGCGCGTGCGCGCGCAGGGCCAGGCGGTGCAGGCGGTCGCGCTCCGCGATCACCCACTGGTCGAAGCGGTCTTCGTCGATGAGGAAGCCGTCCAGGAAGTCGCCGCCGTAGAGCCGCGTGGCCGGATCGAGCGCCTCGGGGGTTCCGGTCGCAACCAGCGACTCGAACTCCACCACGTCCGTGTAGACGAGCGAAGCGTCGAGGGAGAGGAAGTCGCCTTCCTCGACCAGGATCTTCTGCTGCGACACCTGCGCGAGCTCCTTGCGCAGCGTCGACAGCGTCTGGCGCAGGCTCTGGCGCGCCTGTTCCGGCGCGGTGCTGCTCCAGAGCAGGTTGGCCATCTTGTCGCGCGACACCAGCTGCGACGGCTTCACGCCGAGGAAAGCGAGCATCGCCTGCGACTTCTTGGCCGAGATCGTGACGAGCCCTCCGGACTCGGCGCGAAGGCGAAAGTCTCCGAGCAGTTCGAGATGGAGGACCGCCATACGTTAGACGCGCGATTATTGCATGGCTCCTGCGCGCTGCAACACGAGGATCATTCGAGGTATCTTTCAATCATGAATAACAGAATCACAGCAGTTCTGTTTGCCCTCGTCACCGCCACGTCCGTCTTCGCGCAGGCTCCCGCCGGGTTCACGCGCGTGCTGTTCCCGATCGCGTCGTACGACGACATCCGCGGCGCCAACGGCTCGCGCTGGCGCACCGAGCTCGCCGTCGTCAACATCGGCACCGAGCCGGCGCAACTCGCCGTTCCGCACGTCTGCATCAACTGTGCGACCGGCGGCGGCCGTTCGCTCCGTCCGAACCTCACCTACGACCAGGTCCCCATCGAAGGACGCGACGGCATCCCGGGCGCGTTCCTCTTCATCGACGAGGACCAGGCCGAGAACGTCCGCTTCGGCATCAACGTCCGTGACGTCTCGCGCCAGGAGGACAACCTCGGCGTGCAGATCCCGGTCGTGCGCGAGAACGAGTTCCGCGAGCGCATCGAGCTCCTGCGCGTGCCGCGCGACTCCCGCTATCGCTACCACCTGCGCATCTACGCGCTGCAGCCGGGCAACGCCACGGTGAACACGTACGAGGAGTCGAGCGCCATCCCGAACGCCGAGACCGGCGTGCCGGACGACCTGCAGCTCGGAACCGCGGCCGTCAACCTGCGCAACACCGCACGGCAGTTCGTCACCAGCTACCCCAGCTTCGGCGAGATCACGACCATCCCCGGACTCGCGGGCGACGATGAAGACCTCGTGCGCATCGACATCACCGCCGCGCCGGGCCAGAGAGTGTGGGCGTTCCTGACCATCACGAACAACGTGAGCCAGGAAGTGACGGTGGTGAGCCCGAACTAACAGTTCCTCGGGGGCTTCGGCGCTCCTCGGAAGAAATTGAAAATTGAAAATTGAAAGATCGAACCGGGGAACCTAAGCCCGTCCTCTCCGATTTTTCAATTTTCAATTTTCAATTTTCAATTTCACTCCGGGACACCGAGGCAACCCGCGAGGAAGTCACCGTCCCACCCGGCGATCCGCGCGCGCTGCGAGCGCGGCGTCTTCGCCGAGGAAGGCGCGGATCTCGGCGAGGCGGCCGTGGACGTCCGCTTCGCCGAGGTCGATGATGCGGCGGGTGAAGGTCGGCTCGAACATCAGCATGGAGATGAAATCGGGCGAATCCGTTTCCTTCACGCCGAGGGCGCGCACGAGCAGCTTCATCTTGCGCGGCAGGTAGCGCTCGTAGTCGCCGGCCAGCTTGCCGAGATCGATCGAGGGGCGGAGCACGAGCAGGTCGATCGGCTTGAGGCCTCCGCGCTGCGGCTCCGGGATCGCGTGAATCAGCTCGTTCATCCGCTGCATGCGCACCACGTCCTCGTCGATCGCGTCGAGGAAGACCGCGTTCACCATCTGGCTGAGGATCTGCGCCGCGGGAGGGTAGCCGGAGACGGACGGAATCGCCTCCTCCGCCTTGGTGCGCTGGTACCCGGTGGACATGGCGATGATGCGGCGTGCGCCTAGGTGAACGGCCGGGGAGAGGGGAGCGGCCAGACGGATGCCACCGTCGCCGTGCCACTCGCCGCCGATCTGCACGGCCGGGAACACGAACGGCAGCGCGGCCGACGCAAGCACGTGCTCGACGGTGAACTGCGTGCGCTCGGAGCGGCGGTTCGGCCCTTCGAAGTAGTTGAAGTTGCGCCCCTGCACCCAGCGCACGGTCTGGCCGGTCGAATAGTCGAGCGTCATCAGCGCGAGCGCGGTCAGCTCACCGTTGCGGATGTTCTCCTCGATCCCTTCGATCGGCTCGCCCGGCGGCGTGTCGAGGACACGCGACATCAGGTTGAGCAGCGGGGTGGTGTCGACGAGGGCCTTCGGGCGCGTCTTCGTCCACTTGTTGCGGCGGGGGGAGATCGAGGCGAGCGCGGTGCGGAAGGGGAGGAACGTCTTCCAGGAGAACTGGTAGATGGAGTTGCAATTGAGCTCGCACCACATCGCGTCGAGCTTGCGCGCCTTCTCAGCCAGCGTCCCGGTGTGGGCGGCGAGGTAGATCGCGTTGATCGCCCCGGCCGAGACGCCGGTCACGATCTTGAACCGGAGCCGTGGGAAATGCTGCGAGATCCCCTTCAGCAAGCCGACCTGATAGGCCGCGCGCGCACCCCCGCCGGTGAGCATGACCGCAAGGTCGCCCGAGGAGTTGCTGGTGACTTCGGCAAGGTGCGGCTGCGCGCTCATATGGCTGAGCTATTGCGAAGGGATTGCCAAATGATCAGTTATCAGTTGTCGGGTGTCAGGTGTTTGCGGTTTCTCGCCTGTGGCAAACGCTGGCAGCGACCGTGCTGCGCTGCCGTTCGCACAGGCGAGACATGCCAGACACCCGACACCTGACACCCGACACCAACTCCCGGCGCCCCCGCATCGCCGTGATCGGCGGAGGCATCAACGGCGCCGGCGCGGCGTGGGAGCTGGCGCGCCGCGATTACGACGTAGTTCTTTTCGAGAAAGGGACTTGCGGCGCGCAGACCTCCTCGGCCACGACCAAGATGGTGCACGGCGGGCTGCGGTATCTCGAGCGCCTGCATGTCGGGCTGGTGCGGGAATCGCTGCGGGAGCGCGCCTGGCTGCTGGAGCATGCGCCGGAGCTCGTGAAGCCGCTCGAGATCCTCCTGCCGCTGTACGCGGACAGCCCGCGCAGCCGCACGACCGTGAGGCTCGGACTGGTGCTCTACGACTCTCTTGCTGGACGTGCAAATATTGCCAGGCACCGATTTCATGATGCGCAAAATCTGACTGCACGCGTTCCGTTGCAGTCCGAAGGGCTGCGCGGCGGCTTCTCGTACTGGGACGCTCAGGTCGACGACTTCGCTCTAGTGCGCTCGGTCGTGGCGTCGGCCCGCCGGGACGGCGCCACCATCCGCGAGCAGACGCGCGTCGAAGCGCTGGTGCGGGACGGCGACGACTGGATCGTCCGTACCGCGCAGGACGAATCGCGGTTCGACCTGATCGTGAACGCGGCCGGTCCCTGGATGAACGAGCTGCTGCGCGAGAACGGCATCCGCGCGCCGTACGTGCTCTCGCTCGTGCGCGGCTCGCACCTCGTGCTGAAGAAGCGGCTGAGCGACGTCGGGCTGTTGCTGCAGTCGACCACCGACCGCCGCGTCTTCTTCGTGCTGCCGTGGAAGGAGACCACGCTGGTCGGCACCACGGAGGTGGTGCAGCGGGAACCGCTCGACCGCGTGCACGCGAGCGAGGAGGAGATCGAGTACCTGATCGCGCGCTACAACCGCTACATCCGCGAGCCGCTCACGCGCGACGACGTGGCTTCGACGTTCGCCGGCGTGCGTCCGCTGGTCGGGCGCGCGACCAACCCGAGCGCGATCGGCCGCGACTTCCGCGTCATCAGGGACGGCAACGCGATCAACGTCTTCGGCGGGAAGCTGACCACGTTCATGGCGCTGGCGCGCAAGGTGGCACTGCGCGCTGACAACTACTTCGGCCGGACCCGCATCGCGCGCGAGCCGGTTTTCACCATTGATAAACTCGTGGCATGACCTTCATCCCGACGCTCGACACCGACACCCCGCGCCGCCCGCGCATCCCTCGCGAGCTCGATCCGGTGGAGATCCGCGTCCTCGGCTCGCTGATGGAGAAGCAGCTCTCGACGCCGGAGTACTACCCGCTCACGCTCAATGCCCTCAGCGCCGCGGCGAACCAGAAGTCGAACCGCGAGCCGGTGATGGAGCTCTCCGAGCAGGAACTGCAGCGCGCCCTCGACCGCCTGCAGGACGAGAAGCTGGTCTGGCGCGTGATGGGCGGTCGTGCGGTGCGCTTCGACCACAACCTCGACAGCTCCTGGCACCTCACCCGCGGCGAGAAGGCCATCCTGACGCTGCTCTTCCTCCGCGGCCCGCAGACCTCCGGCGAGCTGCGCGGCCGCAGCGACCGCCTGCAGTCGTTCGAGAGCGTCACGGAGGTCGAGGAGCTGCTGCGCGACATGGGCGGCCACAGCGAACCGCTCGTCCGCCAGCTCCCGCGCCGTCCCGGCCAGAAGGAAGAACGCTGGGCCCACCTCGCCGGAGGCGCGATCGTCGAAAGCTCCTCCCCGGTGGAGACCGCGGAGCCTCGCGCACAAGGCGAGCCGCTCTCGGCACGTGTGTCCCGGCTCGAAGAACAGGTCGCGGCCCTCACCGAGGAGTTGCGCGCACTCAAGCAGAACCTCGGGGCATAGGAAACGAAGCACCGGAGCTTTGTTTCGATCCGCCGGAGGGTAAAAACGAAGCACCGGAGCGGGGAAATGCAGCGCCGGAGCTTCAAATCGGAGTACCGGAGGGTCAAAAGCAGGCACGCGAGCAACGAAATGAGCTCCCGGAGGTTGCAAATGAACCTCGGACGCGACGAAAGGAAGCTCCGGTGCTGCAAAAGTGAGCTCCGGAGGAACGAAAGCGAGCGTCGGACGAACAAAAGCTGGCGCCGGAGCAACAAAAGCGAGGGCGCGTGCTGCGAAAGCATCCATGCGCACTCCAACCCCTCGCTTCACTCCATCTTGATCTCGATCTCTCCCGGCGCGCTTGCCATCGCCACCTGTTCCTTGTAGCCCTGCACGACGCTCGTCAGGCGGTACGTGCCGTCGGCGAGGGAGAAGACGTACCAGTCGCCATCCGCCGACCGCTGCGGACGCACCGGGATGAATCCCCCCTCGGGCGTCGTGAGCACGAGATGCGCTTCCAGCGGAATGTTCGTCCGCGCGTCGCTGATGCGCACGCGCAGCTCGCCCGTCCGACGCAGCTCGAAGGCGAACTGGCGTGACGAAGAGCCGAGGGTGACGCTCTGCGACGTGTGCGCGTACCCGTTGGCCCAGGCGATGATGCGATGCGCGCCCGCGGCCGCGGTGAGGATGCGGAAGCGGCCGGTCGCGTCGGTGACCGTCTCGCCGGCGTGCGCTTCCATCAGCGCGAGCTCCGGCGCGAGCGTCACCAGGGCACCGGCGATCGGCAGCCGCGTCTCCGCGTCGATGACCGTCCCTTCGATGAGTTGCTCCCTCAGGTCGATGTCGACCGTCTCGCCGCCGCGGATCGCGCGCACCGCCTGGTAGGGCGGCCCGCCGAGCGACTCCGCGTGCGCGAAGATCTGGTACGTGCCGGGAGCGGGGAGCGCGATCTCGTACGCCCCGTCGGCGCGCGTGGCCGAGTTGCCGCCAACGCCGTGGTCGTTCGTGAAGGAGACCCGCGCCCCTGCGATCGGTTTCCCTTCGTGCGTCACCCGTCCGCTGACCGCCGTATTCGAGCCGAGGTCGAGGTCGAGCCGCACTTCCTGCCCCGGCGCCACGTTGACCTGCTTGCGCGGCGAGGTGCGTCCGCCGCCCACCGCTTCCCACTGCGCGGTCACGGAGACGCTGCCGGTGGGGGCGTCCTCGATGCGGTAGTTGCCGGCGTCGTCGATGATCGCCTCGACGCCGCGGTCGTTCGTCTGCGCGAAGACCACGCGGCGCACCACCTTGCCGAGGTTCGTCTGCGGCAGGCCGGTGACCGTGCCGAAGATGACGCCCTGCGCCTTGGGGTCGAGCGAGATCGCGATCTGCTTCTGCACCGACGGATCGACGTCCGGCACCTCGGTGTGCGTCTCGTCCGCGTACGCCGAGATCGTGTAGCGCGCCGCGATCAGCCCCTCCAGCACGAAGCGTCCCTCGCGGTCGGTGACGGCCGGCTGATGATCTCCGCCGAGGGCCGCGGTGCTCGCGCCGATCTGCGCTTCCGCGACCGGCCGGCCGCCGCGCGTGACGATCCCTTCCAGCCGCAGCCCGCGGCTCAGGACGATGTCGAAGTTCGTGTGCGTGGTCGCTTCGAGTGCCTTGCGGTACGGCACGAACTCCATCCTGCGGGCGACGAGGGTCATGGTCCCGGCCTCGAGGCCGCTCAGCGTGTACGAGCCATCCTCGGCCGAGCGCGTGTTGCTCGGTCCCACGCGCGGTGCGCCGCGTTTGCTCGTGCGGTTGGCGGCGCCCTCCTCGTTCATGGCGAAGACGTCGGCGTCGGCGATCGGGGAGCCGTTCTCGTCGAGGACGCGCCCGGTGAGCGTGATGCCGCGGTCGAGCAGGATCCGGACGTCGGCGGGCTCGCGCTCCGTGAGGCGCACCTCGAGCGGATCGGAGGCCGTGTAGCCGGTCGCGGCGACGCTCACGCGATACGCACCGATGCCGAGGGTCGCGGTGAAGGTGCCGTCGGGGACGGATGCGCCGTTCTGGAGCGAGCCGGCGCCGTGGCGGAGGATCTCTTCGCTCTGTTCGAGCGGCTCGATCGTGTAGACGAATTGCCGGACCGGCTCGCGCGTGACCGCGTCGATGACGACCGCTCGCAGGAGCCCCGCCGGCGGCAGGGAGACGTCGACTTTGGACGGCGCCTCGGCCGTGACGGTCTTCTGGATCAGCTCGTCCATCTTGTGGATGGCCAGGCGGTATTTCTCGCGCGCCAGGCCGGTGAGCTCGAACGTCCCGTCGGCCGCGGTGGTGGCGGCGCGCTCGCGCTCCATCCGCTCGCCGCCGATGATGCGCACGCTGACGTTGGCGACGCCGGTGCCTGCGCGGTGCACGCGGCCGATGATCGAGTACGCCTCCAGGAGCGGGATGTCGATCGTCGCCGCGCGCGCGACCGGCCGCTGAAGAATGGACGCGGTCTGGAATCCCGGCGCGCTGGCGGCGAGGTCGTACGTGCCGGCGGCGAGATAGACGACGGCTTCGCCTGCCTCGTTCGTCCGCGATGCGCGTGCGACGAACGGCTCGTTGAGCAGGATGCGCGGATCGGCGTACGCCACCGGGTCGTCGCTCGACGCAAACGCGACCAGCGCGTTCGGGACCGGCTTGTGCGCGCCGTCGATGACGCGCAGGGTGACGGTCTCGTACGCCGGCAGCGTGATGTCGATGCGCTGATCGGCCTCGCCGGCAGCGAACGTCTTCGAGCGGACGGCCGAGCGGTTGCGCGGCGTGACCGCGAGGTTGATGGTCTCGCTCGGCTGGAACGGAGGCATTGGGAGCGCGTAACGCCCGTCGGCGGACGTGCGCACCTGCATGTCGTGGATGAAGTCGTACGACGAACGCCCCGCCAGGACGACCTGCACCGTCGCACCGCCGACCGGCTTCTCCTCAGCATCGACGACGCGGCCGCTGATCGTCGGCGCTTTCGTGAACGTGATGTCGAGCGTGGCGTTCTTCTCCTCCTGCAGGTCCGCGGACAGGCCGCTGCCGTGGAGCGACGTCGCGTTCTCCTGGAAACGAAGCCGGGGGAAGAGTCCCTCGCCGGGAGCGATGTAGGTGCGGACACGCCGGAGTCCCGCGATGGTGTAGCGCCCCTTCGCGTCGCTGATGGCGCGCACCGGCGCGACATACCGATCGCCCGACCCCTGCACGACGAGCGGCGCACCGGCCAGCGGCTTCGTCCCGACGCGCACGATGCCGGTGACGCTCGCATCGCCGGACGGGGTGCTCTCTGCTTTCTGCGCCGGCTGGAGCTCGAGGTTCACGCCGTCCATGTACCGCCCACCATCGACGAGCGCCGGATACGCGGCATGGTAGACGCGCGGCTCGCGCGCCCATCGCCGCGGATCGGGAGCGCGATAACGGCCGTTCTCATCCGTCGTCGCCGCGTACTCGACCTCGTTCCCGCCGAACCAGACCACATACGCATTCGCCAGCGGCTTCTTGTCCACGGTCACACGTCCCTCGGTCATCGCCGCCGGGATGAGCGTGATGGCGAGCGGCGCATCCTCGCCGATCGTGCGCGCAACCACCGGCGCAAATCCGTCCGCGCGGATGTCGATGTCGATGACCGTGGAATCAGGAAGGTTGCCGAACGTGAACCGCCCCTCCTCGGTCTTCGTGGTCGCCAGCGCCGCCCGCTTCCCCCGCTTCTGCAGCCGCGTCGCCTGGTCGACCGACCCTTCGGGGATGTGCGCCGTGATCGTTGCGTCCGTAACGGGAGTGCCGTCCGGGCCGTAAACGAAGCCCTCGACCGTCGCTCCAAAGGCAGGGAAAGGGAGAAGGAGCGCGGCAACCAGCAGGGTCTTCATGCTGACGCTATGAACGAGCGGGCGGTGGCGGATTCATCCCTGAATTGCCGAGAGCCACGCTCCTCGCCTGAGGCGCGACCCCTCATCCGCCCTTCGGGCACCTTCTCCCCTTGCAGGGGAGAAGGGCTACAAACGACCCGTCTCGCGAAAGTGGAAGTTAGTAGCCCCTCTCCCCGCGTCGAGCGGGGAGAGGGTGGCCAACGGCCGGGTGAGGGGCCGTGCCACGGGCGATTTGCGCGCTTGTCGCGGTAGAACCTACCCCCGCAACGTCACCCTCTCCCCGAACCTCTCCGCGACCGCGGCCATCATCGCTTCCGTGGCCACGTTGATCGTTTCTCCTGTGAGGGCTTCCTCGGAGAGGTATTCGAGCTCGAACGTCACGGCGCGAGCGGCTTCGAAGAAGTCGACGACGCGGATGTCGCGGAGGAAGCCGGGCGCGGCGGAGCGCAGGGCGTCGCGGACCTCGGCGGCGGTGATGCCGATGGGGATGGAGTAGGCGACGTTGCGCACCACCGGCTGGCGCGACGGGGGGTCGGTATACTTGCGCGCGAGTGGAGAAGCGGTCAGGGCGGAGGCTTCGAGCTCGAGGTAGACCGGGCGCTGGCGTTTGATGTCGAAGCGCTGCAGCAGCGTGGGATGGATCTCGCCGAGGATGCCCACGAGGCGGTCGTTGAGCAAGACGGCGGCGCGGCGGCCGGGGTGGAGGAAGCGCTCCAAGCGATGTCCCTCCGAGGGACCGGTCTGCAGGTCGACGCGCAACTCCAGGCGCAACTGCTCGACGATGCCCTTGAGATAGACCGCGTCGGCCGGACGTCCCTTGTCCGCCCAGAACGGGCCGCGGTCACGGCCGTTGGCGAGAGCCCAGAGCACTGATTGCTCGGTGCAGACGCCATTCTCGGCGCCCGGGTCGGCGAGGAAGATCGTCGCCCACTCGTACATCTTCACGGCGCTGCTCTTGAGGTTCAGGTTCGTGGCCAGTGCGTCGAGGGCCTGGCCGATGGTGTTGTTGCGGAGGAGGGAGTAGTTTTTCTCGATCGAGTTCTGCGTCTCGACGTGCGCCCACAGCGCATCCCCCTCGGCGAGGCCGAGCCGTTCGCGCATGCCGCGGCCGTAGAAGCTGTCCGTGAAGATCTCGTAGAAGCCTTCCGCCACCAGCAGGCCGCTCGTGCGGGCCACGACGTTCTCGGCGTGCGACGGCAGCGCGCCCATGTCCACCTGCGGCAGCGTGATGGGCGTGCTGTTGTAGCCGACGCTCTTCAGGAGCTCCTCGGCGATGTCCGATTCGAAGGCCACGTCCCACAGCCGGTGCGGCGGGACGGTGACGGTCAACTTGTTGACCGTAGGCTCGACCGCGAAGCCATAGTAGGTCAGGCGGTCCGCCATCTCCAGGTGGGACAGGGTGACGCCGGTGAAGCGCTGCGTCTTGGCGACGTCGACTTCGATCCTGCGGTTCGGGTTCTGCCACTCGCCCGCGATGTACGCGTTGCCGACGCGGTAGCCGCAGTGCTCTTCGAGCAGGTAGGCCACGCGCGCCGCGCCGACGATGGGGAGGGAAGGATCGCCGCCGCGCATGTAGCGCGCGGCTGCGTCGGTGGCCTGGTTCAACTGCCGCGAGGCCACGCGCACCGCGACCGGGTCGAAGCAGGCCGCTTCGAGTGCGATCCGTTTCGTCCCCTCGCGCACCGCCGATTCCTCGCAGCCGATCACGCCGGCGATGCCGAGGATCTTCGAGTCGTCCGCGATGACCATCGTCCCCGCGGGAATCTCGACCGGTCCGGGCGTGAAGAGCATCCACGCCTTCTCGCCCTGACGCGACAGCCGGATGGTGATGGTGCCGTCGATGGTGTCGGCGTCGAACGCGTGCGTCGGCTGGCCGATGTCGAAGTTCGTGAGATTCGAGATGTCGACCGACGGCAGCACCGAGTGGATGTCGGCCGCGGTGAGCGGCGCCATGACTTCCGGCGGGACAGGCCGCGGCTCGCCGTCGATCGACAGCTCGGTCAGCGTGTAGACGAGGCAGAGCGGCGTCTCGATCTTCACGCGTGACGGAGGCGCGGGCTGCGGGTCGAGCTGCTTGAGCTTCGGGTACTTCAGCGGCTTGCGGATGCGGCCGCTCAGCTCACGCGCCAGGCCGTCGTACGCGTAGTGATCGCCGCGGTTGGCGAGCAGCTCCACGTTGAATACCGTCCCGAGCGCGGTCGTCTCGGCGGTCTTCACCTCGATGCCGACGTCGTCGAGCAGCTCGCGCACCTCGCGGGGCGACTCGGGGAGGTCGATGTGCGTGCGCAGATGCTCGAGCAGGAACTTCACAGGCCACCTCGCTTGATGGTGCGGTGGACGCGGAGGTCCTGTTCGTACAGCGGCTTGAGCGCGGTGATGCCGGACGCCTGCGCGGCGATGCGCGTCGTGCCGAGGCCGAAGGCGATGCCGCTCAGTTTCGTGTGGTCGTAGCCGAACTCGATGAACACTTTCGGATGGATCATCCCGGAGCCGAGGATCGTGATCCAGCCGGCGCCTTTGCAGGTGGGGCAGCTTTCGTCCTTCGCGAGACAGACCGTGCACTGCATGTCCATCCCGACCGAGGGCTCGGTGTAGGGGTAGTACTTCGGCTTGAACCGGAACTTGTGTCCCTCGCCGTAGACCGACTTCGCGATCTCCAGCAGCGTCCCTTTCAGGTCGCCGAACGTCAGCCCCTCTTCCACCCAGATGCCCTCGAACTGATGGAACATCGCCAGGTGCGTCGCGTCCACCGCTTCATTGCGATAGACGCGGCCCGCGGCCACGACCTTGATCGGCAGCGTCGGCTTCTGCTGGAGCACGCGCGCCTGCACGGTGGTGGTGTGCGAGCGCAGCAGGAGGTTGTTCGGCAGCCAGAACGTATCCTGCATGTCGCGCGCGGGATGGTTCTCCGGGATGTTGAGCGCGTCGAAGTTGTAATACGGCGTCTCCGCCTCGGGGCCTTCGGCCATCGTGAACCCGAGGCGGCGCATGACCGCCATGCAGGCCTCGTGAACCTGCGTCAGCGGATGCGGGGCGCCGCGCTCCTGCGCCACGCCGGGCATGGTCAGGTCCTGCCACTCCGCCTGCACCTGCTTCTCGATGGCCTCGTTCGCAATGCGCGCGACCGCCTCGTCGAGCTCGCGCTCGATGGCCGCCTGCGCGTCATTCACTTCCTTCGCAAACCGCGGCCGCTCCTCGGCCGCCATGCCGCCGAGGGCCTTGAGCGCGGTCTTCACGTACGACTTCTTCCCGAGGTACTTCGTGCGCAGCTCCTGCACGGCCTCGGGGGTCGTGGTGTTCGCGAGCTCGTCGCGGAACGCTGTTAATGTCTGTTCGAGTTCAGTAGGCATCGTTCATCCGGGACCACTCGTTTGGAGTGCGGTGACCGCAGTCACCGCTTTTACTGCGCACCACTTGCGCAGACCGCACGAACAAGCGCGAGCTGCGGCTCGCGCAAGTCAAAGCGGTGACTGCGGTCACCGCACTCCAAACTCAGGACGGTGTTTCCCCTTCCTCGTCTTCTCCCGGCGTGAGCGGCTTCATGAGGGGGAACCAGACCACGTCGCGCAGGTTCGGGGCCTCGGTGAGCAGCGCCACGAAGCGGTCGATGCCCATGCCCCAGCCGGAGATCGGGGGCATGCCGAACTCCATGGCAGTCAGGTAATCCTCGTCCACCGGCATGGCCTCGTCGTCGCCCTTCTTGCGCAGCTCGGCCTGCTCCTCGAAGCGGCGGCGCTGGTCGAGGGGGTCGACGAGCTCGGAGTAGGCGTTGATGATCTCCCACGTGTCGACGACGAGCTGGAAGCGGTCCACTGCCTCGGGATTCGCGTCGTTGCGGCGCGCGAGCGGGGAGAGGTCGACCGGATGGCCGACGATGAACGTCGGCTGGATCAGCTTCGGGCGCGCGGTGCGCTTGTAGAGCTGGTCGACCAGGCTGCCGCGGCCCGCGCCGGGGTTGTCGAGGTCGACGTTCTTCGCGAAGATCGCGGCGCGCAGGGAATCGGCGTCCTGGTACCGATCGATGTCGATGCCGCTGTTCTCGAGGATCACGTCCGCGAGGCGGCGCCTCGGCCATGGCTGCGCGAAGTCGATGACGTGGTCGCCGCGCTTGATCTGCAGCGTCCCCGCGGCTTCCTGGATGGCGAAGCGAAGCAACGCTTCGGTGAAGGCCATGTTGTCCTCGTAGTTCCAGTACGACGCATAGAACTCGAGCATCGTAAATTCCTGGAGATGGGAGGCGGCCAGCCCTTCGTTGCGGAAGCAGCGCGCGAACTCGTAGACGCGGTCGTAGCCGCCGACGATCAGGCGCTTGAGATACGTCTCGGGGGCGATGCGCAGCACCAGTTCCATGTCCAGGGCGTTGTGGTGCGAGTAGAACGGACGGGCCAGGGCGCCCGACTGCTGTGTGTTGAGGATCGGCGTCTCGACTTCGACGAAGAGGTTGCGGTCGAGGAACGTGCGCAGCGCCGTCACCGACTTCGCGCGGATGCGGAAGCGGTTGCGCGTCTCCTCGTTCGAGACGAGGTCGAGGTAGCGCTTGCGCCAGTTCGTCTCGACGTCCTTCGTCCCCTGGTACTTGTTCGGCGGCGGCTGCAGGGTCTTGCCGAGGTACGTCCAGTCACGGACGCGGATCGTCAGCTCCCCCTTGTCGGTGTAGTACATCTCGCCGTCGACGCCGATGAAGTCCCAGCGATCGACACCCTTGGAAAAGAGCTCGTACTTTTTCTTCGACTTTTCGGGATCGGCGTCCAGCTCGTCGCGCAGGAGCGCGATCTGGATGTGCCCCTCGAAGTCCTCGAGCGTCGCGAACGTGAGCTTGCCGAATTTGCGGAGCTGCCCGACACGGCCGGCGGCGCGCACCTTCGTGCCCGGCTCCAGCGTCATGGTCTCGCGCAGGGTGTGAGTGCGCTCGAAGCGATCGGGATGCACCTGGATCCCTTCGCGCTCGAGGAGCTCTCTTTTTTCAATTCGGACATCACGCAGTGACTGATCAGACATAGAGGAGCGGGAGGATAACAAAGATGCGTTGTTACGATGCCGGACCCATGAAGAAGGTTCTTTTATTGCTGCTCTTCTCTCTCTCCGCACAGGCCGGCGTCAACCATTGGACGCAGCGCGGGCCATGGGATCCGCACGCCTTTCCGGGCGAGACGACGGTCCTGCGCAAGGGGGAGCGCCTGTATGCCGGCTCGTTCAACGCCGGAGCGTTCGCCAGCGACGACGGCGGTGCGACCTGGGAGACGCTGCCCGGGCGGCCGATGGCCATGGCGCTCGATGGTCCGAATGTCTGGATGTCGAGCTGGGACGGCCTGTGGAAGGACTCGCGCGTCGTCCTGCCGGGGAACATCTGGGCCATCGCCGCCAACGGCGACACGGTCGTCGTCTCGAACAACGTCAATGAGCTGCAGGTGAGCCACGACGGCGGCGGGACCTGGTCGGTGACCGGTCACAACGCCCGCTACACCAACATCAACGACCTGGCCATCGCCGGCAACGTCGTTTACGCGACCACGTGGCCGGTGCAGGTGTCGCTCGACGCCGGACGGACGTGGAGCACCACCAACGCCGACGCCCCATTCTCGTCCCTGCTCCTGCTGCCGGACCGCGTGCTCCTCGGCGGTGCCGGCGTCCTGCGCGCGCCGATCGGCAGCGCAACCTTCACTGTCGCCGGCGCCGGCCTGCCGCCGAACACGGTGATCGAAGACTTCGCCTGGAACGGCACCACCGTCTTCGCCTCCGTCTCCCCACGGGAGGGAGGCGGCGACTCGCTGCTGTACGCCAGCCGCGACCGCGGCGATACGTGGGTTCTGTACTTCCGGCAGCCGGGCGTGGGGCGCATCACGGAGATCGAGGCAGAAGGGAAGAAGGTCTGGATCGGCACGAACCTCGGCGTGTATGAGCTGACGGAGGGGGTGCGGAAGCAGCGGGCGGTGAGGAAGTAGCCGCCGCCACTACAATCCCCCCTCCATGAACCTCACCGAAATCCGCTCGCACTTTCCTGCCCTTCAGCGCACGCACAACGGCCTGCCGGTCGCGTACTTTGACGCGCCCGGGGGGACGCAGGTGCCGCGGGAGGTGGCGGAGGCGATGACGGACTATCTCCTTCATCACAACGCGAACACGCACTGGCCGTATCCCACCAGCGTCGAGACCGATGCCATCATCAGGGGGGCGCGGGAGGCCGCGGCGGACCTGCTGAATGCGAATGCGAACGAGATCGCGTTCGGCGCGAACATGACCACGCTCACCTTCCACCTCGGCCGCGCGCTCGGGCGCATGTGGTCGGAAGGGGACGAGGTCATCATCACGGAGCTCGACCATCACGCCAACGTCGCGCCGTGGCGCGCGCTCTCGACCGACCGGGGCGTGGTCGTGAAGAGCGCGAGGCTGAACTGCGAGGCCTCGCAGCTCGACTACGACCACCTCGCCAGCCTGGTCACGGACCGGACGAAGCTCATCGCCGCCGGCGGCGCCTCGAACGCGCTCGGGACCATCAACGACCTGGAGCGGATCGCGAAGATCGCGAGGGATGCGAAGGCGCTGTTCTTCGTCGACGCCGTGCATCTTGCGCCGCACGAGCTGGTGGACGTCAAACGCATCGGCTGCGACTTCCTGGCATGCTCGGCCTACAAGTTCTACGGCCCGCACGTCGGCATCCTCTTCGGCCGGCACGAGCTGCTCGACACGATCCCGTTCCCGAAGCTCGCCCCCGCACCCGACCGCGCGCCGGAACGTGTCGAGACCGGGACGCAGAACCATGAAGGGATTGCCGGCGTCGCCGCGACGATCGACTTTCTCGCCTCGATCGGCGGGGAAGGGGGGACGCGCCGCGAGCGGCTGACCCGTGCGTACGCGGCGCTGCACGAGCAGGGACTGCTGCTGACCCGGAAGCTCTGGGAAGCGCTTTCGGCGATGAAGCACGTCCGCCTCTACGGTCCTCCGCCGACGGAGCCGCGCACTCCCACGGTCTCGTTCGTCGTTGAGGGGATGCACTGCGACGACCTCGCCCGTGCACTCGCCGAGAAGGCGATCTTCGCGAGCAGCGGCGATTTTTACGCCTCCACGGTCTGCGAGCGTTTCGGCATCGAAAGCCTGCTGCGCGTCGGCTGCGGCTGCTACACCTCCGAGGAGGATGTGACACGCCTCATCGAGGCCGTGGCGTCCTTGTCACACCGGCAGGCAGGCGGAGTGCAGTAGGATTCCAGCGTAATGGCGAAACAAACACACGCAGAAAACCAATCGAACTCATCGAGAAACACGCTGATCGTGATGACGCTCGGTGCGCTGCTCGTGGCGGGACTGGTCGGCTGGGCGCTCACGCGCACCGTCGAACCGGCCACCTCGGTCATGGCGGGCCAGGAGCAGTTCCCGACCACGACCGTGGCCACAAACACGTCGTCGAGCACGCCCGCCGTGTCCGACCCGAACGCCACCACCAGCACGCTCTCCCCGATCGCGAGCTCGACCTCCCCGGTCACGTTCACCTCGGATACGGCACCGCCACCGTCCGAGCATTCGCAGAGCCCGGAAAAAGCCGCCGTCGACCGCATCTCGGCCGAGGACCTGCGCGAGCGGATCAACGGCGGAAACACCGTCGTGGTCGACGTACGCGACGCCGGCTCCTACGCGCAGGGACACATCGCCGGCGCGATCAGCATGCCGTTCGCGAGCGTCGAGGCACAGCTCGACGCGATCCCGAAAGGGAAGCAGATCGTCACGTACTGTACGTGACCCAATGAAGAATCGAGCGCCGGTGCGGCGCTCATCATGAAGAACAAAGGCATCACCAACGTCGCGGCTCTCTACGGCGGACTGGACGCATGGCGCGCCCTCGGCTATCCGATGGCTACCGGCGCCACGCAGTAGTCCCGTGTACCAGATCGAGAATCATGTCGCGGACGTGCGCCTGCGCGTCCGCGCTCCCTCCCTCGAGGAGCTGTTCCGCGATGCGATGCGCGGCATGTACGCGCTGATGCGTCCCGAGCTGGAGCAGGTCGCTTCGCTCACGCGCACGATCGCGGTCGAGGAATCGGCCGACCTCACCTCGCTGCTGGTCGACTTTCTCAATGAAGTGCTGCATCGCGCCCACGTCGGGCGCGAGGTCTTCCACGACGCCGCGTTTTCCCTCCTCGACGACACGAACGTCACCGCCATCCTCACGGGCATCGCTCCCGCATCGTTCGAGGAAGACGTCAAGGCCGTGACGTATCACGAGGCCGAGGTGAGGCAGGAAGGCGGCGAGTGGACCACCATGCTCGTCTTCGACATCTGATGCAGAAGAAAGATCTCGAGAAAATCCACGACTACCTCTGGGAAGTGCCGAAGAGCTTCCGTCCCGACATGCGCGTCCCGGCGCGCGTCTACACGACCGAGAAGATGCTCGACGCGATCCTCAACGACCGCTCGCTCGAGCAACTGGTGAACGTGGCCACACTGCCCGGCATCCGCAAGTACGCCATCGCGATGCCGGACGTGCACGAGGGCTACGGCTTCCCGATCGGCGGCGTGGCGGCGGTCGACGCGCGCGACGGTGCGGTGTCGCCAGGCGGCATCGGCTACGACATCAACTGCGGCGTGCGGCTCCTGCACTCGACGCTGACGCTCGACCAGGTGAAGCCCGCGCTCGAACGGCTCGCGCATTCGATCGCGCGCGAAGTCCCCTCGGGCGTGGGACGCGGAGGCCGCGTGCGCCTCAAAGGGGAGGACCTCGACCTCGTGCTGCGCGACGGCGCCCGCCGCGCGGTGGAGATGGGCTTCGGCGAGCCGGACGACCTGAATCACATCGAGTCGGGCGGCTGTCTCGACGGCGCCGATCCGCACGATGTCTCTCCTGCAGCGAGAGAGCGCGGTCACGATCAGCTCGGGACGATCGGCTCCGGCAACCACTTCGTCGAGGTCGACCGCATCGACGAGATCCTCGACGAGGAGGAAGCGGCGCGGTTCGGCCTCGTGCGCGACGGGATCGTCGTGCAGATCCACACCGGCTCCCGCGGCCTCGGCCATCAGGTCGCGACGGACTCGATCCGCTCCATGTCGAAGGTGATGGCGAAGTACGACATCACGGTCGCGGATCGCGAGCTCGCGTGCGCCCCGCTGTCGTCGAGCGAAGGGCAGCGCTACCTCCGTGCGATGGCCGCCGCCGCGAACTTCGCGTTCGCGAACCGGCAGCTCATCACGTCCGGCATCCGCCGCGCGTGGAAAAGAGAGTTGAGCGACGCGCTGACCATCGTCTACGACGTCGCGCACAACGTGGCCAAAGTGGAGCGCTACCCCGACGTCGGCGAAGTGGTCGTACACCGCAAAGGAGCCACGCGCGCGTTTCCCGGCCAGCCGGTGCTGATCCCCGGGAGCATGGGCACCGCCTCGTACCTGCTCGTCGGGCAGGAGGGCGCCATGCGCGAGACGTTCGGCTCGAGCTGCCACGGCGCCGGACGCACGATGTCCCGCACCAAGGCCCGCACCGAGATCAAGCACGAAGAGCTCCGCTCCCGCCTCCGCAACCTCGGCATCATCGCCGAGGCAGGTTCCTCGAAGGGGCTGGTGGAAGAAGCGCCCGAGGCCTACAAGGACATCGACGCGGTGGTGGACGTGGTGGCGAGGGCGGGGATCGCGAAAAAGGTGGCCAGGTTCAAGCCGGTGGCGGTGATCAAGGGGTAGGCGGTCAGCCCCTCAGCAACTCCACCCTGAACGTCGCCCCTCTACCCGCTCCCTCGCTTGCGGCGCTCACCGTGCCGCCGTGCATCTCGACGAGTTGCTTGACGATGGCCAGGCCGAGGCCGAGGCCTCCGTGCTGGCGCGTGGTAGCTCCGCTCTGCTGGCTGAAGCGGTCGAAGACGTAGGGGAGGAACTCGGGAGCGATGCCGATACCGGTGTCGGTGACGGTGACGGTCAGGCGCTCGGGCGTGCAGTCCATGCGCACGTTCACCGTCCCCTCGACGGGAGTGAACTTGATCGCGTTCGAGAGCAGGTTCCAGAACACCTGGTGCAGGCGGCCGCGGTCGGCAAAGACGGTGGCGGTCTCGCAGTGGACGGTGCGGTTGAGGGTGATGCGCTTCGCGGTGGCGGTGGTCTCGACCATCTGCATCGCCTCGTTCAGCACCACCACGGCGTCGATGCGTGCGACCTGCAGGCGCAGCTTGCCGGTGACGGCCCGCGAGACGTCGATCAGGTCGTCGACGATCGTGGCCTGCGCTTTCGCGCTCAGCTCGATCTGCTCGATGGCGAAGCGGAGCTCCGGCGTCAGCTGCATGGTCTTGACCAGTTGCGCCCAGCCGAGGATCGAGGTCATCGGGGTGCGCAGCTCGTGGGAGACCGTGGCCAGGAACTCGTCACGCTCCCGGCTCGCGGTGCGCAGCGCGTCCTCCATCTGCTTCCGCTCCGTGATGTCGTGGACCGAGACGACGGTGCCGGTGATGCGGCCGCCTTCGACGATCGGAGTCGACGAGCAGACGACGGGGATGAAGTGTCCGTCCTTGTGGATCCAGTGCTCTTCGCGATCGATGACCTGCACACCCTCGGTGAGCGATTGGACGAGCGGACATTCGCTCGCCGGGTACGGCATGCCGCCCGGTTTCCTGTAGTGAACCGTCTCGTGCAGCAGGCGCCCTTGCAGGTCCTGGGCGCGCCAGCCGAGGATCTTTTCCAGCGCCGGGTTGGCGAACGTGAGGACGCCCGCCGTGTCCATGAAGCAGATCCCCTCGGCCACGTTCGTGGTGATGAGGCGATTCAGCTCTTCGAGCCTGCGGCGCTCGGCGTCGTCGATGATCGTGCCGTCCGCCGAGCGGCCGTCCGGATCTGTTGCGGGGGAGGAGCGCCGCAGTGCGGGTGAATCGGCGAGAGTCATTGGACCGCGTCCATGGTGACACCGGTCATCGAAGACGTCAAATAATTGCAGGAGGCACAGCCGTTGCTCCAGCCTGCCTCATGCGACACACGCTTCTGCTCGTCCTGACCCTCACGGCGCTGGCCGGCTGCGCTTCCACCGCCTCCGACGAGGGGTGGGAAGACTGGGGCGGCTTCACGCTCACCGACAACCAGTTCGCGGTGCATCACCGCGTGCGCGAAGGGGCGCACCGGCTGGAGCTGCTGCGGAAACGCGGCGACCGCGACGGCGGAAACATCCGCTGGGAAACGCTCGACACCGTGCCGCTGGAAGTTCCGGAAAACGCGCTGGTCTGCCTGACCGCCTCACGCGCCGGGGAGCGTGCGGACTACGTCGCTCTCGCGGAAGACGACGAGACGCACAGCCACCGCGTGCTGCGCGCGTGGCGCGTCGACACCTCACGGCGCAAGCTCGTCAGCGCGAACGCCGAAGGGGTGACATGTGAGGTGAAAGAGGAGCCGCGGAAGAGGTAGTCTCCCGGCGTGCACCTCCTCCATCTCTTCGACCTCTCGCTGCAACTGCGCGCGGAGGAGGCCGCCCTGGAGTGGGCGGGGCGGACGTTCACGTTTGCCGAGCTCGAGACGCGGAGCAACCGCGTCGCGCATGGGCTGCTCGCGCGCGGGTTCGTGAAGGGCGACCGGCTCTGTGTCTACCTCGCGAACCGGATCGAGCTGATCGATCTCTATCTCGCCTGCGTGAAGCTGGGCGTGATCTTCGTGCCGGTCAACATCCTCTATCGCGAGCGCGAGCTGGCGCACATCCGGACGGACGCGGAGCCGCGGATGTTCCTCAGCGCGGACGACGAGCTGCCGATGAGCGACGTCGAGACGCGGCCGGTGGCGGAGCTCGACGGCGATACTCCCGCGGCGATCATCTATACGTCCGGGACCACGGGCGCCTCGAAGGGTGCGGTGCTGACGCACAACAACTTCATGGCCAACGCGGTGAACCTGACCACCTGCTGGCAGATCACCGACCGCGATCGCTTCCTCCTCGCGTTGCCGCTCTTCCACATCCACGCCCTCGGCAACGGCCTGCACGCCTGGCTGCTCAGCGGCTGCCGCATGCGCCTGCTCGAGCGCTTCGAGCACCAGTCCGCGGTGCAGGAGTTTCTCGACTTCCAGCCGACGCTTTTCTTCGGCGTGCCGACGATGTACGTGCGCCTGCTCGACACGCCGCCCGATACGGCGCGCGAGCTCGGCGCGCGCATGCGGCTGTTCGTCTCCGGCTCGGCGCCGCTGCCCGCGCAGGTGCTCGAACAGTTCCGCGACCTCTTCGGCCACACGATCCTGGAGCGCTACGGGATGACAGAGACCTTCATGAACATCAGCAACCCGTACGCCGGCGAGCGCCGCGCCGGGACGGTCGGCTTTCCGCTGCCGGGCATCTCGGTGCGGGTCGAAGAAGGGGAACTGCTCGTGCGCGGCCCGAACGTCTTCGCCGGCTACTGGCGCCGCCCCGATGCGACGGCCACCGCGTTTACGGCGGACGGCTTCTTCCGGACCGGCGACCTGGCCACCGTCTCCGCGGACGGCTACTACACGCTCCTCGGCCGCCGCAGCGAGTTGATCATCTCCGGCGGCTTCAACATCTATCCCCGCGAGATCGAGGAACTGCTGCTCGAACAGGAAGGAGTCGCGGAGGCAGCGGTGATCGGCGCCGAAGACGCGGTGCGCGGTGAGGTGCCGGTGGCGTACGTCGTCGGCACGTTCGACGAGTCGCAACTGGAACGCATCTGCCGCGAGCAGCTCGCCTCGTTCAAGGTGCCGAGAAGGTTTGTGAGGGTGGAGACGATTCCCCGTACGGCGCTGGGGAAGGTGCAGAAGCATTTGCTGCGCTAGTTTGGAGTGCGGTGACCGCAGTTACCGCTTTTCCTTCGGCAGCCGCAGCTGCCGCCTTGTGCGTTCGGCGTCGCAGGCACACAGGAAAAGCGGTGACTGCGGGAGGGTGTGTCAAAACCCAAATTCGCGAAATTCAAGTGGGCGAAGCGCTGCGTTACACGATGTTTTTTACACTCGCAGTGGTCAATGCCATCAATTTACGCCG
>Ga0190270_10000160_pt1 | contig 30010 bp, 27 predicted proteins | sample Popmic320T_FD_133748 | JGI IMG/M metagenome (GOLD analysis project Ga0190270, IMG submission 133748) | Populus adjacent soil microbial communities from riparian zone of Weber River, Utah, USA - 320 T | ecosystem: Environmental > Terrestrial > Soil > Riparian zone | place: USA: Utah | collected...
AGCAGGGCAAGCCAGCGAGAATCGCGCCGTGAGGTCGAAGGAGCGGGCAGGGTCGAAGGAGTTGTCGCCTGGTTCATAGTGAGCAAGAACGACGTTAGTAGATAGTCTTATTCCAGACGATCTCGAAAAAGATGAACTGTTTTAGCCCGCCGCTCGTCTCCGGCGCGGCAGGTGCTCGCACGGCGTTGGACTCGATAGCCGACCCTCGACCAGGTGGGTCAGCCCGGCGACGACGGCCGCTCGCTCGGACGCGGGGAGTGCCGCCAGTACATCGTCGTAGATGCCGGTGACGATCTCGCTGGCCGCCGTTACCACACGGCGGCCCTTCGCGGTGACGGCCACAACGCGGGCGCGACGATCCGTCGTCGACATCTGACGCTCGGCGTAGCCCAGCTTTTCGAGCTCGTCCAGCGTGACGACCATCGTGGTCTTGTCCAGCAGGCACCGCTCGGCCAGCTGCCCTTGCGTCATTTCCTCCTCCGCCGCCTTGGAGAGCACGCAGTAGGTGCGCTGCGAGATGCCGAGCTCGGCCAATGCGGCTGTGAGCTCACTCGTCAAGACCTGACTGGCCTGGGCGAACAGGAACAGCAGGTCGGTCGACGGCTTCGCCGGTGCGGTCGTAGACATATGTCCATGCTAACCAAAAGATCCAATACAAGACTGTTCCGCAGCAGACCTATTCGGCAGGACCGCGATCGGCCGCTCTCACCACTCGAAATGGTCCGTAATGCCCTATGTACACAGCGTTGCTGAAATGTTACGGTCTGTCGCGACTGGTGGTCGGTGCGCGGCCCGTGACATGGACAGGTGGCATGGTGCCAATCGCCATGAACTGGTCAATCTCGTAGCGGGGTTTCTACGAGAGAGGGAGTAGTTCATGTCGGGTCACGTGAATGCTCGGCGCCTTAGAGCGCTGCTCGGGTTCTCGACGTCCTTCATGATCGGCTTGGCGGTGGCGCTGGGTACGGGCAGCGCGGCCACCGCTCAAAACGATCCGGACGTCAGCGGACCGACAACCAACGTCGTCGGCGGTCAGCCCGCCGCGAACGGCGAATTTCCCTGGATGGTTCACCTGTCCATGGGCTGCGGCGGGTCCTTGCTGACCAACCAGGTCGTCCTGACCGCCGCGCACTGCGTCGGCAGCACCGGCGACGACACGTCGATCACCGCGCTCGTCGGCAGCAACGACCTGGGCGATCCGAACGGCGTCGAGGTCGCGTCCACCTACGTCTACAGCGGACCGGACGGCGGCGGCGAGAAGGCCGACTGGGCACTGATCAAGCTGGCCGAACCGGTCGACGCCCCCACCCTGGCACTCGCGACGACCGCCGACTACGACGCGGACACGTTTACGATCGCCGGCTGGGGAGCCACCTCCGAGGGCGGCACCGGGTCCGACACGCTGCTCAAGGCCGACGTGCCGTTCGTCGACGACACCCAGTGCGGCCAGGCCTACCCCGAGCTCGTCGCGGACGAGGAGATCTGCGCCGGCGACTGGGACAACGGCGGCATCGACACCTGCCAGGGCGACTCCGGCGGTCCGATGTTCCGCAAGGACGACAGCGATACCTGGATCCAGATCGGCATCGTGAGCTGGGGCAACGGCTGCGGCCGGCCGCAAAATCCCGGCGTCTATACGCAGGTCAGCCACTTCACCGCTGCGATCCAAGCCGCCGCCGAGGGGCTCTAACCTCGCGGCGCCCAGAGTTAGACGCCGCGCGGAGTGCGTCATTCCCCGTGGGGTACTCCGCGCCGGCGTCGCCAAACAGTCGGTCCTACTTGCTCAATATCTTCTGGCGCGGGCCTCTTTCTCTGACGAACGAGCGGTCGCGCGCCCCATCGCATGAGGAGCACACCATGAGATTGGCTCGCAAGACGAGTCTGGCCGCGACCGGCCTCGCAGTCCTACTGACCGGCGCCCCGCTCGCCGCGGTCAACGCCTACGATCCCGACTCGACCACGGTCGCGGCAGCGCCCGACATCCCAGTCGAGAACGTCCAGGCCCACCTCGCCGAACTCCAGCGCATCGCCGACGAGAACGGCGGCAGCCGGGCAACCGGACAGCCCGGCTATCAAGCTTCGGTAGACTGGATCAGGTCCACGCTCGAGGGCGCGGGCTACACCGTCAGCGTCCAGGAGTTCACCACCTGGTCGGGCGACACCAGCTGGAATGTCATCGCCGAGACCGCCGACGGCGACCCGTCCTCGGTCGTGATGGCCGGCGCCCATCTCGACGCCGTCGTGGCCGGCATCAACGACAACGGCTCCGGGACGGCCGGGCTGTTGGAGACCGCCCTGCAGTGGGCCGCGAGCGGCCAGACACCGACCAGCAAGCTCCGCTTCGCCTTCTGGGGCGCCGAGGAGGACGGGCTGGTGGGGTCGAGCCACTACGTCGACTCGCTGTCGCCCGACGAGTTGTCGACGATCAAGGCGTACTTGAACTTCGACATGATTGGCTCGCCCAATCCGGGCTACTTCGTCTACGACGACAACCCGGCCGGTACCGAGTTGCGTGCCATGTTGACCGCCGAGTTTGCCGAGCGCGGCATCGAGAGCGAGTTCATCGACGTCCAGGGACGATCCGACCATGCCAGCTTCATCGACGCCGGCATTCCCACCGGCGGCACGTTCACCGGAGCCGAGGAGACCAAGACCGAGGACCAGGCGGCGAAGTGGGGCGGCACGGCGGGCGAGGCATTCGACGTGTGCTATCACCAAGCCTGCGACACGGTCGACAACATCGATCCGGCGGCGCTCGACGTCAATTCGGACATCATCGCCGACGTGATCTGGCAGCTCGCCGGAGCCGACGCGGTCGCCGAGGAGCGCGCACCGGCAGCCTGACGCCGCTCCCCCCGAGCCGAGTGGCGCACCGTCGTCGCGTTCCGCGCCTCTGCGCGGCGACGGTGCGCCACTCGCGGGTGGTTCGTCGCGGCAACGCTCGCCGGCACTTCACTTGAACGTCACACGACGGTGACAGGTCGGTCACACCGGGTACTTACGTTCGTGGGCGTTGGGTAAATCGCTCAACCGGCGGGAAGCGGGTGGAGTCATGGCGGTTCGGACCAGCCAGGTCAAAGGGTCGGCCTTCCTGATTCCTCGTCTCTGGCACAAGAGTGTGACTCGGACCGTCCGAGGACTCACTCGCCTGCCGTCCGCCGACCAGGCACGGCGCAACGCACAGGTAGCCGCCGCGACCATGGCTCGTCGCCGTCGCGAACGTGAGGAAATCGACCACTTCCTCACCGCTCACGCAGCGCCCGCGCGACGGCAGTCGGCCGAGGCGGTCTGACGGATCGGGTGGCGGCGTCCGGGAAGCCGCCACCGGGTCCCATAGCCGGGACGAGTCATGCATGCTGGTGTCATGGACGACGGCGGGGGTCAGAAGCGGCGACGTCGGCGTCGTCGACGGCGCACGTCGACCCCAGCGACGTCGAAGGACGCTGACTCCGACGCGACGGCCGCCCCGACTCCGACGCCGACGCCGTCGCGGCGCGCTCCCCCGGGGCGCAAGCCGCGCGGCACGCCGGCCCCGGACCGAGCCGGGATTACCACGTCGATGGCGATGCGAGCCCGTGAGGTGTCGCCGCCCGAGGGCTGACGTCGCCGCCGTGACTCACGGCGCCGGCGGCAGCACCCCCGACGTTTCGTACGAATGCAGCATCTCGATCCGACGGCGATGCCGGTCGTCGCCGCTGAACGGCGTCGCGATGAACGTCTCGACCAGCCGAGTCGCGTCCTCAAGCGAATGCATCCGGGCTCCGACCGAGATCACATTGGCGTCATTGTGCTCGCGACCGAGCCGTGCGGTCTCCTCGCTCCAGGCCAGCGCCGCCCGGACACCCGCCACCTTGTTGGCCGAGATCTGCTCGCCGTTGCCCGAACCGCCCAGCACGATCCCCAAGCTGCCCGGGTCGCGCGCCACCGCGTCGGCCGCGTGCAGACAGAACGGCGGATAGTCATCGGTCGCGTCGTAGTGAGAGGCGCCGTGGTCGACGACCTCGTGACCGGCGTCCGACAGCCATGCCGTCAGATGTTGCTTGAGCTCGTACCCCGCATGATCGGACCCGATGTGCAGCCGCATGCGGCTCAGTCTCCCAGCGTTCGCGGTCGATCAGTCGAACGACGGCTCGCGATCGCGGGTGCGCTTCAGCTCGAAGAAACCGTCGGTCTGGGCGACCAAGAGGGTGCCGTCCCAGAGTCGGCCGGCCGCTTCGCCGCGCGGGATCGGAGTCACCACAGGCCCGAAGAACGCCGTGCCGTCGACATGCACGACCGGCGTGCCGACCTCGAGGCCGACCGGCTCCATGCCTCGATCGTGGGACGTGCGCAGGGCCTGGTCGTAGTCGGTGGAGTCGGCAGCCTTGGCGAGCGACGCCGGCAGGCCAACCTCGGCGAGCGCCTCGGGAACCACCTCCGCGTACTCCTTGCGGCCATCGTTGTGGATCCGGGTGCCGAGCGCCGTGTAGAGATCGCGCAGGACGTCGTCACCGGCGTGCTCGGCGGCCGCGACGCAGACCCGGACCGGCCCCCACGCGCGCTCGAGGAATGCGAGATATCCCTCGTCCAGGTCTCGGCCTTCGTTGAGTACGGACAGGCTCATCACATGGAACCGGACCCGCACCGGCCGTACTCGCTCGACTTCCAGCAGCCATCGAGACGTGATCCACGCCCACGGACAAGCCGGGTCGAACCACATGTGCACCTCTTGGAGATCGGTGGCGGCACGGGCGGGATCGGACGTACTCGTCGACGTAGTCACGCGGGACTCCTCCGGATGACAGCTGCGGGCTCTATACGGCACAACCCGACGGTCCGCCCGTCCTATTCCGGGGCGGCCCCGACATCTCACAGAAACGTGGACCGGGCCATCCAACCGCCGCCGACTCGGAAAACGGGCTGGTGGCGTGCGAGGATTGCGCGCATGCCAGGTATCAACCTCACCCGAGACGAGGCAGCGGAGCGCGCCAAGCTCTTGTCGGTGGGCTCGCCTCCCATCGACTACACGGTCGAACTCGACCTCGGAGGGGCATCGGAGACCACATTTGCGTCGACGACGGTGATCCGGTTCGGCTGCACCGAGCCTGGCGCCTCGACGTTCGTCGACCTCGTCGGAGCGACCGTGCACCAGATCACATTCAACGGTCGCAACCTCGATCCCGCCGAGGTCTACGCCGACAGTCGGATCCGACTCGACAACCTGGCCGCCGACAACGAGCTCCGCGTCGTGGCCGAATTCGCCTACTCCCGCACCGGTGAGGGACTGCATCGCTTCGTCGACCCCGCCGACGGCAGAGTCTACCTCTACTCGCAGTTCGAAGTGCCCGACGCGCGACGGGTGTTCGCGACGTTCGAGCAGCCCGACCTCAAGGGCACATTCGCCTTCCACGTGGTCGCCCCCAGCCATTGGCAGATCTCCTCCAACGCCGCCACGCCCGAGCCGCAGCCGATCCGCGACGGCGTGAGCGTCTGGCGCTTCGAGCCGACCCTGCCGATGTCGACCTACATCACGGCGATCGTCGCCGGTGAATACCACGTCGTACGCGACTCCTACGTCGGCGACTACGGCGAGATCCCGCTCGGGCTCTACTGCCGCCAGTCGCTCGCCGGCTATCTCGACACCGACGAGATCCTGGCCATCACGCGGCAGGGATTCGCGTTCTTCGAGTCGGCGTTCGCGATCGGGTATCCGTTCGGGAAGTACGACCAGATCTTCGTGCCCGAATACAACATGGGCGCGATGGAGAACGCGGGCTGCGTGACGTTTCGCGACGAGTACATCTTCCGCAGTCGCCAGACCAACGCCGAGTACGAGACGCGGGCCAACACCATCCTCCACGAGATGGCCCATATGTGGTTCGGCGACCTCGTCACCATGCGGTGGTGGGACGACCTGTGGCTCAACGAGTCGTTCGCCGAGTGGGCATCGCACCATGCGGCGACCCGCGCCACCAAGTTCACCGACGCCTGGACCGGGTTTTCCAACGCCCGTAAGACTTGGGCCTACCGCCAGGACCAGCTCCCGTCGACCCACCCGATCGCGGCCGACAACTATGACCTCGAAGCGGTCGAGGTCAACTTCGACGGCATCACCTACGCCAAGGGCGCGGCTGCACTGCGACAGCTCGTCGCCTGGGTTGGCGAGGATCAGTTCCTCGCCGGACTGTCGGCATACTTCCGCCAGCACGCGCACGGCAACACCGAGCTGATCGACCTGCTAGCCGCCCTCGAGAACGCATCGGAACGCGACCTCGGCTCCTGGGCCAAGGAGTGGCTGCAGACGTCGGGCGTCAACACGCTCCGTGCCCGGTTCGACGTCGACGCCGACGGGGCATTCGAGTCGTTCGTGGTCGAGCAGACGGCGACGCCGGACTTCCCGACGCTACGTCGGCACCGCATCGCGATCGGTCTATACGACCGGACCGACGACGGCCTGGTGCGGCGGTCGCGGTTCGAGACCGACATCTCCGGCGCCGAGACCGATCTGCCCGACCTCGTCGGCCACCGCCAGCCCGACCTGATCCTGCTCAACGACGACGATCTGAGCTACACCAAGATCCGCATGGACCCGCGGTCGCTGCAGACCCTCGTCGAGCACATCGACGAGATCGGCTCGTCGCTCGCCCGAGCGCTGTGCTGGGGCGCCGCCTGGGACATGACCCGCGACGCCGAGATGCAGGCCCGCGACTTCGTGACACTGGTGCTGCGCGGCGTCGGACGCGAAACCGACCTCACCGCCGTGCGGTCGCTCCTGGCACAGGGACAGGCGGCCGTCGATCTCTACTCCGACCCGACGCATCGCGCGACGTTGACTGCCGCGTGGGAGACCGGCGTCCGTGAGCTTCTCGAGTCCGCCGAGCCCGACAGTGACCACCAGTTGGCTCTCGTCCGCGGCTACGCGGCCGCCGCCCGTCGCGACGAGGCACTAACGTGGATCGCCGACCTGCTCGACGGGCGGGTGAGCCTTCCGGGTCTGGTCGTCGACGCCGACCTTCGGTGGTCGCTCGTCACCGGGCTGTCCCGAGCCGGTCGAGCCGACGATGCCACCATCGACGACGAGCTGGCCCGCGACAACACGATCTCCGGTCAAGAGCATGCCGCGGCCGCCCGAGCCGCCCAACCGAGTCTGGCGGCGAAGGAGCAGGCCTGGGCGGACGCGGTGACCCGCGACGACGTCCCCAACGAGACTCAGCGCAGCATCGCCGTGGCCTTCCAGGTCCCGGGCCAAGCGGAGGTGCTCGAGCCGTTCGTCGATCGGTACCTGTCCGAGGCAGCCACGCTCTGGGAGGTCAAGGGCGTGCAGCGTGCCTCGGTCGCCCTGATGGCTCTGTTCCCCCGGGCCATCCCGAGTAGGGACATCTTGGCCCGAGTCGATGCGTGGCTCGCGACGACGCAGGCCAATCCGGCGGCCCGGCGCTTGGTGAGTGAGGGGCGGGCCGACATGGAGCGGGCCCTGCGCGCCCAGGCACGGGACGCCGCCGCGGGCTGAGTCCGCCGCCCCCTCCCCGGCTGGCCGCCCCCTGCCGTCCCCCTCGGAGGACCCATTTCGCGCGACACGTCCGGCGAGTCCCGCACATTCGGTCCTCTGAGCGATTGAGGGCTGTGGACAACGCCGATCGAGGAGGTGGTGGGACCTAGATAAGGGGTGTGCTACCGCCGCCCGAGAACACTGCGCGCGTCCGAACCCTGCTCGAGTCCGGCTTGAGCAGGTACGAGTTGCGCCAACCGCATTGGCGCCACCCGTACCACGGCCTGGCCGGAGTCGCCAGTGAGGACGAGTCGCACCCGCGTACCCGGATCCTCGACGCTGTCCCCTTGCTCCCTCCCTGCGGCCACCTAGGCGGGTGGGCTTCTCTCAACGTGCAGGGCGTTGCCTATATCGACGGCGTAGATCGCGCCGGCAACGAACAGCCCGTATTGCTCCACATGTGCGATCGACATCGAATACGCACGCGCAAAGGCATCGAGCCGACCCGCACGGCACTCTTCCCCGGTGAAACGACCGTGATCGAGCGCATCCCGGTGACCTCCATCGCGCGCGCTGCCTACGACGAGATGTGCCGCGCGAGCAGTCTCACCGATGCGGTCGTGATCCTGGACATGGCAGTCAGCCAGGTCGCCGAGGGTGGTCGCTGCACCCTGGCGTCGGTACGTCGCCTCGTCGAGCGACACAAGAAGACTCGAGGCATCGGCGTGGCACGGGCGGCGTTGGACCTCGCGTCCGACAGGTCTGCCAGCCCGCAAGAGACCCGAACGCGGCTCGTTGCTGGAGTCGAGATGGCGCCTTCGACGCCCACGGCCTGACGGTGATCCGTGCGAGGTCACGCGACCATCAAGATCGCGGCAGTCTGGCGAGCCGACTTAGGTCCGAACACTTGCGAGCCCGTCGTCGGGCTGAAGGACGCCAATCGTGGACCCTGACCGAGCCGGCGTGGTGGCGCGATTCAGCCCTGGCCCGCCGCTGGGGTAACGATTTTGCGCGACGCGCCTGGCGTGTCGCGCAAAATGGGTCCTCCCAGTGGGGGCGGGACGGGGTCGGCGGGCGGTCAGTCGGTGTGGAGGGAGGCCGGGCGTCGGGCGTGGTCGCCCAGGAGCTGGATCCCCGACACGATGCCGCCGGCCAAGTCACCGGCGCCGAACGCGCTCTGCATCGACAACACCGCGAGCCCGGCCGACGTCTCGTCGATCCGCGACTGCGCCTGCGTGCCCACGACGACCTCGACCTCGCGCGTCGCCGGGTCGATGAGCACGAGCACGCTGCGGTCCGGGTCGTCGAGCGCCGCGTGTAGATGCTCCGCGTGGGCCCGCGCCCGATCGTGGCAGGCGCCGACGTACACCGAGTATCGGTAGCCGCTGGCCTCCTTGGCGTAATCGATCGCGCGGTCGACCGCCCGCCGCTGGTCGACGCTGAACGCCTCGCTCCCGGCCGACTCCGCGGCGTCGGCTTCGGCATCGGCATCGGTACGCGCCCTGGCCGACGACTGGGCACCGAACTGCTCACTCTGGGCGAGCCACGTGACCCCCGGTCGGTACCGCGGTCCCCGTGCGATCGACGGCGCGAGTACGAGCAGTGCGATCAGCAGGGACAGCCCGGCCGGGATGCCGACGAAGATCAGCAGCAACTCCATCGTCGACATCGGCTCGGAGTCGGGCCACGACGTGGGCGTGTCCGCCGAGGCGGGTGCGGCCGCAGCGACGGCGAGCAGGAGGACTGGGGCGACGAGCGCGCCGATGCGCAGGGCGGCGCGAGGCATCCGAGGGGTACGCGACTGCATGAGGTCACCGTATCGAGTCCCCCTCGGACAGGGCTTAGCCTGTCGGCCATGACCGACCTGCACGAGCTGACCGCGCTCGAACTCGCGGCCGCTTTCCGCCGTGGCGACACGACGCCGACCGAGGCCGTCGACCACTTCCTCGACCGAGTCGAACGGTTTAGCGACACCGTCGGCGCTTTCGTCACGGTGACGGCCGACGCGGCTCGCGAGGCGGCTCGCAATGCGAGTGAGCGCTATCGCTCCGGCGACGTCGACGCCCTGCCTGCGTTGTACGGCGTGCCGACCGGCATCAAGGACCTCAACCTCACCGCCGGTGTACGCACGATGCTCGGATCGTCGGTGTACGCGGAGTTCGTCCCCGAGGAATCGGACGAGGTCGTCCGCCGGATCGAAGCGGCCGGCCTGATCAGCCTCGGCAAGACCAACACCCCCGAATTCGGATCGCCGCCCTACACCGAGCCCGACGTGGCGCCACCGGCTCGAACGCCCTACGACCTCACCCGATCGGCCGGCGGTTCCTCGGGTGGGTCGGGTGCGGCCGTCGCGGCGAGACTCGTGCCGATCGCCCAGGGGTCGGACGGCGGCGGCTCGATTCGGATCCCGGCCAGCGTGTGCGGTCTGGTCGGCTTCAAACCGACTCGGGGTCGGATCAGCCAGGCCCCACTGTTCGGCGACGTCAGCGGACTGTCGACGGCCGGACCGCTGGCCACCACGGTCCGCGACGCCGCGGCTCTGCTGGACGCACTGGCCGGACGCCACCCGGGTGATCCAACCTGGGCCCCGCCCCTGCCCGACGGCGAGACCTACCTGTCGTGGTGCGATCGCAGCCCCGGACGGCTCCGGATCGCCCGATTCGCCACGCCCACGATCGGCACCGAATCCGTCGACCCGGCGGTGCTCGAAGCGTACGAGGCGGCCTCCGCCCTGCTGACTGGCCTCGGGCACGAGGTCGTCGATGTCGAGGTGCCGATGTCGCCGGCCGTCGTGCCGATCTTCGAGACAGTCTGGTCGGTGCTCGCCTGCGGGTGGCCGGTGGCGCCGCCGCTCGAACCGACATTGCGGCCCCTTACTCGCTGGCTTCGCGAGCGCGGCGCCGCCACCTCGGGTCCGGCGTTCACGAGCGCGCTTGTCCAGATGCGGCAGGCGGCTGCGGCGGCGTTGGTACGGCTGCATCCATACGACGCGGTCCTGACTCCGACGCTCGGCCAGCTGCCGGCGCCGGTCGGCGGCATCCGCAACGACGACGACCCGGCGGCGGACTTCGAGGCGCAGAAGCGGTTCACGCCGTTCGCGGCGGCGTGGAACGTCACGGGCATGCCGGCCGTATCGCTGCCGACGGCCTGGGCCGACGGCGACCCGGTACTGCCCGTGGGCACCATGCTGGGTGGCCGACCCGGCGAGGACCATCTGCTGTTCGCGCTGGCAGCCCAGGTCGAGGCCGCGTGCACGGTCGCCGGCGGACCGCCCTGGGGGCGACCGACGCCGCCGCTCGACGGCTGAGCCCACAACCACGAGCGACGGATCGCCGCACCACAACCGACGGCTGAGCCCACAACCACGAGCGACGGGTCGCCGCACCACAACCCACGGACCGGCGCACCACGAGCGACGGATCGGCGCACCACAACCCACGGATCGCGGCACCACAACCGACGGACCGGCGCACCACAACCGACGGATCGCGGCAGGGGCTGAGCTACGGTGCGGTCGTGACCTCACGACAGAGCGAGACCCCCTACCCCCCGGCCCGCCGCGACGACATCGTCGAGACCCTTCATGGCGAACGCATCGCCGACCCGTACCGCTGGCTGGAGGACGCCGACTCCCCCGACACCAAGACCTGGCAGGTCGCCCAGGACGAGCTCTTCGCAGCGGCGAGGGAGGCCTGGCCGGCACGGGAGCAGTTCGCCGACCGGGTCACCGAGCTGATGCGCACCGGCGCCGTCGGCACGCCGGTCTGGCGGGGGGACCGCGCCTTCTACACCCGGCGCGAGCCGGACCAGGAGCACGGCGTCCTGCTCACGCGTGACCCGGACGGCACCGAACGCGTCCTGGTCGACCCGATGGCGATCGACGACACGGGCGTGACGACTCTCGATGCGTGGCAGCCGAGCAAGGACGGCCGCTTCCTCTCGTACCAGCTCTCCACCGGCGGCGACGAGGCGGCGTCGATCTATCTCATCGAGGTCGGGTCCGGCGACGTCGTCGACGAGCCAGTCGATCGGTGCCGCGTGTCGCCGGTGGCGTGGCTGCCCGACAGCAGCGCGTTTTACTACGTACGGCAGCTGCCGCTCGACCAGGTGCCCGACGACGAGGAGCAATACCACCGGCGGGTCTGGTTGCACCGGATCGGCACGAGTCCGACCGACGACGTCATCGTGTTCGGCGGAGACCTCGACAAGACCACGTTCTTCGGCGTCTCGGTGAGCCTGGACGGTCGCTGGCTGGTCGTCAGCGCCAGCCAGGGCACGGCGCCGCGTAACGACGTCTGGCTCGCCGACCTCACCGCCGGCCCGCTCGAGAAGCCGGAGCTGCGCCCGGTCGTCACCGGTGTCGATGCCCGCACCGGGCTCCACGTGGCACGCGACGGCCGACTCTACGTCCACACCGACCGCGACGCCCCGCGCGGACGCCTTCTCGTGGGCGACCCCACCGACCCCGACCCCGACACGTGGCGGAACCTGATTCCGCAGGACCCTGAGGCGGTGCTCGACGACGTCGCCATTCTCGACGACCTCGACGAGCCGCTGCTCGCCTGCTCCTGGACCCGGCACGCGGTCAGCGAGGTGACCCTGCACGACCTCACCACCGGCGAGCGCCGCGGCACGATCGAGCTGCCCGGCCTCGGCTCGGTCGGCGGGCTCGTCGAGCGGCCCGAAGGCGGCCACGAGCTGTGGTTCGCCTACACCGATCACGTCACGCCGGCGGTCGTGCTGCACTACGACGCCAGGACCGAGTCGACCGACGTGTGGGCGCGCCCACCCGGCGCCACGCCCGACACCAGCACGATCGGCGTCCGTCAGGTGACCTACGACTCCTACGACGGCACCAGCGTCCGGATGTTCGTGTTGCGCCGCGGCGACGTCGACGGCCCGACCCCGACGATCCTGTACGGCTACGGCGGCTTCGGCATCTCGCTGACCCCGGCGTACGCGGCGACCCTCCAGGCCTGGCTCGAGGCCGGTGGCACGTACGCGGTCGCCAACCTCCGCGGGGGCGGTGAGGAGGGCGAGGACTGGCATCGGGCCGGGATGGGTGAGCACAAGCAGCGCGTGTTCGACGACTTCCATGCGGCCGCCGAACGCCTGATCGAGGACGGCGTCACCCGACCGGATCTGCTCGCGATCCACGGCGGCTCCAACGGCGGCCTGCTCGTCGGCGCGGCGCTGACGCAGCGGCCGGACCTCTACCGCGCAGTCGTGTGTTCGGCGCCGCTGCTCGACATGGTCCGCTACGAGGAGCACGGGTTGGGTCGGCTGTGGACCGACGAGTTCGGCACCGCTGCCGACGCTGAGCAGCTGCGCTGGCTGCTGGCGTACTCCCCCTATCACCGGGTTCGCGAGGACACGACCTACCCGGCGGTGCTGTTCACCGCATTCGCGTCCGACAGCCGGGTCGACCCGCTGCACGCGCGCAAGCTCGCGGCCGCGTTGCAGGCGGCGACGTCATCCGATCCGTCGACGCACCCAATCCTGCTCCGGCTGGAGACCGAGGTGGGTCACAGCGCCCGGTCGGTGAGCCGGGCGGTCGGCAACAGCGCCGACTCGCTCGCGTTCACCGCGTGGGCAACCGGCCTCACGCCCCACTGGCGGTAGCCGGCCGCCAGCGCCCCGGCATACTGGGCGGACGACCTCGGGGCCAACCGACCGGAATCCGAGAGGAGCCTCTCGATCGTGCAGTTGCCAGGCCTGTCCGCGGAGACATCCTGCGCCGACGACCCCAACAACGATCTGTGCCGATTCGTCGAGAACGTCACCGGCAGCGACGCCGCCGCCGACTGGGTCCACCTCGTGATCGCCAAACCTGGCGCGATCGCCGGCCTCATCGTGATCGGTGTCATCCTGCGAGCCCTGCTGGCCCGGGTCATCGACCGGCTGGCGCGCCGAGCCGCCGAAGGCACGGTCCCGGGGGTTCTGCAGAACAGCAAGGCCCGCCAGATGTTCCTGGAGACCAACTCGATCGCGATGGAGCGTCGACAGCAGCGGGCCGCCACGATGGCGTCGCTGCTCAAGAGCATCTCGACCGGCGTGATCTTCGTGATCGTTCTGTTCATGGTGATCGCGCAACTGGGCTACAACATCGCCCCATTGATCGCGAGCGCTGGCATTCTCGGCGTCGCGCTCGGCTTCGGTGCCCAGAGCCTCGTCAAGGACTTCCTGTCCGGCATCTTCATGATCCTCGAGGACCAGTACGGCGTGGGCGACGTCGTCAACGTCGGAGAGGCCACCGGCACGGTCGAGGCCGTCGGGCTCCGGGTGACGCGACTGCGCGACGTCGACGGCACCGTTTGGTACGTCCGCAACGGCGAGATCCTGGCCGTCGGCAACATGAGCCAAAACTGGGCTCGCTCGGTGCTCGACATCCCCGTCGCCTATCACGAAGACATCGACCGAGTGCGTACGATCCTGCGCGACGTCGCACATGAGATGGCCGACGATCCGACGTACGGACACAACATCCTCGAAGAGCCTGAGGTCTGGGGCGTCGAGCGCCTCGATCCCGATGCCGTGGTCGTCCGCCTGGTCATCAAGACCGCACCTCTGGAGCAGTGGGCGATCAGCAGGGAGCTGCGAGAACGGATCAAGGAACGCTTCGACCAGCTCGGCATCGAGATTCCGCTGCCCCAGCGGGTGCTGTGGCAGCGCGACGAGCCGGCGCCGGAGGTCTGAGCGTTGTCTGGCGTCTATCAGCGCGGGTGTGGATGGGCCTGGCCGCCGAGCGAGGAACGAGCGAGGCTGGTTTCCCGCGCTGATAGACGCCAGACAACCCCTCCGTCCGGCCCGGTCCGCTCGGGTTTGGGGTGGCGGGACACAATGGCGGGGTGACCGACTCGCGCACGTTCTACGACGCCATCGGCGGCCACGAGACCATCAAGCGGATCGTCGACCGCTTCTACGCCGGTGTCGCCGACGACCCCGTTCTCCGGCCGATTTATCCCGAGGAGGACCTCGCGCCGGCGGCACGACGGCTCACGATGTTTCTCGAGCAATACTGGGGCGGCCCGTCGACCTACTCCGACGAGCGGGGCCACCCGCGCCTGCGGATGCGGCACGCGCCGTTCGCGGTCACGCACGAGGCCCGCGAGCGGTGGCTGGTCCATTTCCGGGCCGGGCTCGACGAGGCGCAGCTACCGCCGGAGCTCGACGCGCAGTTTTGGGAGTACGTTCAGCGCGCCGCACTCCACATGGTCAACACCGTCGAGCCGGTCGGTCCGCCGACCTGACAGCCCGCGAACCCGCCGCCCCACTGAGCGGACCGAATTTGCGCGACACGCCTGGCGAGTTTCGCAGGTGGGGTCCTCCCAGTGGGGCCGTCAGGCCGAGAGGTCGCCGAGCTGGTCGGCGTACCAGCGGACGTTGGCCAGGTGGGTCGCGATCTCGCGAAGCGTCCAGCTGTCGCCGCGCGGCGCATCCCACGCGGCCGGACCCGCGGCGGAGTAGCGCAGCTCGAACGTCCGGGCCAGGCGCCGCAGCCGCTGCTCGGCCTCGACCAGGTCGACGTCGGTGAACGCCACGCGATCGCCCTCAGTCGTGACCATGCTCGCGCCCCACGCGTCCGCCTGCGTCGGCACACCGGCGAGCAGCGCCTCGACCTCGGCGAGATGATCCACGATGTGATCGGCGATCCGGCGGACCACCTTGTGCGGCGTATAGATCCGTTCGCCGTCGTCGGTGTGCCGCGGGCGGCCGTCCCAGGTCCGCCAGGTCGCGGCGAGCCGTAGCGAATGCTCGACCGAGTCGACGACGGCATGGGCGGGATTGGTTTCCGTGCTCATAACCCGGACGGTACGGCGCCAATGCTTCGGTGCAGGCCGAAGCGTGCCCGACGTACGGTAGGCCCGTGGATGCCGACATCGCCGCCGTCGCGGCGGTCATCGCCGACCCGACTCGGGCGGCGATGCTCGATGCATTGCTCGCCAATGAAGCCCTGACGGCCAGCGAGCTGGCGCGGGCGACCGGCGTCGCGCCCAGTACGGCGAGCGAGCACCTGCGTCGGCTCACCGACGCTGGCCTGGTCTACGCCACGCCGGCTGGTCGGCATCGTTACCACCGGCTGACCGGGCCTGACGTCGCGGCCGCGATCGAGGCCCTCGCGCTGATCGCACCGCAGCGCGCCAAGCGGCCGGCGACGCTTCGCCGAGTTCGTGCCGACGCGGCCCTGACGTACGCCCGTACCTGCTATGACCACCTCGCCGGGGTCGTCGGCGTAACCCTGCTCGACGGGCTCGTGTCCCACGACCGGCTCCAATGGGACCACGGCACGCTGCGGCCCGGCCCCGACGGCACGGCATGGCTCGATGACCTCGGGATCAAGGTTGGCCGGCTCCGATCGCGGCGCCCGCTGGTCCGCCCGTGCATCGACTGGACCAGCCGGCGGCCGCATCTGGCCGGCGCCGTGGGGGCCGCGATCGCCGACCACGCACTTTCGCGACGGTGGGTGGTCCGGCGTACGCACGGCCATCGCGCGCTCCGCGTCACCGACGAGGGCCGCGACGCCTTCCGTACGCTGCTCGGCTGCGACCTGCCGCCTCCGCCCGAGTCCTGACCCACCCCTGGGAGGACCCGTATTGCGCGACGCTCCCGGCGTTTCGCGCCATACGGGTCCTCCCAGGGGTGCGGATGCTCAGACGAGGCGGGCCTCGAGGGCAACGCGTTCGGCATCCCGAATCGGCCGGGACCGCTCCGTGGCGGGGTCGAATGCCACCACGATCGCCCCTGACGTCGCAAACACCGTGCCCTCGTCGCAGACCACCGCCTGCAGCTCGTAGGACGACCGCCCGATCCGCGTCACCCAGGTCCGGACCCACACCGGGTCGGTCCGAAACTCCAGCGGCCGGCGATAGACGACGTCCATCCGGGCCACGACGAAGCCTCGGAGGTCGCCGGCCGCCGAGACGCCGACCGCGCCGCTCAGCATGGCGATCCGAGCCTCCTGGAAGTACTCGACGAATTTCACATTGTTGACGTGCCCGTAGGCGTCGATGTCGCTCCAACGGACCCGGCACGAGTAGCTGTGCGCCTTGCCGGGATCGGTGAGCAGCCCATCGACCGGCTTCGTCGGCGGCGTCGGCTCGAGCTGCACTGGCTCGTCGTAGAGCAGCAGCGCCGTGCGCTCGTGCTCCCGGATCCGACGCGGGCGATGGGTGGCGAACGAAAACGGTGCGAGCACCGACGACGCTCGCAGATAGACCCGGCGGTCACAATCGGCTCCCTCGGGGTCGACGACTTCGTAGCCGAGCTGGAACGACGCCGCCCGCACCCGCTCGCACCATGCCTCGACCCGGACCGGGCGATCTCGATAGACCAGCGGTCGGGCAAACTCCAGATCGTGCCGCACGACGACGACGCCCTCGGCGAGATCGGCCGCCTCCGGTCCGGGCGCGTGCACGCGCAGCATGTCGACGCGGAGTTCCTGAAGGTAGTCGGCATAGACGATGTTGTTGACGTGTCCGAGCGAGTCCATGTCGGCCCATCGGAGCGGGCAGTCGTAGACGTGGCGCACGCACCGATCCTCCCAGATGCCGGGGGCGACCTCGTGCCGAATGCGTCACTCTCGGCGAGTACGCGAAACATCGTGTGCAAAACTGCCGAGCGATCCCGACGTACGAGGAGCTGCACGTGACTGAGACCAGACGTACCGCCATCGTGACCGGCGCCGCACGCGGAATCGGAGCCGCGATCGCCCGACGGCTCGCATTCGACGGGATGTCCGTCGCCGTCTTGGATCTCGACGAGGCCAGCTGCGCCGAGACGGTCGACCAGATCGCTCGCGACGGTGGCCAGTCGGTCGCCGTCGGCGCCGACGTCTCGCAGCCCAACCAGGTCGACGCGGCGGTACGCGCGGTCAGCGAGGCCCTCGGCTCACCGACCGTACTCGTCAACAACGCCGGGATCATCCGCGACAACCTGCTCTTCAAGATGAGCGAGGACGACTGGGATGCCGTCATGAACGTCCACCTTCGAGGCGCGTTCCTGATGAGTCGCGCGGTCCAGAGCCACATGGTCGACGCCGAATGGGGACGCATCGTCAACTTGTCGAGCACGTCGGCGCTCGGCAACCGAGGGCAGGTCAACTACTCGGCCGCCAAGGCTGGCATGCAGGGCTTCACCAAGACGCTCGCGATCGAGCTCGGCAAGTTCGGGGTCACCGCCAACGCGGTCGCGCCGGGCACCATCGCGACCGACATGACCGCCGCGACCGCCGCCCGGATCGGCATCAGCTTCGACGACTTCATGGCGGCCGCGGCCCAGCAGATCCCGGTCGGTCGTGTAGGCCAGCCAGACGACATCGCGCACACCGTGTCGTACCTGGTCAGCGACGGAGCCGGCTTCGTGTCCGGCCAGGTCATCTACGTCGCCGGCGGCCCTCGTGACTAGCGCGGTGCGGGTCTTCCACGGAGTCGGCGAGATCGCCGCTGCCAAGGGCGAGCACATCGGCTACAGCGACTGGCACACCGTCACCCAGACCGAGATCGACACGTTCGCCGACGCGACCGGAGACCACCAGTGGATCCACGTCGACGTCGAGCGGGCCAAGTCGAGCCCGTTCGGCGGCACCGTCGCGCACGGCTATCTGACCCTGTCGCTGGTGCCGTCGTTGGCCCGCCAGATCTTCATGGTCGAAGACGTCACGATGTCGCTCAACTACGGCGTCGACAAGGTGCGATTCCCGGCCGCCGTACCGGTCGGGTCGCAGCTGCGTGCCGGAGTCGAGGTCGTCGACGTGACCGAGTCGCCGCAGGGCGTCCGCGTCGGCTACCGCTTCACGATCGAGATCGAAGGCTCCGACAAGCCGGCCTGCGTGGCCAACATCCTCGTCCTCTACATCCCCTGACCGGCATGCCCGACCCCGATGCGCCGCCTCGCCTCTGGGCCGCGGCACGCGCGATCGTTGTCGACCACCAGGAACGGATCCTGCTTTTGCACGCGATCGCCGAGGACGGCGTCACGGTGTGGCTCACGCCGGGCGGCGGTCTGGAGCCCGGTGAGTCGCTGATCGAGGCTCTGCGCCGCGAGCTCGTCGAGGAGATCGGCCTTCGGCTGACCGGCGAACCTCCGCACGTGTGGCACCAGCGGGTCGTCAAGCCAGGGCACATCGACGGCTACGACGGCGCCGTCAACGACTTCTTCCTCGTACGCACCGAAGCCTTCGCGCCACGCGGCACCATGACGCCGGAGGAGCTCCGCGCCGAACTGGTGCACGGCCATCGCTGGTGGACCATCGACGAGATCCAGACGTACGTCGGCGACGCCGTCTTCGCGCCACGTCGACTCGGCGAGCTCGTCCCACCGCTGCTGCGCCAAGGCCCGCCGGCGACGCCAATGACCATCGGCCTCTAGGACAGCCGCTCGACGATCATCGCCATGCCCTGGCCGCCGCCGACGCACATCGTCTCGAGACCGATCTGCTTGTCGTGGTAGGCGAGCGAGTTGAGCAGCGTGGACGTGATGCGAGCGCCAGTCATGCCGAACGGATGGCCGACCGCGATCGCGCCGCCGTTGACGTTGAGTTTGTCGACGTCGATACCGAGATCGCGGTACGAAGGAATCACCTGCGCCGCGAACGCCTCGTTGATCTCGACCAGGTCGATGTCGTCGATCGTCATGCCGGCACGCCCGAGCGCTTGGCGAGAGGCTCCGACCGGACCGAGGCCCATGATCTCTGGCGACAACGCGCTGACGCCGGTGGCCACGATGCGGGCGAGTGGCGTGATGCCAAGCTCGGCTGCCTTGGTGTCGCTCATCACCACGACCGCGGCGGCGCCGTCATTGAGCGGGCAACAGTTGCCGGCCGTCACCCTACCGTCGGGCCGGAACACCGGCTGTAGCTCGGAGACCTTCTCGAGTGTGACGCCCGGCCGCGGACCGTCATCGGCGGCAAGCACCGAACCGTCGGGCAGCGTCACCGGCGTGATGTCACGCTCCCAGAAGCCGCCGGCGATCGCCTTCTCGGCAAGGTTTTGCGACCGTACGCCAAACTCGTCCTGGTCGGCGCGGGTGACGCCCTTGACCTGGGCCAGGTTTTCGGCCGTCTGGCCCATCGCCAGGTAGATGTCGGGCACCATGCCAGACGTCCGCGGGTCGTCCCAGGTCTCGGCGCCGCCCTCGGCTCGACGCACCGACCGCTCTTCGGCCGCGGCGAAGACCGGGTTGTGGGTGTCGGGCCAGGTGTCGCTGTTGCCCTTGGCGTACCGGCTCACGGCCTCGACGCCGGCCGAGATGAAAACGTCGCCCTCACCCGCCTTGATCGCATGGAAGGCCATCCGGGTGGTCTGCAAGCTAGACGCGCAGTATCGCGTAAGCGTCGTGCCGGGCAGGTGGTCGTAGCCCAGCAAGATGGCGACGACGCGGCCCATGTTGAAGCCCTGCTCACCGCCGGGGAGCCCGCAGCCGAGCATCAGGTCATCGATGTCGGCCGGGTTGAGCTGCGGGATCTTGTCGAGCGCCGCCCGCACCATCTGCACGGCGAGGTCGTCAGGTCTGGCGTCCTTGAGCGAGCCCTTGAACGCGCGGCCGATCGGCGAGCGGGCAGTCGAGACGATGACGGCGTCGGGCATGCCAGTACCTCTCTCGCGGAGACTCTCGGCTCACCGTATCCCGAGCATCGCTATCGGCGAGCGGGCCGTGCCCCACCGTGTGGCGCGGCCCGCTCCCGACCTGCTCATGCGTTGGCAGACTCCGTCTCCTTCTGAACCGCCGCCTCGACCTGGAGCACCGCCTCGACCTGCAGCTGAATCGTCACCTGGTCGCCGATGACGAACTTGTCGCCCTCCAGCGGAATGTTGAAGTCGACGCCGAACTCCTTGCGGCTGATCTTGCCGGTCGCCTCGAACCCGGCGCGGGTGCCGCCCCACGGGTCCGGGCCGACGCCCAGGAAGTCCACCTCGAGCTCAATCTCGCGGGTAACGTTTTTGACCGTCAGGTCGCCGGTGAGGGTGTAGCCGTCACCGTTGGCGCGAACGCCGGTGCTGCTAAACCGCATGACCGGATGCTGGTCGACCTCGAAGAAGTCGCTCGAGCGCAGGTGATCGTCGCGCTGCGCCGTGCCCGTGTTGATCGTGCTCAGCTGGACCGTGGCGCTGGCCTCGGACTCCAGCGGGTTCTCCGCGATGACGATCTCGCCCTCGAACTCCTCGAAGGTGCCACGCACCTTGCTGATGAGGTGACGGACGGTGAAGCCGATATCAGTGTGCGTCGGGTCGATTTGCCAGGTGCCCGGCACTAGCCCCTCGAGCTGCGACATGGTCGATACATCTCCTTTGATTGATGCTTCAACTAATCTGTAACCCAGCATAGGTCGCGATAGTTTAATCGTCAACTAGGAGTTGGGTAGACTTGCTTCATGACCAGCCAGACCTCGACGCGCGCGTCGTCCGACGACGTGCGCGACTGCTTCCCCACGGGGGACGAGACGCGCTGGCTGGAGCCCGATCAGCAGGCCGCCTGGCGCTCCTACATCGTCGGGACCACGCGGCTCCTCGAGCGTCTAGATCGTGAGCTGCGCGAGGCGCATGGACTGTCACTTCCGGAGTACGAAGTGCTCGTCCGACTGTCCGAGGCCGACGACCGCAGCCTCCGGATGGCCGAGCTCGCATCGTCTCTGTCGCACTCGCGTAGCCGGACGACCCACACGATCGCGCGGATGGAAGCGGCCGGGCTCGTCAAGCGGTTCACCTGCGACTACGACGGACGCGGCCGCTGGGCGACGCTCAGCGACAAGGGCTGGTCAGTGCTCAAGGAAGCCGCGCACACCCACGTCCGTGGAGTTCGCGAGCACCTGATCGACCAGCTCAGCGCCGACCAGGTCGCGACCGTCGGCGACGCCTTCGAAACCGTGGGCTCACGCCTCGGCGACCAGCGCGACTAGGCAGCCACCTACCCTCGGACGAGGGCATCGACTGCGCTAGTGCTGAGCACCTGGGTCAGCACCAGGTTCGCCGCGCCGACGACGCCGGTGAGCTCGCCGTGCGTCGTCGGCAGCACGCGGAGGTCGCGCGAGGCCAGCGTCACGGCACCGCCGTAGACACTCTCCCGGATGCCGGCGAGCAGTGGCTCGAAGGCCGCCGCCATGTCGCCGCCGATGACCAACGCCTGCGGGTTGAGCAGGTTGATCACGCTCGCCAGAATCTCGCCGACATAGCGGCCGGACTCTCGGATCATCGCAGTCGCCGCGCCATCGCCGTCGAGCGCTCGGGCGACCACGTCGCGCACGTGCGTCACCCGCCGGCCGCGCTCGCGCATCGCCTTGACCAGCGCCCAGCCGGACGCGTAGACCTCGAGGCAGTCGAGCGACCCGCACCGGCACATCCGGCCCTCAGGCCGAGACACGCGGGTGTGCCCGATCTCGCCGGCGACGCCGCCGAACCCGCGATGCAGCCGGTGGTCGAGGACGATGCCAGCGCCGATGCCGGTAGAGACCTTGACCAGGATCAGGTCGCGATATTCGCGCAGCAGCCCATCGCGCTCGGCGAGCGCCATCGCGTTGCAGTCCCGCTCGAGAAACACCGGGACGTTGAAGCCCTTGCGCAGCGGCGGCGCGACCGGCTCGCCGTCCCATCCGACCAGCTCCGGCGCGCTCAGAGCCATCTGGCGCTCGAGGTCGACGACGCCCGGGATGCTGACCCCGATCCCCCGGATCCGCGAGCTGGGGATGTCGACCTGGGTCCGCAGCTCCTTGAACATCGCGCGCACCCGCGGCAACACCACGTGGGGTCCGGCGTCGACGTCTTGGTCCTCGGTCCGCAGCGCCAGGAGCTGGCCGGCCAGGTCGCACAGGCCGACCTGGAGCCGACTGCGTCCGATCGCGGCCGCGAAGACGGCGCCGGCCTCGGGATTGAACGACAGACGGGTCGGAGGGCGACCACCTGTGCTCGACGCGTCACCGGTCTCGATGACCAGTGCGGTGTCGAACAAGCCTGACAACCGAGCCGCGACGGCGGTGCGGGACAGCCCGGTCGCCCGGGCGAGCTCGCTGCGGGAGTTGGCCTCACCAGTACGGACCAGCCGCAGCATCTCACCCGGTCCGGGAAGCTCATGGGCATATCCGCGGATCGGCACAGCCGCATCATTTCAGGTCAGCGACGCGGGTAGGTCAGTCGCGAGTCAGCCGACGATAGGTCACCCGATGGGGTCGGGCGGCCTCGACACCGAGCCGCTCGACCTTGTTGGCCTCGTAGTCGGCGAAGTTGCCCTCGTACCAGAACCAACGGGCCGGGTGCTCCTCGGTGCCCTCCCAGGCGAGGATGTGGGTCGCGATCCGATCCAGGAACCATCGGTCGTGGGAGACCACGACGGCACAGCCTGGGAACTCCAAGAGCGCGTCCTCGAGCGACTGCAGCGTCTCGACGTCGAGGTCGTTGGTCGGCTCATCGAGCAGCAGAAGGTTGCCGCCCATCTTGAGGGTGAGCGCGAGATTGAGTCGGTTGCGCTCGCCGCCGGACAGCACGCCGACCGGCTTTTGCTGGTCGGAGCCCTTGAAGCCGAACGACGCCACGTAGGCCCGGCTCGGCATCTCGAAGTTGGCGACCTTGATGTGGTCGAGACCGTCGGAGACCAGCTCCCACACGGTCAGCTTCGGGTCGAGACCGCCGCGACTCTGATCGACATAGGACACGCTCACCGTCGACCCGACCTTGAGCTCGCCCGAGTCCGGGGTCTCCTCGTCGACGATCATGCGGAACAAGGTCGACTTGCCGACGCCGTTGGGTCCGACCACGCCGACGATGCCGGCGCGCGGAAGGTTGAAGGTCAGGCCGTCGAAGAGCTCGCGCTCACCGAAGCCCTTGTGCAGGCCGTCGGCCTCGAGGACGATGTCGCCCAGCCGCGGGCCGGCGGGGATGTTGACCTCCTCGAAGTCGAGCTTGCGGGTCCGCTCGGCCTCGGCCGCGAGCTCGTCGTAACGCCTCAGGCGAGCCTGGTTTTTGGCTTGGCGCGCCTTCGGGTTGGCGCGCACCCACTCCAGCTCCCTTTCGAGGATCTTGGCTCGCTTGGCGTCCTTGCGACCCTCGACGACCAGCCGCTGCTTCTTGGTTTCGAGGTAGGTCGAGTAGTTGCCCTCGTAGGGGTGGGTGCGGCCCCTGTCGAGCTCGAGGATCCAGGACGCCACGTTGTCGAGGAAGTAGCGGTCGTGGGTGATCGCGAGGACCGCGCCCGGATATTTCGCCAGGTGCTGCTCCAGCCACTGCACGCTCTCGGCGTCGAGGTGGTTTGTCGGCTCGTCGAGCAGGAGCAGGTCGGGCTGCTGCAGGAGCAGCTTGCACAGCGCGACGCGCCGCCGCTCACCACCGGACAGGGTGTCGACGAGCGCCTCCGGCGGCGGGCAGCGCAGCGCGTCCATGGCCTGCTCGAGTCGAGAGTCGAGGTCCCACGCGTTGGCGTGGTCGAGCGCGGTCTGCAGCTCGCCCATCTCCGCGAGGAGCGCGTCATAGTCGGCCTCGGGGTCGGCCAGCTCCTCGCTGATCTGGTTGAAGCGATCGAGCTTGGTCTTGATCTCGTCGACTGCCTCTTCGACGTTGTCGAGGACCGTCTTGCCCTCGGTCAGCGGAGGCTCCTGCAACAGAATGCCGACCGACGCCTCGGGGTCGCGAATCGCGTCGCCGTTGTTGGGCTGTTCGAGGCCCGCCATGATCTTGAGCAGGGTGGACTTGCCGGTGCCGTTGGGCCCGACGACGCCGATCTTGGCCCCATGCAGGAACGACAAGGTGACGTTGTCGAGGACGACCTTGTCGCCGAGGGCCTTGCGGACGTTTCGCAGCGTAAAGATGTACTCCGCCATGATCATTTAGCCTACGGGCTCGACCATCGCCGGTCCGCATCGGCACCATCGGATGCTCAGGCAGCACCGAGCGTCGCCACCGTCGAATCCGCCGCGGCGGCCGGACCGGACGAGGTCGCGACCGTTCGCTCGAGCTCGCGGAACATGTCCTCGTCGTCGGCCGACGTGGTGTCCGGCTCAGCCGGTCGCTCGGCGCGACGAAACGCAGTCGTGCCCCTTGCCAGGTCATGGGCCACCGTCGTCGCCTCGAGGACGTCGCGCCGATGCTCGACTCCGTCGTCGCCCGTCCAGACCGACGTGCGCAGCTTGCCGACGACGATGACCGGCTCACCTTTGTGGATCGACGAGGCTACGTTGCGGGCCAGGTCGCGCCACGCCTTGACGGTCAGCCAAACCGTGTCGGAGTCGCGCCACTCGCGCGCCACCTTGTCGAAATAGCGCGGTGTCGAGCCGATCCGAAACATCGCACGCTCGGGCGAACCCTTGCCGCCGCGAAACTCGACGTCGGTCCCGACGTATCCGAACACCGTCACTGTCACGTCACTCATGCGCATCCTCCTCGCCGACGAGGCTCCGGTGAGCCCGCTCGTACACCTGTCAGCGTGGTGCGCCGGACCGCGGCCGTACGCGGTTCGCATCTCAGATGTGGACAACTCGTCGCAGGCGGCGCCTGTGGACGACGAGCGTCAGCTCCCCAGAGCCGCCCGCAATGCCTGGCGAGTGGCGTCGTAGGCCGTCATCTCGGCCTCGATGGGCGCGAAGACTCGCTGGTGCGCGACCGTCGCGATGGACTGCCGCAAGGCATGGTCGGCGTGTTCGGCCGTTCGACGGGCCGACACGTCTACCGCCAGCCTGGCGAGGAAGCCCAGGCAGATCCCCAGGACGACACCGACCAACGCCAGCAATAGGGGCACGGACACGCTGCCGATCGCCGGCGGCTCGGCGGGATCGTTGCCGGCAAACTCCATGATCGCCAACGTGCCGAGCCAGCCGAGGCCACCGACCGCCGCGACGAACAACAGCCACTGCACGACGCTCAAGATGCGGACCCAGCCGGGCCCCTTGTTTACCCCGAGCTCGGTCGACGCGATTGCCTTGTCGAGCGCGTCGTGCAGGTCGTCGAAGTCCGACGTCGACGCGCGTCGCACGGCATCGCTCCACGGCGCGGCCAAGCCCTGCGTCGCATCGTCGGCCAGATCGCGGACAGCCACGTCGACGCGGGCCTGCTGGACCTTGGTGGGCGACGGCACCGCCGAGCGGTGATCTTCGTCGGTCGCGCCGCCCAGCCGCAGGTCGGCCAACGGGTCCTTGCGCAACCGCGCGAGCCAGCGGATGGCCGGCCAACTCGTCGACCGGCGCCGCCGGGAGGCGGAGGAGAACTCGACCGCCTCGACCACAACCGGCACCCCAGCAGCCTCCGCGAGCACATCGACCAGCGCCGACTGGCGACGCTCGTCAAGAACACCCGGGTCCTCGAGGCCGTTGGCCTGCACGAGCCCCTGGGTTGCCGTAGCCGCGTCAGCCGTCAGCCGGTCGGCCGCCGAGCGCTTGGCGCGGATCCGCTGCACCAGAGCCCGCTTCAGATCGTCGATGCCCTCACCGGTCTTCGCGGACGTCGCGACGAGCGGGATCTCGGACAGCCCGTCGATCGCCAGCAATCGCTTCAGGTCGGCCAGCGTCGACTCGCGCTCCTCGTACGGGATCTCGTCGAGGTGGTTGAACACGACGAGCATGACTTCGGCGTGAGTCGACAGCGGCGCGAGGTAGCCGTCGTGGATGGCGGCGTCGGCGTACTTTTGCGGGTCGACCACCCAGACGAGCAGGTCCGCGTAGGACACCAGCCGCTTCACCTCGAGATGGTGCGCGACCTCGGTCGAGTCGTGGTCGGGCAGGTCCAATAGCACGAGGCCCTGCATATTGGTCTCGTCGGGCGAGATGTCCAGCATGCTCATCCGCGACACCTGGTGCCGGGGCGGGATGCCGAGCCATTGCAGGATCTCCTCGGCGCCGGTCGGTCCCCAAGCGCAGGCCATCGCCCACGAGGTCGTCGGGCGCCGAACCCCGACAGCGGCGAGCTCCAGGTCGGACAGTCGGTTGAACAGCGACGACTTGCCGGAGCCCGTGGCGCCCGCGAGCGCCACGATCGTGTGCTCGGCCGACAGTCGCAGCCGGGATCGGGCGCGTTGGACGACTTCTTCCGCCTCGCCCAGCACGTCGTCGTCGAGGTGGCCCCGCGCCGCTGTCAGCGCGGCTTCGAGTCCCTGAATCCGGGCCGCGAGGTCGCCGCCTCCGCTCCCGAACAGGACATGGTCGTCATCCACCTGCCCTGTCATATCACTCCTGCTCCGTGCCGGACGTCATCGGCGGCGCGTGCAACGTCACGCAGGCGGCTCGCGGCGTCCGGGCGCGCCGAAGCCCCCTCGAGGACTGTGAGATAGCGAGACTTCTCCGCTTCGAAGAGCTCGCGACAGCGACGCTCCAGGTCGGTGCGCGCACTGTCGGCCATCCGGCGCATCGTGTCGGCGCCGAACACCGACTCGAGGATCCGCTCGCCGATGCTGGCCGCCTCCGCGGCGTCCTCGGCTTCCTCGAGATGGCTTCCGCCGTTGGTCGAGGCGCCGCCCGCGAAGACCACGACCATCAGCGTGACACCGAGCCCGGTGACGCCGTAGGCGAGGAAACGAGCGGTGACCCGCTTGTCGGACCCCTCCATGCGGACCATCTCGAGGACCTCGCGCTGCCACTCGCGGACGATCCGGTCGGCTCGCACCCGAAGGTCGCGCGACGCCCTGGCCAGCGTGCCGTTGGCACCGTCGACCAGTGCCGCGCCGGCCTCGTCTTCCGACCACCGCGCCGCGGCCCGGCTGGCCGAGGTCTCCGCCCGCTCGACTATGACCATCTGAAGCCCGCGCTCGAGAGCGAGGCCGACCTGCTCGGCGGCCTGCGGCTTGCCGCGCAGCGCCCCCATCATGCGGTCGCGGACCCGGCTGACCTTCTGCTCGAGGGACCGGGCCAGGTCGCCGCCGACGAACTCGCGCCAGCGCACCAACACCTCGCCCCGCAGCACCGCCCCGTCTCGGACGAAGCCGGAGATCTCACGGACGGCCCGGTCGTAGACTTCGCCGACTTCGGCGGCCAACCGCTCGCTCGTCTCGTGCTGGGCGGCGGACGCGTCGGCGACCGCGTGGGCCCGGTAGACGACCTGGCGGACCGCGCCGTCGAGAGTCTGCTGGATGATCTGCGTACGGACTTCGTCGTTGGCCGCGAGGTCGACGAGCCAGTTGCGAAGCTGCTCGACGGACGATTGGGGCAGCAGACCGTGGGCGTCGACCCTCGACTCGGGTACGGCGAACAGCGGACAGTCCTTGAGCCCTCGGGCCGTCAGCATGCGGGCCAGGTGGCCGCGGACCTCTTGGATCGCCTTGTCGGTCGTGCGGTCCAGCACGATCGCGACGGCGGCGTTGCGCTGCGCGGCCAGCTTCAGGAACGTCCAAGGAACATCGTCGGCGTAGCGGGCGGCCGACGTGACGAACAGCCACAGGTCGCTGGCCGCGAGCAACTGGGCCGCCAACGCCCGGTTGCCGGCGTCGACCGAGTCGACGTCGGGCGCGTCCAGGATCGCGATGCCGGTGGGGACGGAGTCCACCGCCTTGAGCTGCAGCGCGCCAACGTCATTGGTGGGGTTGGTGGTCCGCTTGAGATCGGGAAGGATCCGCTCCTTCTCGAACCAGTCGGAGTCCTTGGGGTGGTGGACGAGCACGGGTGATCGGGTGGTCGGTCGCAACACTCCGGACTTGGTCACCGACTTACCGACCAGCGAATTGACCAGTGTCGACTTCCCCGCACCTGTCGAGCCACCGACCACGGCCAGGAGCGGCGCATCTGCCTGCACCAGGCGTGGCAGGATGTAGTCGTCGAGCTGGTTGACCATCGACTGACGTTCGGCGCGGATCTCCTGGGCCTCCGGCAGGTCGAGACCCAGCGGCGCGTCCTCGAGCTCCTTTCGAAGCCGTATCAGGGCAGACGTCATGTCCGCGGAGACCTCTGGCGTTGGCATCCGCGGTTCCTCCTTCCACGGCTCACGGATTCGCCGTGGATAATTGCCGTCAGGGACTGTTGTCACAGTCACGTGGTCCGTTCTGTACTAGGTGGCGCATTCCAAACCCTAATGGAATCGGGTCGCGCAACATTCACCACGGATCACTCTCCGCAGGCGGTGAGTCCCTCCTGGGATGATAGGGGTCAATTGGCGGCCCCGGCTGGACGCCATGCGGCGACGCAGCGTGACTGCCAGGCGCCGGGCCAGTTTGGCGCATCGGACCGGCCTGCGGCCACCCGCCAGGCGGAGAATGGACGTACCAATGTGGTGCTGGAGGGTGCGGTCCGGCCGGCGAACCGATCTGAAGCGGCGGCGGCATCAAGATGTACGGTCGCATCTGGGCCATCTCGGTGAGCAGGTTGCGTACTCGCTCCGGGCCGTCGAGCGGACCCTTTCCCTGACGCGCGCGGTCGTGCGCGAACGCCATCTTGAGGGCCGCCTTCTGATAGCGAGCCAGCGCCGCGGCCGCCGTCGGCCCTCCGTATCGAGCGGCGAACTTGCGAGCCCTCCGCCGCAAGCCGAATCGGGCCAGCCACGGGATCTCGTCGGGATGCAGCCACCCTCGGGCGACCGCATCGTCGAGCCCACGAATCGCCACCCGTCCCTGGTGTCCTCGCACCCAGGCTCCGAGCGCGATGCCGCCGAGGAAGATCGGCACGAAGCCGAGGCCATAGACAAGGAGGAAGCCCTTGCCGCCCCAGTAGGACACCGACCCGTTCCATAAGGCGTGAAAACCCATGCCGACCGCGAGGCCGAGCACCGGCGCGATGATCTTGAGCGGCCGGCGCCGGGTCGCGACGGCGACGCCGACACCCACACCGAACGCCGCGGCGAACAACGGATGCGAAAACGGGCTGAAGATGCCGCGAGCCACGAAGATCGCAGTCGTCCCCTCGGCACCGCTCAACTCTTCACTGAGCTGCCCCGAGTATGCGCCCGCGTAATAGAGGATGTTTTCGGTGAAGGCGAACCCGATGCCGACCAGGCCCGCGTAGACCAGTCCGTCGACCACGCCGGCGAACTCGCGTCGTCGAATCAGCAGCACGACGACGAGGAAGAGGCCCTTGGCGGTCTCTTCCAGGATCGGCGCCCATGCTGTGGCCAAGACCTTGTAGCTCACGTCGGCGTTGTCTAAGAGGTAGTAAGGCACCTGCACCACCAACGGTGCGATGGCGCCACCCCAGACGAACGCGGCCAGCAAGAACCGGACCGGCTCCGGGTCGTAGCGGTCCAGCCACAAGAAGCACGCCACCACCAGCGGAACCGGCACACTGGCGAGGATCAGCACGAGAGCGGCGCCCTCGGTGTCACCGGACCGACTGGCCAGCCAGATCGCCAGCGCCACGCCCGCCACGCACAGAATCGACACCGCCACGATCAAAACGACGCGCTCAGCCGTCCATCGATCGCGAGGCGGCGGCGCCGGCAAGGCCAGAGCCGACCCGACGGGCGTCGCGGGTGGTGGGACGCTCACACCACTGAGCGTAGCCAGCATGGGCCCAGCGCGCTGACGTCGTACCCTCCTATGCTGATTGGGGCGTCGCGCCGACGCCGCACGCGCTCGTAGCTCAGTTGGATAGAGCAGCGGACTTCTAATCCGCCGGTCGCAGGTTCGAATCCTGCCGGGCGCACAGGTCAAACG
>Ga0190270_10000161_pt1 | contig 29991 bp, 23 predicted proteins | sample Popmic320T_FD_133748 | JGI IMG/M metagenome (GOLD analysis project Ga0190270, IMG submission 133748) | Populus adjacent soil microbial communities from riparian zone of Weber River, Utah, USA - 320 T | ecosystem: Environmental > Terrestrial > Soil > Riparian zone | place: USA: Utah | collected...
ACGGGTCGTCGGCCTCGAGGTCGCGGCCCAGGACGCCCCGATCAGCACCAGACGCGAGAAGTAGTTGATCCAGATCAGCAGGATGAGAGCCGTGCCGAACACGGCGAAGGCCGGATTGTCCTTGGTCAGCGCGATCAGATAGACCGCGACCTGCTTCAGGACCTCGAATCCGACCGCGGCGAGCAGCGCACCCTTCCAGAGTGCATCGGCCGGCACCTGCGGCCGTCCAAGCAGCCGGAACGACACGTAGAACATCACGATGCTGGCAATCAGCCCGAACAGCGTTCCGACGCTGTTCAAGAGCGACGACACGGCCGTGACGTCGTCAATCTCCAACCAGTCCTGGATGTCGCTCACGAATCCCCGGGTGGCACTGGAGGCGGCAACCGAGACCAGCAGCACGAAGCCGATCACCGCGAGCATGACGAGGTCGACGACCTTGCCGAGCACGAAGTTGTGCGTCTTGCTCGACGGCGTCTCGAAGACGTCCTGGACTGCCGTCCGCATGGTCGACAGCCACCCCAGACCGGTGTAGACCAGGGTGATCACACCGAGCACCCCGGCGGTCGCCGCGGCGTCCTCGAACGACGCTGGATTGATCTGGCCCTCGCCGGTGCCGATGATGCTGGGGAACACCTCCGCCAGCGCGTCCCGGATCGCGTCCTCGGCGTCGGGGTACGCCCCGGTGATCAGCCCGACGACGGCGAACGCGATCGCGAGGATCGGAAAGAAGCTCAAGAACCCGAAGTAGGTGACCGCACCGGCCAGGACGTTTCCCTTGACCTTGCTGTAGTGCTCGAAGGTCGCGATCAGGTGGTCGAGCAGGCGTGATCGCTCCCGAGCCGCCGCCAATCGCCGTTTGAAGCCATCGGCCACGCTCACGCTGCGCCAGTTTCTTCGCTTGCAACCACGCTCACGACAGCGTCACCAAGTCCCCTAACGGAAACTCGCGGCGCGGCACCCAGCCGTGCACCTCTTCGTGTGTGTACATCGCGAACGCCGGCACGTCGAACCGGCACTCGAAGCCATGCAGCGTCCGGTAGGCCCGGTCGAGCGCCTCGTCGGGCACGTCCTGGGCGACGGTCACGTGTGGGTGGTAGGGGAACGGCAGGTCGCGTTCGAGCGGCCCGGTCCGGATCGCCTCCGACAGCAGCTCGCAGGTGGAGATGCCCTCGGTCAGGGCGACGAAGACCACCGGTGAGTTGGGCCGGAAGGTCGCGGTGCCTCGCAGCTGCATCCGAAACCTCGGATGGGCCGAGGCGACCTTGCTCAAATGCTCGTCGATCTCGTCGAGCGCGGCCGACTCCACCAGCGTCGGCGGCAACAGCGTGACGTGGGTCGGCACCGACTCGGCCTGGGCGTCACCGAAGGAGGCCCGATGGCGACGAAGCTCGGCGCCGTAGGGATCGGGGACCGGGATCGCGACACCGACGGTGAGCATGGTGCTGACACTATGACATCGGCCTTCCACGGTCGCCGGGAGCCTCCGGTCAAAGCGTCTCAGCGCGGACGAATCCGACTCGGTCGTAGACCGTGGCGAGGGTGTCCGCGGCGACCGTCTGGGCCCGCTCCGCGCCGGTCGCCAGGATCTTGTCGAGCTCGGCCCGGTCGTCGAGCAGCTCGAGGGTCCGGTCACGGAACGGTGTCACGAACTCGACGACGAGCTCGGCCAGGTCGCCCTTGAGATCGCCGTAGCCGCGTCCTTCGTACCGCGCCTCGATCTCGGGGATGCTCACACCCGCGAGCACCGAGTAGATCGTGAGCAGGTTGGAGATGCCGGGCTTGTCGTCCTCGTCGAACCGCACCTCGCGACCGGAGTCGGTGACCGCGGAGCGCACCTTCTTGGCCGAGACCTTCGGGTCGTCGAGCAGCTCGATGATGCCGGCCGGCGACGACGCGGACTTGCTCATCTTGATCGTCGGGTCGGCGAGGTCGGTGATCTTGGCCGTCTCCTTGACGATGTAAGCGTCCGGCAGCCGGAACGTCTCACCGAAGCGGTGATTGAACCGGCCGGCGAGATCGCGGGTCAGCTCGATGTGCTGGCGCTGGTCCTCGCCGACGGGCACTCGATGGGTCTGGTAGAGCAGGATGTCGGCGGCCTGCAGGATCGGGTACGTGAACAGCCCGACGGTGGCTCGGTCGGCACCGCCACGAGTCGACTTGTCCTTGAACTGCGTCATCCGGCTCGCCTCGCCGAACCCGGTCAGACAACCGAGGACCCATGCCAGCTGTGCGTGCTCGGGCACCTGGCTCTGGACGAACAGGGTCGACCGCTCCGGGTCGATCCCGGCCGCGAGCAACTGTGCCGCCGACCGGCGGGTGCGGTCGCGGAGCTGCTCGGGGTCGTAGTCGACCGTGATCGCGTGCAGGTCGACGATGCAGTAGAACGCGTCGTGGTCGTCTTGCAGCCCGACCCACTGGCGCAAGGCACCGAGGTAGTTGCCGAAGTGGAACGAGTCGGCGGTCGGCTGGATGCCCGACAGCACACGCGGGAGGGACGGCATGGCCGCAATTGTGCCAGCGCACCACTGAGGAGTCGTCGACACGTCCGCCGTACCCCCGATGCAACCGTCGGGCGGGCCCAGGCATCGTCCTCATGTGATGAAAGCGTCGACCGAAGGGGGGCACGTGGACGAGCGGTCGTCTCCTGGACAGCCCGTCGAGCCGATCGACGCCCGGCGGCTGTTCGACGCGTCGTACCGGCGGCTGGTCGTGCAGATGTACGGAGTGTGCGGCGACCTCACCGAGGCCGAGGACGCTGTCTCGGAGGCGTTCGTACGCGCCCTGGCCAAGCCACGAGCACTCGGCCGAGTCGCGAAGCCCGAGGCAGAGCTGTCGCCGGACCACGTGGCACTTGTCACGGCGCTGCAGCAGCTTTCCGAGCATCAACGTGTGGCGATCGCGCTGCACCATCTAGGAGACGTGCCGGTCAACGAGGTCGCCCAAACGCTGGGCGTGCCGGTCGGCACGGTGAAGGCGCGGCTGTCTCGCGGGCGAGCCGCTCTCGCCGCGCTGCTCTCCGATCCCAACGAGTCGACGGAGGCACCTCATGCTTGAGCGCCGGCTCGACGAACTGTCCGATGCGGTGCGGCCCCAGGTCGGTCACCCGGACTTCGAGGCGCTGCACCGGCGGGCGAGCCGGCGGCGTCGGCAGCACTCCGTGGGTGCAGTGGCCGCGGCGGTCGTCATCGCCGCTGCGGTCGTCGTGGTCGTCGACCAGATCGCCGGCCAGCCGGACCCCTCGCCGCGAATCGTCGACGACCCGCCGCCAGAACGCGACGCGCTGACCGCCGAGGAGATCGTCAAGCACCCTGAACAACTGACCGGCTTCGCCGTGTCGACGAGCGACCCCGACGTCCGTGCTGCGCGCTGGCTGGCATGTCAGGACAGGTCGTGCATCCGCACTCCGGAGGCGCTCGCGGTCACCGATGACGGTTTCGACACGGCGTCGTACGTCAAGCTGCCGGCCGATGCATGGGATCAGGCAGCGATCGATGCCGACACGTTCGCGGTGACAACCTCGGACAGCGTCTTGCTCATCGACACCGACGGCTCGACTCGACGCCTGCCACTCGATCGCGACGGACCATTGAGCAACGGGGAGGTCCTGGTCGCCAGCGGCTCGGGTGCGGTCGCGATCGACCCGGTCGGTGAAGCAGCCCACCCCATCCCGCTCCCCGAGGGGAAGGCGGCGACCGCCATCCTCGAGCAGGCACCCGACGGCCGGATCTGGGGTCGCATCTACCGTGGGAGCGTCATGTACGCGGTGTGGTCGAATGATGGCGGCGCCACCTGGGACGAGCGGCCGATCAGCACTGTCTCGGAGACCGGTATCTCGATCCCGAGCTTTGCTCCCGGTGTGCTGGCCTGCATCGAGGCCCGCAACCCCGTGACGATGCTGCGCACCGGCACGATCCACCGCTCGATCGACGGCGGCGAGTCGTGGCAGACGTTGCCCGCGCCGGGATTCGGCGACACCGGTCCGGCGAGTGGCTGGCAAGCGGTACGCCCGGACGGCAGCCTCTGGGTCACACCGGTGTCGCGGCCGAGAGAGTCCGACCCAGGGCCGTACGTGACACCCGGGACGGACTGGAGCCAGCTCGACCCCGTCGAGCCGGGCTATCCCGACGAGGTGGATATCGCGGGCAACACGGACTTCCAGTACGCGGGCCTCGATGCCGAGGGCGACCTGGTGCTGTACGTCTCCGACCGGGACCAGGACCTCTATGTCTCCACCGACGGCGGCGACACCTGGGAGCGCACCGCCTCCCGCTGATCAGCCCGTGTCGGCGTCGGGATGCAGCGTGATCTCGGGCCGGATGCTGACCCGTACGCGGGACACCCGCCGGCCGTCAACCGCGACGACGGTCAGCAGATGCCCGTCGGTGGCGCACTCCTCGCCCACGACGGGGACGTGCCCGAGCCGAGCGACGATGTAGCCCGCGACCGTCTCGTACGGCCCGTCGGGCAGCTCGAGTCCGGTCTCGTCGAGGAAGTCGTCGAGGTTGAGCAGCCCGTCGACCTCGACGTCGCCGCTCACGAGCCGAAGCGACTGGCGCTCGTCCGGGTCGTACTCGTCGCGGATGTCGCCGACCAGTTCCTCGACGAGGTCCTCGAGGGTCACGATGCCGTCGGTGCCGCCGTACTCGTCGGCGACGATCGCGAGGTGCACCCCTTCTCGGCGCATGTCGGTCAGCGCGGCCAGCACCTCGCGAGTGCCGGGGATCATCAGCGTGTCGCGGGCCAGGTCGCCGACGCGCAGCGATCGCCCGTTGATGTCGGGGTCGAACAGATCGCGGACGTGGATGAAGCCCACGATGTCGTCGGCCGACGACCGGATCACCGGGTAGCGCGAGTGCGGCTGGTCGGCGGCGAACTTCACCGCCTTGAACACCGGCATCGACACGTCCATGAAGTCGACCTCGGTGCGCGGGATCATCACCTCGCGGATCTGCCGGTCGCCGGCGGAGAACACGTCCTCGACGATCTGCCGCTCCTCGTCGCTGAGCGTCTCGTGGCTCGACACGAGGTGGCGAAGCTCCTCGGCCCCCATCTGCTCGCGGGCGGCACTCGGGTCGCCGCCGAGCACCCGCACGGCGATGTCGGTCGACTTCGACAACAACCAGATGATCGGCGTCGCGAGCCGCGCCATCTTGTCGATCATCGGGCCGACGGCTAGCGCGACGCCGACGCTGCGCTGCAGGGCGATCCGTTTAGCGGTCAGCTCGGACAGCACGATGGAGAAGTAGGCGATCACGAGCGTAATGACGACGAGAGCGATCACGTCGGAGGCACCCGCGGGTACGCCGAGGTCGACCAGCACCGGGGCGAATTCGTCGGCGATGGTGGCGGCCCCGAAGGCGGCCGACAAGAAGCCGCAAAGCGTGACACCGATCTGCACCGCGGACAGGAAGCGGTTGGGGTCGGCGGCCAGTCGCGCCACGGCACGGCCGCGCTTGCCGCGTTTGGAGATGGCCTTGAGCTGCCCCTCGCGCAACGACACCAGGGCGATCTCCGCCGCCGCGAACACCCCGCCGAGCAGGATGAAGAATGCGACCAGGCAGATGTTGAGGATGGTGCTGTTCACCGGTATCGGCACCCCGAGCTGTCAGTGGGAGCAACCGGCCACGGTCTCCAAGGGCCGTCGTCCATGCGGCCCAGACTAGTGCGGCCGGGTCCGGTGTCGAGCCCCTGCGTCCGAGATGACGCAATTGCCTCAGACCTCGGTCAGCCTGAGCACGATCGCGGTCTCGGGACGCAGGATCGGGAGGACGACCCCGACCCGGGTCAGGACCGAGCCGGCGAGCTCGACCGGGCCGTCGTCGGTCCAGCCCGAACCTTTCGACGCGTACGCCGGGGCCGGTCCGATCCGTTCGATCCGATAGCGCCGCGCGGGGTCGAGCCCGGGCAGTCGGACCGGCCGGGCCGACGACCATGACGAGGTCTTGAGCGCGGCCACGGCAAACAGCGCCCGTGCTCGATCGTCGGCCAGGACGCCGTACACGCTGACTGGATCGTCGCCGTCGCCATGCACGACGCCACCGCTGTGCAGCAGGTCGCGCTCGGACTTGTAGATCGCGATCCACTCTGCCAGCTCGACCCGCTCGGCGTCGCTCGCCGACGCGATGTCCCACTCGATCCCGAAGTGGCCGAACAACGCGGTCGCGGCCCGAAATCCCAACGTGTGCGTGCGTCCCGTGGTGTGCGCGGTCGGCGGGCCGACATGACTGCCGACCAACTCCGGAGGCAGCAACAGCCCGGTCCAGCGTTGGATGGTCTGCCGCTCCAGGGCGTCGTTGCAGTCGCTGGCCCAGACCCGATCGGTGCGCTCCAGGATGGCGAGGTCGACCCGGGCACCGCCCGACGAGCAGCTCTCGATCTCGACCGCCGGATGGGCCGCCCGCAGCTCGTCGAACAGCGCGTAGACGGCGACCGTCTGACCGTGTGCCGCCGGCCCACCCGCATGGGCGACGTCGATCAGGTCGCGGTTGTGGTCCCACTTGAGAAACGCGATCTCGTACGCGTCGAGCAGCGCCATCAGCTGGTCGCGGACGTGCGCGTACGCATCGGGCACCTGCAGGTCGAGCACCTGCTGGTGTCGCCACGACGGCGGCAGGTCCTCGCGGCCGCGCAGAACCCAGTCGGGATGGGCGCGGGCGACGTCGGAGTCGGGGCTGATCATCTCGGGTTCGACCCAGAGACCGAACTCCATGCCGAGCCCACGGACGTGGTCGATCAGGGGCCCGAGACCGTCCGGCCACACCGTCTCGTCGACCGTCCAGTCGCCGAGTGCTCGGGTGTCGTCGCGGCGTCCGTGGAACCAACCGTCGTCGAGCACGAACCGCTCGACCCCCACACCAGCGGCCACGTCGGCGAGGCCGCGCAGCCGGTCGAGATCGTGGTCGAAGTAGACGGCCTCCCACGTGTTGAGCACGACCGGGCGGGCGCGTCGCGGGTGATTCGGCCGAGCCCGTAGCCAGCGATGCAGCCGGGTGCTGGCGCCGTCGAGTCCGGCGTCGGACCACGTCGCGTAGAGCCACGGCGTCTCGTACGACTCCCCCGGTGCGAGCACGATCTCGTCGGGTCCGAGCAGCTCGCCGCCGCCGAGGACTGCGCCTGACTCGGGCCGGCGCTCGGCGTACGCGACGTGGTCACCGCTCCACGCGACGTGGACCGCCCACACCTCGCCATGCCCGAAGCCGAAGCCCGGCTCGCCGGCCGCCATCAGCAGCGTCGCGTCGTGCCCGGTGCGCCCGTGCCGGCCCTCTCGGACCAGTGCGCCGTCGTGCAACGGCTGCCGTTGCGGATGCCGCTCACGACACCAGCGTCCGGTCAGGTGCAACACCTCGGCGGCCCGATCTGGCACCGGGACGACGACCTCGAGGCCCGCCACGGCGAGTGGGTCGGCGCCCGTGTTGGTCACCGCGTTCCGCATCCGCAGCAGGCCGGACTCCTCCACCGACAGTGTCGATCGCAGGGACAGGCCGAGGTCGTGGTCGTCGGCGTGGACTGTCGCCTCGGCGTCGGACGCCGTAGCCGTGCAGTCGGTGAACCGCGGTGCCCAGCTCGATCCGTCGCCGGCCCGGCGTACGACGAGCCCGGGTCGACCGGCGTGGCCGCGGGCGTACTCGGGGAGCAGGCCGACCTGCGTCGGTTCGTCCAGCGCGCTGTGTGCCTGGATACCGGTCCAGGTGTGCAACAGATCGCCGAGGTCGCCGTCGCCCAGGTCGGCGCCCCAGTGCCGGATCGCGGGCAGCCGATCGCCGAAGATCTCGAGCAGCACGCTGACACCGCCTCGGCGCAGGTGGAGCGTCGACGTGGTCGGAGGACTCATCCCTTGGTGGCTCCCAGCTGCAGCCCGCCGACGAAGTATCTCTGCAAGGCGACAAACACCGCGATCGTCGGCGCAGCCGCCATCAGCGCGCCAGCCGCCTTCAGGTTGTCGTTGGTGAAGTAGGTGCCGTTGAGACTGTTGAGTGCCGTCGTGATCGGCTGCAGGTCACCACGACCAATCAGCAGCACCAGGGCCCAGAAGAAGTCGTTGTAGATCCAGGTGAACTCGAGCGTCGCGAGGGCGGCCAGCGGGGCTCGGCACAGCGGCAGGATCACCCGGAAGAACTGGTTGAGCACTCCCGCCCCGTCGACCAGCGCCGCCTCGGTCAGGTCGGTCGGGATCGTCTTCATGTACGAGCTCATGACGAACGTGCAAAAGCCCATCTGGAACGCGACGTGGATCAGGATCACGCCGGCCTGCGAGTTGACCCAATAGCCGTCCTCGCTCAACGAGTAGGGCATCCACATCTTCGTGTACATGAGGTAGAGCGGCGTGATGACGACCTGCTGCGGAAGCAGGTTGCCCGCCGTGAACAGCATGAGCAGCGCCAGGTTGAACTTGAACGAGAAGCGGGTCAGCGCGTACGCCAGGAATGTCGACAGTCCCAGCACGATGATCACCGACGGGATCACGATGATCAGCGTGTTGACGAAGTACTTCGGGAGGTCCGCCTGGTTCCATGCGTCGACGTAGTTGTCGAACGTCAGACCCCCATGCGGCAAGGAGAAGTAGCCGTGCTCCTGGGTGTCGGCGAACGGCCGCAGCGAGGTGTAGAGGGCCCACAGGATCGGCGTCAGAACACCGATGGTGGCCCCGATCAGGGTGAGGTAGGCCAACACGCGCGGCCAGCGGCGCGGACGAGCGCCGACGGTCACGGCCCTCCGGTCAGAACGGGCGACCGGGTCGGCGGAGTCGACGGCGGTCATGACGGAAGGTCCTTCCGGAACGTGCGATAGAGGTACGGGAGGATCACGAGCATCGTGACGAGGAAGAGAATCACCGCCAGCGCGGACCCGTAGCCGATCCGGCTCGCCTCGCCGACAACGTTTTGGTAGATCAAGACGTTGATCAGCTCGAGTCCGTTCTCACCCTTGTTGATGACGAAAACGATGTCGAACGCCCGCAGCGACTCGATGATCGTCACCACGACCACGACGACGTTGACCGGTGCCAGCGACGGAAACACGACGTGTCGAAAGACCTGCCACTCCGATGCGCCGTCGAGCTCGGCCGCCTCGCGCAGAGCCGGGTCCACCGCCTTGAGTCCGGCGAGGAACAGGATCATGACGTAGCCGATGTGCCGCCATGAGGCAGCGACGAGGACCGCCCAGATGTTGCCGGTGTCCGACAGCCACTGCCGATGGAAGTCGGAGTCGACGGTCGAGCGGATCACGTTGTTGAGCAGGCCCGTCGGGTCCTTGTAGACCAGCTCCCAGATGAATCCGACCAACGCGCTGGACAGCACGACCGGCACGAAGATCGCGCTCTGGTAGATGCGGGTACCCTTGAGATTCTTGTCGAGCAGGTAGGCGAGCAGCAGGCCGATGGTCGTCGGCACCACGAGGAAGAAGCCGAGCCACAACAGGTTGTTGTGCACCGCCGGCCAGAAGTCCGGGTAGATCGTGAAGATCTCCCGGTAGTTTTGCCAGCCGACCCATTTGATCAGGGAGACCGAACCGAGCCCGTCCCACGAGCTGAAGGACAAGATGCCGGACAGCACCGTCGGCACCCAGATCAGGTACAGGTGCAGTGCCGTCGGCACACCGATCAGCAACGCGAGGATGACCCGATCGGCGGTCGTGAGCCGGCGCAGCCGACGGCGGCGGGGCGGGCGGGTGGGAGGAGCGGACGCGGTCACAACAAGCCCGTCAGGATGAGAAGATCGACTTCGCCTGCTCTTCGATGCTGGTGCAGATGCCGTCGATGTCGTCGGGCGACTTCAAGAAGTCCTGGATCGACGAGATCATCACCGTCGACGCGAAGGTCGGGTCGGTGTCGCGGTCGAGGAACTGCGTGATGTGGTCGACGCTGCCCATCAGCTCGACCGCCTTCTTCTGCAGGTTGTTGTAATTGGACGTGTCGGCGTCGGTGTTGGTCGCCACGTTGTTGGGGTCGATCTCGAGGTAGGCCTCCTGGCCCTCGGCGCTGCCGAACCAGGTCAGCAACTCCATCGCGGCCGCTTCGTCGTCTGGATCCGGCGCCATCATGAACCCGTCGATCGGAGCGTCGATCGTGTCCTGCCCGTACTCGGGGCTGATCTCGGGGAACGGGAAGAAGTCGAGGTCCTCGCGGTCCTGCTCGTTGGTGAACGCCTGTCCGACGAACATGCCGAGGTAGTACATGCCGGCCTTCTTGTTGACCAGGTCGGCCGCGACGTCGAGCCAGTCGAGCCCGAGCGCGTCGGTCGCGGGCGTCTGGTACGGCATGATTCGCGTGGACCAGGTATCGAAGACACCCTTGACCTCGTCGCTTTCCCACGACTCCTCGCCGGCCATCAGCGCGACGTGGAAGTCGTAGCCGTTCTGCCGGAAGTTGATCGCGTCGAACGTGCCCATCGCCGGCCAACCCTCCTGGTCGGCGAACGCGAGCGGCTGCAGTCCGTCGGTCTGCATCTCCTTGCACAACGCCTCGAAGTCGTCGAGCGTCGTGGGGATCTCGTAGCCCTTCTCCTCGAACAGGCTCTTCCGGTAGAAGACCGCCCACGGGTAGTTGTAGAAGGGCACGAAGTATTGGTTGCCGTCGTCGCCGGTCGACGCCTGCTTGAAGGCGTCGGAGAACTGGCCGTCGAGCTGGTCGCCCCAGAGGCCCGAGAGGTCGCCTGCGAAGCCCTTGGCGGCGAAGTAGCGCATTCGGAACCCGGCGAACCACGACCACACGTCGTCCGGACCTGCCTGCAGGTATTTGGTGATCTGCTCCTGGAACTGCTCGTGGTCGACGGTGTTGACGTCGACGTCGATGCCCTGAGCCTCGGTGAACGCGGCAAGCGTCGCGGCGAGTCCCTTCTTGGGCACTTCGTCGGAATAGTTCGACCCGAGGCTCGTGGCGTTGCCGCCGCCGGACGAGTCGTCGTTGTCGCCGCGGTCGCCGCACGCGACGAGCCCGGGAAACGCGGCCAGTGACCCCCCGACGGCGAGACCGCGGAGCATGTTGCGACGAGTGATGAGGGACTGATTGGCGACCAAGAGGGGGTTGGTGGGGCGGCGGTTCATGACGACTCCTCGGCGTTTGACTCGTGTGCGAGCAGGCCCACAGAACGAGCCAGTCTGAACACAATCGAACGCGTTCCAACAGCTCTGTCGGTCATTCCATCGGCCCCGATCCGCCCTGTCAAGAGGCTCGGAAGCATTTGTTTGCCAGGTGTTTCCCTGCTGTACGACAGGGTCGATCCGATCCGACGAGTTATGTGCGACTCTGTTGACGAGACCCCGGTCAATGTTGGAACCTGTGCGACATGAAGTCTCGGGGAACCTGCCGGTCCGTCCCACGGAGCTGAGGTGCTCGCCCAACAGCGCCGCGCTCGCATCGTCGAGCTGATCCAGCGCAACGGCGCGGTCAAGGTCGTCGACCTGGTCGCGGAGCTCGACGTGTCCGACATGACCGTGCGCCGCGACCTCGACTACCTCGCCCGCGACGGTGTGGTGACCAAGGTGCACGGCGGCGCGACGTCGCCCGGACTCAGCAGCACCGACGAGCCGGGGTTCGACGCCAAGTCGGTGCGACAGCCGACCGAGAAGGGCGCGATCGCCCGGGCGGCCGCCGCGCTCGTCCAACCGGGGCAGGCGATTGGACTGTCAGCGGGCACGACGACCTGGGCGCTCGCTCAGGAGCTCCGCGCGATCTCCCGGATCACGGTCGTGACCAACTCGATCCGGGTCGCCGAGGTCTTCTACGACGGCGGCAGCCGCGACCAGACGGTGGTGCTCACGGGCGGTATCCGTACTCCTTCCGATGCCCTTGTCGGGCCGGTCACGGTGACGTCGCTGACCGCGCTCAACCTCGACGCGGTCTTCCTCGGCGTCCACGGCATGGACCTGAATCGCGGGTTCACGACACCCAACCTCATGGAGGCCGAAACCAACCGCGCGTTCGTCCACGCGGCACGGGAGCTGATCGTGGTGGCCGACCATGCCAAGTGGGGCGTCGTCGGCATCAGCACGTTCGCGGAGCTCTCACAGGCCGACGTCTTGGTGACCGACGACGGCATGACCGAGGCCGACCTCACAACCCTGCGCGACCACGTGCGCAGCCTGGTGGTGGCAAGCCAGGACGGCGCGTGATCGGCTCGCACCTCGCCCGTCGCACCGACGGACGACTCGCGGACGGGCGCGACATCTACTTCTACGACCGGCCGGAGCGTCCGCCACGCGTCATCTCGGACCCACGCGATCTCGACCCGCCGGCGATCGCGTCGGATATGCGCTATGACCGCCTCCTCGACGAGTGGGTCGCGGTCGCGGCGCTGCGCCAACACCGGACGCACCGGCCGACGACCGACGACTGCCCGTTATGCCCGAGCCGAGACGGGCAATGGACCGAGATCCCCGAGCCCGACTACGACGTCGTCGTGCTGGCCAATCGATTCCCCTCGCTGGTCCCGGCAGCTTCGTCAACTCCGGTGGATCTGTCGCCGCGGCCCGATGAAGATGGCGCCGCGCCACTGGTCCGACCCAACGTCGGACGCTGCGAGGTCGTGAGCTTCAGCAGCCAGCACGGGATCGCCTTCCACGAGCTCTCGCCGTCGCAAGCGCGACTCGTCGTCGACGTCTGGGCCGATCGCACCGCCGAGCTGGCCACCTGGCCCAACGTCGAGCAGGTGTTTTGCTTCGAAAACCGAGGTGACGAGATCGGTGCGACGATCCGCCATCCCCACGGCCAGATCTACGCCTACCCGTACGTCACACCGCGTACCCGTCAGATGCTGCGGGCGGCGCAGGTACACCGGGAGCGGCACGGCGGCAACCTGTTCGCCGACCTGCTGGCCGCCGAGCAGCGCGACGGCCGGCGCATCGTGCGTCGCGGCGCGTGTTGGACCGCGTTCGTGCCGGTGGCCGCCCGTTGGCCGGTCGAGGTGCACCTGATGCCGGAGCGCCAGGCCGCCAGCATCGACGAGCTGACCGACGACGAGCGGGACGACTTCGTGGCGGTCTATCTCGACGTGCTGGCCCGCCTCGACCGGCTGTACGACGGGCCGCTGCCCTACATCGCGGCGTGGCACCAGGCGCCGGTCCGGGACGGCCGCGACCTCGCGTACACGCATCTGCAACTGTTCTCGATGCAGCGGTCGGCGAACCGTTGGAAATATCTCGCCGGATCGGAGTCGGGCATGGGCGCCTTCGTCAACGACGTGCGGCCCGAGGACCTCGCCGAGCGGCTCCGGGAGCTGGCATGAGTAGCGGCCGATGGGCGGCGCCGGGGCGGGTGAACCTGATCGGCGAGCACCTGGACTACAACGGCGGGCCGGTGCTGCCGATCGCGATCGACCGACGCACCGTCGTCGAGGCTTCGGTGCGCGACGACGCGAGAGTGACGGTGGCGTCGGAGTCGTTCGGCGAACCCGTGAGGTTTCCGGTGTCGGCCGAGCCGGGCCAGGTGACCGGCTGGGCGGCCTATGTCGCCGGCGCGATCTGGGCACTGCGATCGGCCGGACACCCGGTCCCGGGGCTGGACCTGCGGGTGTCGTCGGACGTCCCCGTCGGCGCCGGGCTGTCGTCGTCGCACGCGCTCGAATGCGTGGTCGCCGTGGCCGCCCGTGACCTCGGCGGCTTCGAGATCGAGGCCATCGACCTGGCGCTGCTCGTCCAGCGGGCCGAAAACGACTACGTCGGAGCACCGACCGGGATCATGGACCAGCTCGCGTCCCTCTGCGGCGTCGCCGGGCACGCGCTGCTCATCGACACGGCCACGTTGACGGTGCGCCCGGTGCCCGCGGAGTGGGCCACCGACGACCTGGTCCTGCTCGTCGTCGACACGCATGTCCATCACGCCCATGCCGATGGCGGTTATGCCGATCGCCGCCGCGAGTGCGTCGCCGCCGCGTCGGCATTGGGTGTTGCGGCCCTTGCCGACGCGGGTCTGGACGACGTCCCGAGTCTGGCCGACGATGCCCTGCGGCGACGGGCCCGGCACGTGGTGACCGAGACGGCCCGAGTGGGGCAGGCCGTCGCCGCCCTCGGTCGCCGCGAGTGGAGTCGGTTGGGGCGGCTGCTCGCACAGTCACATGCGTCGCTGCGAGACGACTTCGAGGTCAGCTGTCCCGAGTTGGATGTGGCAGTGGACGCCGCGATGGGGGCCGGCGCGCTCGGGGCCCGAATGACCGGCGGTGGCTTCGGCGGCAGTGCGATCGCGCTCGTGCCGTCGGCGCGGGTCGAGTCGGTGGTCGCCGCGTGGGAGGCGGCGTTCGCGGGCCGAGGCTTCGCGGCGCCGACGGCGTTCGCGGTCGAGCCGGCGGCGGGCGCGAGGCGGGTGGGGTGACGGGCCGATTGGCGTGGGGTCCCCTGCGCCGAACCTATTGGCACTGGGGACCCCTGCACCAAAATCCGATTGGCGCGATCCTCCCCAGTTGGCGAAGATCGGCCCATGGCAGTGGATCGACCCGAGTTGACCGACGGCACGGTACGGCTGCGCGCGCACTCCGACGACGACATCGACGCGATCGTCGAGATGTGCCGCGATCCGGAGATGGCCCGATGGACCAGCGTGCCGCAGCCGTACGACCGCGAGCATGCCAGGCGGTTCGCCCGCGAGCTGGTGCCGCACGGCTGGGAGACCGGCGAGTGGCGCGGTTGGGCGATCGAGGCGACCGACGATGACGGACGCGCCCGGTTCGCCGGCAACATCGACATCCGCGGGCCGGTCGTCGCCGACATCGGGTACGCCCTGCACCCGTGGGCCCGCGGCCGCGGCGTGATGACCCGAGCGATTCGGCTGGCAACCCGATGGGCGTTCGACAAGGGCGGCGTCGAGATCGTGCATTGGCGGGCCCATGTCGGCAACGTCGCGTCCCGGCGTTCGGCGTGGGCCTGTGGCTTCACGTTCCACGGCACGGTGCCCAAGCTGCTGCACGAACGCGGCCGCGCCATCGACGCCTGGATCGCGTCGCTGCAGCCCGACGCCTCGGGCGAGCCGACGACGCGCTGGCTGGTGTCCCCCGTACTGACCGGCGAGCGGGTCGCCCTGCGGCCGTTTCGCGACGACGACATCCCCCGCATCGTCGAGGCCTGCTCGGACCCGCGTACGAAGCATTGGCTGTCCGGCTTGCCGCTGCCGTACACCGAAATCGATGCTCGCGAGTGGCTATTGGGCCGCGTCGAGGCACAGTCGCTGGGGCGCGGCGTGTGGTGGTGTGTGGCCGACCCCGACTCCGACCGGATGCTCGCCAACATCAGCGTGTTCGGCCTGGCCGGCAAGTTCCCGTCGAACGGGGAGATCGGCTACTGGGCGCATCCCGACGCGCGCGGACGCGGCGTCATGACCGAGGCGGTCCGGATGGTTATGGAGTACGCCTTCGCGCCCGAGTCCGACGGCGGCCTCGGCCTGCGTCGGCTGCAGCTGGCCGCCGGTGTGGACAACACGGCGAGCCGCCACATCGCCACGGCCAACAGGTTCACCCAAGTCGGCCACCACCGCCAGGTCGACCGGCTCGGCGACGACACCCACACCGACCTCATCTGGTACGACCGTCTGGCCACCGACTGACGATCGCTCAGCCCCTCCGGCGGCGGAGCTCGTCGTTGATCGCCGGGACCACCTCGTGGAGGTCGCCGATCACCGCATAATCCGCACGGGTCACCATCGGCGCATCCTCGTCGGTGTTGATGGCGATGATCGTCTTGGCGCTCTGACAGCCGGCCCAGTGTTGGATGGCGCCACTGATGCCGCACGGAATGTAGAGGTCTGGCGCGATCCGACTGCCCGTCTGGCCGACCTGCTCGTGATGCGGTCGCCACCCCAGACTCGTCACGACACGAGACACTCCCAACGCGCCGCCGACCAGCTCCGCGAGGCTCAGCAGGTCCTTGAATCCGTCGGGTCCACCGGCCCCTCGACCGGCGCCGACGACGACCCGTGCCGAGGTCAGTGCGGCCGACTCGTCCGGCGGCGCCGGCTCGACCCGCGCCACGCGAGCGACCAGATCGGCAGGGGACAGCTCAGGCGAGAACGTCACGACCTCCGGCACCGAAGGCGACGGCGCCGCCACCGGCTCACACGCGTGCCCGGCGACTGACACGATGCCGACACCGCTGTCGGACAGGCGCATCTCCTCGAGGGCCGCGCCGCCGACCACCTGCCTCGACACCACCAACGGCGAGGCCGAGTCGGCGGCGACCGCATTGGCGGCCATCGCGACATCGAGTCGGGCCGCGGCATGGGCCAGGATCTCGTTGCCTCGGGGCGTACCCGACGCGAGCAATACCCGAGCCGACACGGCGCCAGCAGCCTCAACAAGGGCAGCGGCCCAGGCGGCCGCCGCGTAGGCCGACAGCTCCTCACCTTGGGCATGGCGCACCGACGCGACGCCGTAGGCGCCCAGCTGGTCGACCAACGCGGTCCACGCCGGCTCGTCGACCGGGCCGACGACGACTGCATGCACCGGCCAACCCCCGGAGTCGGCCATGCCACGCGCGAAGGTCACGGCCTCCAACGACGTCACTGCCGCTCCCTCGGCATCGGGCTCGACCAAGATCAGGACGCTCATCGCAGCACCCCCAGCTCCTCCATCACGTCGACGACGGCCGGCGCCGCGTCGGCACCGGTGCCGAGGATCCGTACCGCACTCGTCTCGACCTCGGGGAGCTTGAGCCGCACCCGGCCCGAGCCGACCGGCGCACCCTCGAAGGCCATCGTCTCGATCTGCGCCTTCTTGGCCTTCATGCGACCGGGGATCGACGGGTACCGCGGCGACACACCGCCCTCCATGACGGCGACCACCGCCGGCATCGGCAGGTCGAACGCCTCGGGTCCGTCCGGGCCGTCGCCCCGCGCGACCAGGCGATCGCCCTCGACCACGCAGGTCGAGATGCCGGTCACGACCGGCCGCTCCAACGCATAGGCCACGCGTATCGGCACCTGGAAGTCGCCCGTGTCGGCGGCATCGTTGCCGAGCAGGATCACGTCGTAGGTCGTGCCGGCCGCTTCATGCGCCCGTACGACATCGGCGATCGCGCGCGCCACGTCGACCGGTCCGAGCGACGCCAGATCGGCCTCGACCAGAACGGCCCGTGTGCAGCCGACCGCGATCGCGTTCCGAAGCTGCTCGACGGAGTCGTCCGACCCGACCGACACCACCGTCGCCTCGCCGCCGGTCGCGCCTGCGATCTGCGTCGCCAGCTCGACCGCGCACTCCTCGTGTGGGCTCACCGTCCAGCCGAGGTGCCGCGCGTCGACCGCCTGCTCGTCGTCGGTCAACGCGAACTCCCCGGACACGTCGGGCACCCGCTTCACGCACACCAAGACGTTGGCCATGGCGCTACCTCCGGATCCGCTCGTTGTCGGGGTCGTACACGGCCGTCGCGTCCGCCGACCCGACCGTCACCGGATAGAGCTGCTCCATGTAGCTGACGGCGAGCTTCGTGCCGACCGACGCCAGGTCCGGCGGCAGGTAGGCCATCAGCAGGTGCTTGCCGAGCGACGGACCCGAGCCCGCGGTCGTGACGTACGGGTGATGCCCGTGCCCGTCGACCAGCGGCCCACCGTCCGGGGTCAGGATCGGCTCGCCGCCGAGCATGTAGCGCTTGGTGCCGTCGGCCGAGGTGTGGTCGTCGACGGACAGCGTGCACATGACCGTCTCGGGGTCGCTCGCCCGCTGCTTGAGGTACGCCTCGCGCCCCACGAAGTCGGCGTCCTTGACCTTCGGTCGCTGCATGCCGGCCTCGACGATGGTGCGCTCGGCGTCGAGCTCGAAGCCGTACGCCCGGTAGCCCTTCTCGATCCGGCCGGTCGTGCCGTAGACGCCGATCCCGACCGGGACAGCACCGTGCGACTTGCCGGCCTCGTGCAGCATCGCCCACAGCTTCGCGCCGTGCTCGATCGGGAGGTGCAGTTCCCAGCCGAGCTCGCCGACGTACGAGATCCGCGAAGCCAGCACGTCGAGGGCGTCGATCTCGATGTCGCGGCAGCGGGCGAATCCGAAGCCCTCGTGACTGACGTCGGCGCTCGTGAGTGAGCCGAGGATGTCGCGGGCGCGTGGGCCCCAGAGGCCGATCGTGGTGTACGCCGAGGTCAGGTCGACGACTTGGGCCGTGCCGTCGGCCGGCATGTGATCGGCGAACCACTTGCGGTCGATCATGCCCGTGTGGCCGCCGGTGACGACGCGGTAGTGGTCGTGGCCGAGCCGCATCACGGTGAGGTCGGCCCGGAATCCTCCACGCTCGTCGAGCACCGGCGTGTAGATCACGCGGCCGGGCGCGACGTCGGCCTGGCTCACGACGATCCGCTGCACGGCCTCCATCGCGCGCGGCCCGATGACGTCGAAGATCACGAACGCCGACAGGTCGACGATGCCGGCCCGGTCGCGCATCGCGAGATGCTCGGCGTTGATGATCGGCGACCACCAGCGGGAGTCCCACTCGTGCTCACGCGGCATCACGGCATCGCCGTAGTCCCCGAGCAGCGCCTCGTTGCAGCCGTACCACATCGGCCGTTCCCAGCCGACCGCCTCGAAGAACACTCCGTCGAGCTCGCGCTGACTCGCGTGCATCGGGGCGAGCCGCTGGTTACGGTCGCTCTCCCACTGCTCCCCAGGGTGGATGATGCCGTAGGTCTTGTTGAACGCCTCGCCGGTACGCGCCCAGATGTGCGACTTGGTGCGCTGGTGCGGGTAGAAGCGGGCGATGTCGCTGTGGTGCAGGTCGATCTCCGGGCAGCCGTCGGTCATCCACTCGGCGACCGCGCGACCGACGCCGGGGCCTTCCTTGACCCAGACGGCGGCTGTCGACCAGAGGCCCTTGACCTCCGGCGACTCGCCGAGCACCGGCGCCCCGTCGGGGGTCAGCGACAGCAGACCGTTGATCGCGTACCGGATCTCCGCGCCTTCGGCGCCCAGCAGCTCGGGCATCAGCTCGTACGCCTGCTCGAGCTGCGGGTCGAAGTCCTCCTGCGTGAACGGCAGCTCGGTCGGCGACAGCTTCGACTGCTCGATCGACGGGATGTCCTCGGGGTCCCACAGGATCGGGCGGTGCGCGTACGACCCGACCTCCATGTCGGCGCCGTGCTGCCGCTCGTAGCAGAACGTGTCCATGTCGCGGACGATCGGGTACGAGATCTCGCCGGGCGCGTCGGCCAGCAACGGAACCGGACCGACGCTGATCATCTGGTGCACGGCAGGCGTCAGCGGGATGTGGGCGCCGGCCATGCGGGCGATCTTCGGACTCCACACACCGCAGGCGATCGCGATCGTCTCGGTCTCGATGTCGCCGGCATTGGTGCGGACTCGGCGGACTCGGCCCTCTTCAACGTCGATGCCGGTGACCTCGACCGTCGGCGCGACCTGGAGGGCGCCGAGGTCCTGGGCCCGCTCGCGCATGATCGTGCCGGCGCGCAGCGAGTCGACGACGCCGACCGACGGGGTCCAGAAGGCGCCGATGATGACACTCGGGTCGAGGTACGGCACCCGCTCGACGACCTGCTCCGGCGTCACCAGCTCCGAGGGGATGTCCCACGCCTTCGCCGACGACATCCGGCGGCGCAACTCCTCCATGCGTTCCTCGGTACGCGCGACCTCGAAGCCACCGGACTCGGTGAAGACGTCCATCTCCTTGTACTGGCGCACGCTGTCGAGCGTCAGATCGGTGATCTCGCGGGAGTGATCGACCGGGAAGATGAAGTTGGACGCGTGCCCGGTCGAGCCCCCCGGATTGGGCAGCGGCCCCTTGTCGATCTGCACGATGTCGCGCCAGCCCAGCCGGGCCAAGTGATAGACGAGGCTGTTTCCGACGATGCCGGCGCCGATGACGACGACGCGCGCCCGGCTCGGTACCGATGCCATGACTCCACCCACTTCGGTGTCAGATCGCGTGTTGTTGCGTAATCAGCAACGCCACGCACGATGCGAGACACCAGTATCGTCCGTCGGGGCGGCGCGGAGTGTCAAGCCGATGGCCGCGCCGCTTCCCGCCGAGTGGCGCACCGTTGTCGAAATTCAGGCTCGAAATCGACGACGGTGCGCCATTCGGCATACAGGGGTCAGCCGATGCCCTGCAGCCAGGCGTCGACCTTGTCGGGGTTGTCCTCGACCCACTTCTGGGCGGCTTCCTCCGGGTCCATGCCGTCTTCGGCGATGTACTTCGCGACGAGGTTCTGGTCGTCGTTGGTCCACTGGAAGTTCTCGACCAGCTGGGCGGCCGGGCTACCGGACTCCATGAACTCCTTGCTGGCGATCTTGTTCAAGTGGTACGGCGGGTAGTCGCAGGCCACCTTCTCCGGGTCGGCGTCGCAGCCCGGCTTGTACGGCGGCAGGTCGACCTTGACCAGCGGCACCTCGGACAGGAACCACTGCGGCTCGTAGAAGTAACCGATGACCCACTCGTGGTTCTCCTCGGCGTCACGGAAGGCCTGGATCAGCGCCGCCTCACTGCCGGCGTAGACGACCTCGTAGTCGAGGTTGAGGTTCTCGACCAGTGCTTCGTCGTTGGTGACGAAGGACGGGTCGCCGTCGAGCAGCTGCCCCTTGCCGTGCGACTCCGAGGTCTCGAACTCGTCGGCGTACTTATTGAGGTTGTTCCAGTCGGTGATGTCCGGATACTCCTCGGCCAGCCACGGCGGTACGTACCAGCCGATGACTCCCTCGTTGCCGTTCGGACCCACGTCGACTGCGGTGCCCTGCTCGTCGATGTACTTCTTGACCAGGTCCGGGTGGCCCCAGTTCTCGATGACGACGTCGACCTCGCCGGTGCCGAAGCCCTGCCAGGCGATCTCCTCCTTGAGATCCTTGTACTCGACGTCGCAGCCGAGCTCGCTCGCGGCCACGTAGCCGACCACGTGGGCCGACGCCTCGTAGCCAACCCACGGGTTGATCGCAATATTGAACTCGCCGCACTCAGCGGCGCCTTCCGGGGCGCTCGACTCTTCGATGTCACCCTCGCCACACCCGACCAACGCGGACGCAGCGATCGCACCGACAAAGGTGAGCACCCATCCGCGACGGATCCGAGCCATCGCTTGTGTCATGTTGTCTCCTTCTATCGCGCCGCAGTCGTCGCGGCCGGTCTGTTGTTTCGATTGGTTGGTAGGCCTCAGGTCGTCGCCCCTCGTTCCGTGCGCTCAGCGGCGTAGCGCGTGATCCGGTCGAGCATCACGCCTAGCGCCGTGATCGCCACCGCGGCCGCCAATCCCTTGCCGAAGATCTCCTGCTGCGAGAACCCTCGGACGACGAGATAGCCGAGCCCCTGGCCGCCGACCAGGCCTCCGATGACCACCATCGACAACACGAAGAGCAACCCCTGGTTGGCGGCGAGCATGATCGAGCCGCGGGACATCGGCAGCTGAACCTTGGTGATCATCTGCCAGGTGTTCGAGCCGGCCGACTCCGCGGCCTCGACGGTCGACGCGGACACGCCGCGAATACCGTCGGCGACGAGCTTGATGGCGACCGGAACGGCGAACGCGACGGCGGCGACGATGGCCGTGAACCGACCGGTCTCGAACAACGCGAGCGCGGGAATGAGGTAGACGAACGGAGGCATGGTCTGAAGCGCGTCCAGGATCGGACGCAGCGCCGTGTCGACTCCCCGGCTGCGACCCATCCAGATGCCGACGATGATCCCGATCACCATGGTCAGGAGGGCTGCGGCCAGGACGGTCGTGAGGGTCTTCATCGACTCGTTCCAGAGGCCGGTGCCCAGGATGATCAGTTCGCAGACCGCCGTGGACACCAGCGCCCGCCAGCCTCCGATCAGGAAGCCCAGGGCAAGGAGCGCGGCGGCCGCCAGCCACCACGGCGTGGTTGCGGACAGACCCTCCATCGGGTTGAGCATGTTGAAGGCGACGAAGTCCTTCAAACTCTCCGTCAGGCTGCTGAAGTGGTCGATCGACCAGTCGCTGATCGTGTTGACCCGGTCGGCGATCTTCCCGCCGAGGTCGGAGCCCTCGGGGAACGCGGCGAAGCGGCTGTAGGTCCGAGACAGGTACACCGCGATGCCCACCGGCACGAGGAGCCCGAGGAGTATGTAGCGGCGGATCCGCGGGTCGGCAGCTGATCGGGCCGCCACCTCCGAACGCTCGCCTGCGGCGGTGGTGATGCGGTCGAGCATGATGGCGAGGATCACGATGCAGATACCGGCAACGAACGCTCCGCCGACGTCGAGCGCCTGGAGCTCCTGAAGGACCGGCTCGCCGAGTCCCGGTCCGTCGACGAAGGCCGCGATCGTCACCATCGACAGCGCCGCCATCGTCGTCTGGTTCAGCCCGACGAGGATGGTCCGTTTGGCCATCGGCAGCTGCACCTGGCGCAGCAGCTGCCCGGAGGTCGAGCCGAGCGAGCGGCTTGCCTCAACGGTTGCCGGCGCGACGGTGCGCAGCCCGTGGGCAGTGATCCGCGCGACCGGTGGAAGGGCAAAGGTCACGGTGACGGCGACCGCGGCAGGCGCGCCGATGCCGAAGACCAGCGCCAGGGGAACCAGGTAGGCGAACGCCGGCATCGTCTGCATCAGGTCGAGCACGGGCGTCGCGATCGCGGTAGCCCATTTGCTGCGCCCCATCCAGATGCCCAACGGCAAGCCGATCAGCGCGCAGATCACGACGGCCAGGACCGTCATGATGAGGGTGTCGACACTGTCCTCCCAGTAGCCCAGGTATCCGACTGCCAGCAGGCTCAGCGTGGTGAGGACGGCCATGCGGAGGCCGGCGAGGAGGTACGCGACCCACACCAGGATCGCGACGACGCCGAGCCAGCCGATCTCGGGCACCGGTCGCGGAAAAGCCGGCTCGCTCAGGAGCTCCTGCGCGTGATCGATGATCCAGTTGAGCGCGTCGCTGATGCCGCCGATGAAGTTGTTGAGGAACCAGTTGGTGTCGCGTTGGGCGTCGAAGTCGTCCCGTACGTCGTTGAGCCACTCCTGGAAATCGTTCAGCTCGGCGCCGCCGAGCGACAGCGTGTCGTCGCCCCGGAAGATCGCGAGGCCGATCCGCCAAATCACGATGACACCGATGATCGACAGCAGCCTCCAGTGCCGTCGCCAGAACGGCGGCTGCTCGGCGCGCGTGGGCTCGGCTTCGGGTACCGACGGTTCGACGTCGGGCGGCGCCTCGACGGTGCTCACGCCGGCGCCCCTTCCTCCTCCGCCACGATCACCCTGATCAGGTCGTCGTCGCCGACGACTCCGAGAAGCTCTCCGTTGTCCATGACCCGGATCGGATGGTCGGACGAAAAGCCCTCGCGGGCGGCGTCACGCACCACGACGTTGGGCTTCATGACCGGTCCGTCGAGGGGCTCGCCCTCATGCGGCGGTCGCATCACCCACTTCAGCGTGACCACGTGCGAGCGCGGCACGTCGCTGACGAAGTCGCGTACGTAGTCGTCGGCAGGTGCGGCGACGATCTCGTCCGGCGTGCCGATCTGGATCAGCTTGCCGTCGCGCATGATGAGGATCCGGTCGCCGAGCTTTAGCGCCTCCTGCAGGTCGTGGGTAATGAAGATCATCGTCTTGCCGACCTCGCTGTGTAGTCGGATGACCTCGTTTTGCATGTCCCGGCGGATCAGCGGGTCGAGCGCGGAAAACGGTTCGTCGAACAGCATCAGCCCGGGATCGACGGCGAGTGCACGTCCGAGGCCGACCCGCTGTTGCATGCCGCCGGACAGCTGGTCGGGGAATGAGTTTTCGTTGCCGGAAAGACCGACGAGCTCAAGGATCTCGGCCGCCTTTTCATACCGCTCGGTCTTGCGTACCCCGCGGATCTCAAGGCCGTATGCGACGTTGTCGATAACGCGTCGATGCGGCAACAGGCCGAAGTGCTGGAACACCATCGCCACGTGATGCCGCCGCAGCTCGCGCAGCTGCCCGTCGGACATGTTGCGGACATCGTCGCCGGCGATCTCGACGGTGCCCGCGGTCGGCTCGATCAACCGGATCAGACAGCGCACCAAGGTCGACTTGCCCGAGCCGGACAATCCCATGACGACGAACACCTCGCCGGGCGCGACTTCGAACGACATGTCACGCACCGCGGCGACACAGCCTGTCTCGGCCCGCAGCTCGGCCGGCGACAGGTCGGCTTGCGGGCTACCGGGGATGCTCGACGCCTTCGGCCCGAAGACCTTCCACAGGCTGTCGACCTTCACGGCCGATTCGGTCATGACCTACCTCCGGTCTCGTTGCGAGGGTCCCCCGGCGGGTAGAGCGGACTGCCGCTGCCGTAACGGTAGTACGGCACGTCGACCGCGGCTGGCAACGGCGCGTTGCCCAGGATCAGGTCGGCTGCCTTTTCCGCCAGCATCATCACGGGGGCATAGATGTTGCCATTTGTCACGAATGGCATGGCCGAGGCGTCGACGATCCGCAGCCCCCCGACGCCGTGCACCTGCATCGTCGGCGGGTCGAGCACACCGAACTCGTCGTTGCCCATCCGCGCCGTGCACGAAGGGTGCAGCGCGGTCTCGGCGTCGCGGGCGACCCAGTCGAGGATCTGCTCGTCGGTGTCGACGGAGGGGCCGGGCGAGATCTCGCCGTCGTTGTACGCGTCCATCGCGGGCTGCGTGAGGATCGTGCGCGCCACCCGTACCGCCTCGATCCACTCCCGACGGTCGTTGGCCGTCGACAGGTAGTTGAACCGCAGCGCCGGATGCACTCGAGGATCGGTCGACGTGATCTTGACGGTTCCCCGGACGTCGGAGTACATCGGCCCGACGTGCACCTGGTAGCCGTGCTCCGCGGCCGGCTGCGACCCGTCGTAGCGGATCGCGATCGGTAGGAAGTGGAACATCAGGTTCGGGTAGGGCACCTCGTCGTTGCTCCGGACGAAGCCGCCGCCCTCGAAGTGGTTGGTCGCGCCGAGGCCCTTGCGCAGGAACAGCCACTCGGCGCCGATCCGCGGCCGATTGCGCCACTTCAACCCGGGCGAGATCGACACCGGCTGCTTCGACGCGTACTGGATGTAGACCTCGAGATGGTCCTGCAGGTTTTGGCCGACGCCGGGCAGGTCGGCCACCGGATGGATGCCGAGCCGCTCGAGGTCGGCAACCTCACCGATGCCGGACAGCTGCAGCAACTGGGGGGTGTTGATGGCGCCGCCGCAGCAGATGACCTCGCCGGCGCGGACCGAGCGATGCAGCCGCCCGCCCCGTATGTAGTCGACGCCGACGACCCGCCCGTCGTTGACGTCGAGCCGGGTGACGTAGGCGAGCGTCTCGACGGTGAGGTTGGGGCGCTTCATCGCCGGATGCAGGTAGGCACGCGCCGCCGAAAGCCGACGCCCCCGATGGACGTTGCGGTCGAACGGCGCGAAGCCCTCCTGGCGATAGCCGTTGACGTCGTCGGTGAGTGAATAGCCGGCCTGCTGCGCGGATTCGAAGAACGCGCCGAACAACGGGTTGGTTGCGGGACCGCGCTCGAGCACGAGCGGCCCACTGCCGCCGCGCCAGTCGTCGGCTCCGGCGAGGCACGACTCCATGCGCTTGAAGTAGGGCAGGCAATGCGCGTAGTCCCACGACTCGCAGCCCTTGACCGTCGCCCAACGTTCGTAGTCGAGCGGGTTGCCGCGCTGAAAGATCATGCCGTTGATGCTGCTGGAGCCGCCGAGCACCTTGCCTCGAGCGTGGTAGATCCGGCGGTCGTGCATGTGCGGCTCGGGCTCGGACTCGTACTTCCAGTCGTAGAGCCGGTTGCCGATCGGGTACGGCAGCGCCGCCGGCATGTGGATGAAGGGGTCCCAGATGAAGTCGGGCCGCCCGGCCTCGAGGACGAGCACGGTGGTCGACGGGTCGGCGGACAGTCGGTTGGCGAGGGCGGACCCGGCCGAGCCGCCGCCGACGATGACGAAGTCGTAGTGATCGCGCTTGGTCATGACGGATGCCCCCTGCGACCGCCACCCCTCGCGCGACTGATCATGAGCCGAACCACCGCTCCGGCTCGGGGGCGATGTTGTGCCAGATGTGTTTGGTCTCGCGGTATTCGTCGAGCCCGGCCATCCCCAGCTCGCGACCGACACCGGACTGCTTGTAGCCGCCCCACTCGGCCTGCGGCACGTACGGGTGGTAGTCGTTGATCCACACCGTGCCGGCGCGAAGCCCGGTTGCGACGCGCTCGGCCCGCCCGGAGTCGGAGGTCCACACTGCTCCGGCCAGCCCGTAGTCGGTGTCGTTGCCGACCGCGACCGCCTCGTCCTCGGTCTCGAACGTCTCGACGGTGAGAACCGGTCCGAACGACTCGTCGCGTACGGCCGACATGCCGGAGCGACACTCGTCGAGGATCGTCGGCAGGAAGTAATAGCCGTCGGCCAGCGCCGCGTCGTCGGGGCGGCGGCCGCCGCAACGCAGCACGGCGCCCTCCTCGAGCCCAGCGGCGACGTACTTCTCGACCTTGTCGCGGTGGGCCGCCGAGATCAGTGGCCCGGTCTCGGCCTCGTCATCGAACGGCCCGCCGAGGCGGATCTGCTCGGCCCGCGTCACGAGCTCCTCGACAAACTCGTCGTGGATCGACGCCTCGACGACCAGTCGCGCCCCGGCAGAGCAGACCTGCCCCGAATGCAGGAACACCGCGGTCAGTGCGAAGTCGAGCGCCGCCTCCCGGTCGGCGTCGGCGAACACGATGTTGGGGTTCTTGCCACCGAGCTCGAGGGCGAGCTTCTTTACCGTCCCGGCGGCCGACGCCATGATCCGACGTCCGGTGGCGAGACCGCCGGTGAACGACACGAGATCGACGTCGGGATGCTCGGTCATCGGCTGGCCCGTCTGGGGGCCGGCGCCGAGAATCAGATTGCCGGCGCCCGCCGGGAGGCCCACGTCGTCGAGAATCTGCTGGAGCAGGATCGCGGTGGACGGCGTCAGCTCGCTCGGCTTGAGCACGAACGTGTTGCCGGCCGCGAGCGCCGGTGCGACCTTCCACGATGTCTGCAGCAGCGGGTAGTTCCACGGCGTGATCAACGCGCACACGCCGACCGGCTCGTGCACGACCCGACTGCGGACGTGCGCCTGGCCGGTGTCGACGAGTCGACCGGCATCGGAGCCGGCCGCGGCCAGGCCCGCGTAGTAGCGAAACACACCGATGATGTCGTCGACGTCGTAGTCGCTCTCGACCAGGCGTTTGCCCGTGTCGAGCGACTCGGCCCGGGCGATCTCGTCCTTGCGGGCCGCGAGCTGGTCGGCGACTCGGGCCAAGAGCGCGCCGCGCTCCTGCACCGGCGTGGACGGCCACGGACCCTCGTCGAAGGCGCGGCGCGCGGCGGCCACCGCGTCAGCGACGTCCTCGGGTCCGGCCTCCGCGACGGTCGCCACGTGGCGCCCGTCAGCGGGACACTGGATGTCTCGGGTGTCGCCGGAGCGCGCATCGCGCCACTCGCCGCCGATGGACAGTGTGGGCACGCCGCCCTCCCTTCCTCTCACCCCGGGAAGGGCCTCTGTTGCATGTCACGCAACTCAGACCCCTGTGCGCAACAGCATTCACCCGCCCTCGCGTAGCCGTCAAGGGCCATATGGACGACGTTACGCCGCCGCAACGCCGGCCGTCACGCGTCGCGCCATCCCAGTCGACGCGAGACGTCGGCCGCCGCCGCCCGAACCGCGTCGGTCGCGACGTCGATCGACCTCTGGTCGAGGCGAAACGTGGGTCCGGAGACCGACAGCGACGCGAGCACGTCGCCGTGCACACCGCGGATCGGAGCCGCGACGGCGGCGAGGCCGATCTCAAGCTCGTCGACGGCGACCGCATAGCCGCACTCGCGCACCGATGACAGCTCTGCCCGGAGGTCCTTGATGCCGGTGACGGTCGTCGGCGTATAGCGGCGCAGCGACCGCCCGACCTGGCTCGACACCTCCGCATCACTGAGCCAGGCCAACAGGATCTTGCCATTGGACGTCGCATGCAACGGGATCCGCTGACCCACCCAGTTGTGCGGCTGCAGCGCCGACGAGCCGGCGACCTGGTCGAGATAGAGCGCGGCGCCGTCGGAGAGCACGGCGATGTTGACCGTCTCGCCCGTGTCGGTCGCGAGCTGCTGACAGATCGGCCGCGCCTCCTGCACGACGTCGAGGCGGGCGGTCGTTGCGCCGGCGAGTCGGAGGATTCCGACCCCGAGGCGATATTTCCCGCGATCGGCGTTTTGCTCCACCAGACCCCGACGATCGAGAGCCGCGACCAACCGAAACGCCGTCGACTTATGGACGCCGAGCTCGGCCGCAATCTCGGTGACGCCGGACTCGCCCGTGCGGGCGAGGATCTCCAAGACGGTGATCGCGCGATCGACCGACTGAACCGTTGCGCCGGCGTCGGATCCGCTGCGGACCGAGTTGCTCATGTCGAAACACTAATGCACGATCCACAACCCAGCATTGGGTAAACGCTGACATTTCCGCTCGCGGGCATGGCTCCCGACAGCCCTCTGCGTCAGGATGGCGCCATGTCGAGCAGCTCCGCGACGCCTGGCGGATCCACCGCGACGCCAGAGTACGTCCTCACCATCGCCTGCCCGGACCGCCCGGGCATCGTCTATGCGGTGTCGTCCTTCCTCGTCCAACACTTCGGCAACATCGTCGACTCGCAGCAGTTCGACGACCGCCTCGAGCAGCGCTTCTTCATGCGCGTGCACTTCGAGGTGCTCAAGCCGAGCATGACGCTCGACAACCTCATCGAGGCGTTCGAGGCGGTCGCGACGTCGTACTCGATGGACTGGAACATCTTCGCGGCCGACGAGCCCTACCGCACCCTCGTCATGGTGTCCAAGCACGGGCACTGCCTCAATGACCTGCTGTTTCGCCAGAGCACCGGGGCGCTCAACATCGAGATCCCCGCGATCGTGTCCAACCATCGCGACTTCGAACGGCTGGCCTCGACCTACGACATCCCGTTCCACCACGTCCCCGTGACCTCGGAGACGAAGTCGGACGCCGAGAAGCAGCTGCTGACGCTCGTCGACGACCTCGACATCGACCTGGTCGTGCTGGCCCGCTACATGCAGGTCCTGTCGGAAGAAACCTGCAAGGCGCTCGAGGGGCGCGCTATCAACATCCACCACTCGTTCCTGCCGGGGTTCAAGGGTGCCAAGCCCTATCACCAGGCACATGACCGTGGCGTCAAGCTCGTCGGCGCGACCGCGCACTACGTGACGTCCGATCTCGACGAAGGGCCGATCATCGAGCAGGACGTCACCCGAGTCAGCCATCGGATGACGCCGGCCGAGCTCGTACGGGCGGGACAAGACGTCGAGTCGATCGTCTTGTCCCGCGCCGTACGCTGGCACACCGAGTCGCGCGTGCTCCTCAACGGCACCCGGACCGTGGTGTTTCAGTAACCGCCTCCCCTACCGACAGGTCTGCCCGGCGCAGTCGCGCAACGGCGCGAGCTGGTCGGCCATCTGCCGCACGACTTCGCGCACCCGCCGGTCGTCGTGCAGGCTTTGGAGCTCGTACGGGTCGGCGCGCAGGTCGTAGTACTCGCGCTCGCCGGTGTCGTACTCGACGTAGACGCGATGCCGGGTCCGGATCGCCGTGTACCACCGCTGCGACGCGCCCGGCTGCGGTCCGGCCTGCAACAGGATCGCCCGATCGCTGTCTCGGCTCGCGTCGGCCGCGAACGGCAGCAGCGACAGCCCGTCCTGCTCCAGACCCGGAGTGGCACCGGCCAGCTCCTGGATGGTGGGGGCTACGTCGGCGAGGCTCACCAGCTGGTGGCGTGACTCACCGGACGGAATGCCCGGGCCGGACACGATCAGCGGGACCCGCGCCGACTCCTCGTAGCCGACGGTCTTGCCGACGCGGCGGTGCTCGCCGACCAGATAGCCGTTGTCGGAGGTGAAGACGAAGACGGTGTCGTCCAGCTCACCCGCGGCCTTGAGCCGATCCATCAGGCGACCGATCGCGTCGTCGACCGACATCAGACTCTCGCGGCGCTGTTGCAGCAGCTCGCGCAGCGCCACCACCCGTTTGGGCTGACCGCTCTGGACGTACGCCGGCTTGTCGCTCACGTCGGCTTCGTTGATGCTCGGCTTGTCGGGCAGCGCGAGACCTGCCTGCG
>Ga0190270_10000162_pt1 | contig 29921 bp, 24 predicted proteins | sample Popmic320T_FD_133748 | JGI IMG/M metagenome (GOLD analysis project Ga0190270, IMG submission 133748) | Populus adjacent soil microbial communities from riparian zone of Weber River, Utah, USA - 320 T | ecosystem: Environmental > Terrestrial > Soil > Riparian zone | place: USA: Utah | collected...
CTAAGCGTCAACTTGCCTCGATGCAGGTCTCGCAGTTCTTTGACCGCGGTGTGCGCATGATGTCGCAGGTTGAGCATCTGCTGGGCATACCCGTGAAGCACACGACCGGCCGCGGTAAGCGTTCCGTCCTTGGATGAACGATCAAAGAGCGGCTCACCAATCTCGACCTCCAACCTCCGAATCGCCTGGCTGACCGCCGGCTGCGTGCGGTGCAGTTTCCTGGCTGCCCGTGAAAAGCTCTGCTCCTGCGCAATCGTTACTAATACTTCCATCTGATTGATGTCCATCAGACCGGGGCTCCTCCTCACGTTATGACAACTGACGACGGGGGTTATGGTATCACGGATGGTTATCCTTCCATAAAGATTATAACTTTGACTTTGGCCCGGGCTGCTCATAGCATCAACGCTTTCAAAACGGAGGCTACCAACATGTCAACCTCGAGATTGGCTATTTTCGACACCACCTTGCGCGACGGCGAGCAATCGCCGGGGTGCTCGATGAACCTGGACGAGAAACTCCGGCTGGCCCGGCAGCTAGAGATTCTTGGTGTCGACATTATTGAGGCCGGATTTCCCATCGCCTCCGATGGTGACTTCGCCGCTGTGAAGGCTGTGGCTTCGTCGTGCAGTCGGGCCACAGTTGCAGCGCTTTGCCGAACGTCAGAGCAGGATGTGGCGCGCGCCGCTGAAGCTCTGGCTGGAGCTGCGCACCCGCGCATCCATACATTTGTCGCCACCTCCGACATTCACCTTGAGCACAAGTTGCGCAAAACGCGCAGTGAAGTCATTGAAATGACGCGGGCGGCTCTGCGCCTTGCGCGAGATTTCGCCGAAGAAGTTGAATTTTCAGCCGAGGACGCCACTCGCAGCGACGTTGATTATCTTTGTGACGTGCTTTCAGTTGCTGTGGATGAAGGCGCTTCGATTATCAATGTGCCGGACACAGTCGGGTACACGTTGCCCGCCGAGTTTTCGCAACTCGTTTCGACGGTACGCAAACGCGTGGTGCGCGATAGCGATGTGATTATCAGCGTTCACTGTCATAACGATCTCGGTTTGGCGGTGGCGAATAGCCTGGCGGCGGTGGAGGCAGGAGCGCGCCAGGTTGAATGCACTATCAACGGCATCGGCGAGCGCGCGGGAAATGCTTCTCTGGAAGAATTGATAATGGCTATGCATGTACGCTCCGATAAACTGCCGTTCGAAACTGGAGTAAACACGCGCGAGCTTTATCCGACCAGCCAACTGCTCTCGAAGATTATTTCCTGCGAAGTGCAACCTAACAAGGCCATCGTTGGCCGCAATGCTTTCGCTCACGAGGCCGGCATACACCAGCACGGTGTCATCAACAATCCTTTGTGCTATGAGATCATGACGCCCGAGTCAGTCGGCGTTCCCAACAACAATCTGGTGTTAGGGAAACATTCCGGTCGCCACGCGTTGGCTTTGCGTTATGACGACCTCGGCTATTCCTTAACCCAGGTGGAACTCAATGAGGCTTACGGGCGATTCACGGCGCTGGCGGATCGCAAGAAGCGAATCTACGATCAGGATCTTATTTCCCTGCTTTCCGCGGACACGAAGATTCGACCGGAACTTGCCATCATCGATAACATAAGCGCGCGGGGGGCGCGGGCATCGAGTTACAGGTAAGCTCGGTTCACAACTGAGACAGCATCCGCGGTAGTTGAATCTTGCTGCCGCAATGCTGTCTTGTCGATTGAAGGGTCAGAATAAAACAATGAAGATAACCTTACTTCCCGGCGACGGCATTGGTCCCGAAGTTACCGCTGAGGCCGTTCGGGTTCTGCGTTCAGTTGCAGGAATCCATGGTCACAGATTTGAGTTTACCGAAAAGCTGATCGGCGGCGCCGCAATTAAGCAAACTGGTTCGCCTTTGCCGACGGAAACGCTGGATGCCTGTCTTTCAAGCGATGCCGTGTTACTTGGGGCGGTCGGGTCGCCGGAGTTCGACGCAATGCCGCCGAACCAGCGGCCGGAAGCTGGGCTGTTACTCTTGCGCCGGGCGATGGGCGGCTTTGCTAATCTGCGGCCGGCGATTTCCTACGATGCGATCGCCGACGTTTCGCCACTTCGTCGAGATGTTACTCAAGGCGCTGATATATTGATCGTTCGTGAGTTGTTGGGAGGACTCTATTTCGGCGAACCGCGCGGGATCATGGAGGCAAACGGCAACTCCGTCGCGACTAACACGATGAGTTATGCCGTTCCCGAGATCGAGCGGGTGGCCCGCGTGGCTTTTGACATCGCCGGTAAACGGCGTCGAAAAGTTGCCTCGGTCGACAAATCGAACGTGCTGGAAACGTCACAGCTTTGGAGGCAAACGGTCTCAAGAGTGGCGCAGGAGTTTCCACAGATTGCGCTGGAGCATCTCTATGTTGACGCGTGTGCAATGCATTTGATAACTACGCCGAGCCGGTTTGATGTAATCCTGACGGAGAACTTGTTTGGCGATATTCTTTCCGACGAAGCTGCTGTGATCACCGGAAGCCTGGGAATGTTGCCTTCAGCCAGCATAGGTGGTGAGGTGGATCTGTATGAGCCTGTACACGGGTCTGCACCTGACATCGCGGGGCGCGGTGTTGCCAATCCGTTTGGAGCCATCGCGTCGGCCGCGATGCTGTTGCGATACACGGCAAAGCTTGAGCAGGAAGCGGATGAAATCGAAGAAGCGATTCGAATAGTGCTAAAGGCCGGATACCGCACACCCGACATTGCAGGTCCGGGCCGTCAGTATCTGGCGACAACCTCCGAAATTGGCGAGTTGGTCTGCGAGGCCGTGGATGAGATCGCAGAGATGCGGCACGCGTATCATGCTGTCTAGTCCAATGTTGTAGGGGTGTCCCTCCGTGGGCACCCCGACCGGCGGACGAGGGGGCTCCACTGATGGACGCCGGTAAAATCCCGTCAAGGGGCGCCCACGGAGTGACGCCCCTACAATGTTATGCCCAGCACTCTTTTCGACAAACTTTGGGACGCTCACGTGGTCCGGGAACAACCCGGACAGCCTACACTGCTCTATATCGATCTACATTTGGTTCATGAGGTCACTTCGCCTCAGGCATTTGCAGGACTGCGCGCGGCGGGCCGACGTGTTCGTCGTCCAAACCTGACAGTGGCTACGGCAGACCACAACGTTCCCACCACCGATCGCAGTCTGCCTATTGCCGATCCGATTGCAGCACAACAGATCGACACACTCCGCAACAATTGCCGCGAGCATAAGATTCAGCTTTTCGACATCAACTCTGCTGAACAGGGGATCGTCCACGTCATTGGTCCTGAACTTGGGCTCACGCGTCCGGGAATGACGATCGTTTGCGGCGACAGCCACACCAGCACACACGGAGCTTTTGGCGCTTTGGCTTTCGGAATTGGAACCAGCGAAGTCGAACACGTTTTGGCGACACAGTGTTTGCCACAGAAGAAGCCCAGCACGATGCTGATCAAGGTCACCGGTAACTTGCCTGAAGGCGTGACGGCCAAGGATTTGGCACTGGGAATTATTCGCCAAATCGGCACTGACGGCTCGACCGGGCACGTCATCGAATATGCCGGCGAAGCAGTCAGTGCCCTTTCGATGGAAGGCCGGATGACGCTTTGCAATATGAGCATCGAAGCGGGCGCGCGCGCGGGAATGATAGCGCCCGATGAAACAACTTTTGAATATTTGAAAGAGCGCCGGTTCGCCCCAAAAGGCGCGGCGTGGGAAGAGGCCAGAGCTTATTGGACCACCTTAAGAACCGATGATGAGGCGGGCTTTGATCAAACGATAGAAATTGATGCGACTTCGCTTGAGCCTTTTGTGACGTGGGGAACGAGTCCGGGAATGGTGGCGCCGATCACTGGAAATGTGCCCGACCCGGCGGAATCAACAACTGAAGCAGACCGGCACGCCGCTGAGCGTGCACTCGAATATATGGCGCTGGTCCCGCACACGAGCATCGAGGATATTCCCATCGATCGAGTCTTCATTGGCTCATGCACCAACGCCAGGCTCGAGGATCTACGCGCTGCCGCACGTGTTGTTAACGGGTACCGGATCACTTCGTCAGTGCATGGAATGGTTGTGCCCGGATCACAGCGCGTCAAGCAAGAAGCTGAGGCTGAAGGGATTGATCAGATCTTCCTCGATGCAGGATTCGAGTGGCGCGAAGCCGGATGTTCAATGTGTCTGGGAATGAACCCGGATATACTCAGTCCGGGTGAACGTTGTGCTTCGACCAGTAATAGAAACTTTGAAGGACGGCAAGGCCGAGGCGGGCGCACGCATCTGGTCAGTCCGATGATGGCGGCGGCTGCTGCAATCACCGGACACTTTACGGACGTCAGAAAGTGGCAGTTCAGAGATTAGTCCAAAGTCCAATATCCAATGTCCAAAGTCCAATATCCAATGTCCAAAGTCCAATATCCAATGTCCAAAGTCATTCTGAATGCTGGCAGATCGAATTACAGATGGACCCTTCGAACAGTTAGAGGTTGGGAAGGAGGACATGCCCCCGCTCTTCGTCGCGCCAGACGTTGCGCGAGGTTGTGAAATCACCTCCTGAATCGGGTAATTAACGGAAGAGCGGGGGCATGCCCTCCTTCCCCAACCTCTAACTGTTCAAAGCCGCCCCAAGGACTTTGAGCCTTGAACTTTGGACATTGGACTTTGAGCCTTGAACTTTGCACTTTGGACTTGTTTTAAGATGAACCCATTCCGCAAACATACTGGGCGCGTGGCTTTGCTTGATCGAGCAAACGTCGACACAGATCAGATTATTCCGAAGCAGTTTCTCAAACGCATTGAGCGCACGGGCTTCGGTGAGTTTCTTTTTAACGACTGGCGTTTCCTGCCTGATGGCACACCTGATCCATCCTTCTCCTTGAATGACCCGCGCTACAACGGCGCCTCGATTTTGGTTACAGGAAAGAATTTTGGCTGCGGCTCATCGCGTGAGCACGCGCCTTGGGCCCTCGCAGATTACGGCTTCCACGCCATCGTCGCACCTTCGTTCGCAGATATCTTCGCCAACAACTGTTTGAAGAATGGATTATTGGCGGTGGTGCTGACTGAAGAAGAGATACTGGAGCTCGGACGACGCGCGCGCGAGATTGAAGGCTATCAGGCGACTGTAGATCTTGAACAGTGCCGGATAACAGACTCCCAAGGTTTCTCTGCGGGTTTTGCTATCGACGATTTCCAGCGTCACTGTTTGCTAAACGGTCTTGACGACATAGGCCTGACTCTTCAATACGAATCCGAAATCTCCGCATACGAAAGCCGCCGCTCGATCCTGTGACAGTCGCATAGCCGCCAAGGCGCAAAGAACGCCAAGATGGCCAGAAAACCAGGTACCAACTGTCAGATATTGTCTTTGTGGCGTTCTCGGTGTCTTGGCGGCTAACTGCCTTTCACGAAACAATTGAACAAAGCCAGTCGCGCTGTCGTATGTTTCCCGCGGAGGGTACAAGCATGCGGGATCCATTTACAGCGGGACTTTTAAGTTTACTAATTCCTGGAGTAGGGCAGCTTTACAACGGTCGCATTCTGGCGGGAATTCTCTGGCTAATCATTACGCCGGGGTTTTGGATAGGTTCGGGGGGCACACTCGGGTGGATCTGTCACCTCATTTCAGCCTATACCGCCTATTCGTTCGCCAAGGACCATCCCATCCGCGGTTAGCTTTGGAAAGAGTGTAGTTTCGTGTATCGTGCCTGGGCCTTCGCAAACTCGGCTCTCGCCTGCCATCAGCGGTGAAGCAAACTAACAGTTTGCTTTAAACAGGCCCGCCTCGCTATTCTTTCGCGCATCAAAAACGATAACCAAGAAGAACCCGGCGTATTAAAGACCGAGCCACGCGAGAACCCTTTGCGTGCCGGTATGCGGCTCGAAGCTACTGCTCCGCCCTGCGTGGTCGTAATCTTCGGCGCGACGGGAGACCTGACACGACGCAAGCTGCTTCCCGCCCTGTTTCGGCTTTCACAACAGCGACTCATCCCGAACGAGTTTGCAGTTCTAGGCACCGCTCGCCAGTCAATGAGCGATGACGAGTTTCGTGAGTTGATGAAACAGGCGCTCACGGAATTTGGCTCGGAAGACACACTCGACGAGTCGGCGTGGGAGAGTTTCGCCAAACGCATTTTCTATGTCGGAGGCGAGTTCGCGGAACCCGAAACTTATCAGAACATAAAAACGCGACTCGAAGACATCGACAACGAATTTCAAACGCAGGGCAATCGGATCTTCTATCTGGCAACGCTGCCTGACTTCTTTGGTTTAGTCGCCAAGCAACTTGGCGAGGCGAAGCTGGCGCGCCCGAAGAAAGGAAGTTGGACACGGATTATTGTCGAGAAGCCTTTCGGCACCGATCTTGAAAGCGCGCGTAAACTCAACAAAGAGCTGGCTGCGGTTTTCGACGAAAAGCAGGTCTACAGAATCGACCACTATCTCGGCAAAGAGACGGTCCAAAATCTTTTGGTGTTTCGTTTCGCAAACAGCATCTTCGAGCCATTGTGGAACCGGCAGTATATCGACCACATCCAGATTACAAACGCTGAGACCAAGGGAGTCGAAGGTCGCGGATCTTATTACGAAAAAGCCGGAGCGTTGCGCGACATGATCCAGAATCATGTGTTCCAGGTTACGTCTTTGATTGCGATGGAACCACCCGCTGCTTTATCCGCGAATGCAGTTCGTGACGAGAAGGCAAAGGCACTTCAGTCTGTGCGTGCATTTCCCAGGGAACGTATCGACGAGTTGGCGGTACGGGCACAGTATGGGCCGGGCACAGTCTTGGGTGACACGGTGACTGGTTATCGCGAAGAGCCGGGAGTGGATCCAAATTCTTCAACGGAAACCTTCGCGTCGCTCAAAATGTATTTCGATAACTGGCGCTGGGCCGGCGTTCCTTTCTACATACGTTCGGGCAAGCGTTTGCAGAAACACGTCACGGAAATCGCCATCCACTTCAAGGGCGTTCCGCACCGCTTGTTCACTGATGCTGATGCGCCGCTCGAGCCAAACGTGTTGGTGATACGTATTCAACCAAACGAAGGTATAACCCTGCGGTTCGCGGCCAAGTTGCCGGGCCAGGCCATGCGCATTCGTCCGGTAAACATGGACTTCCGTTATGGCTCGTCCTTCGGAGCGAAGCCACCCGAAGCATATGAGCGGTTGCTGCTGGATTGCATGCTTGGAGATTCCACGCTCTACGCGCGCCGCGACATGGTGGAACGCGGATGGGAGATCGTGTCGCCGATACTAGAGGCGTGGGAGAAACCCGCGCCGGATTTTCCAAACTACGAGGCAGGCTCGTGGGGGCCGCAGGCGGCAATTGAATTGATAGAACGCGATAGGAGGACGTGGCGGAAGCTTTGAAGCCAGAGGTCAGAGGGCAGAGGTCAGAAGTCAGAGGTCAGAAACTGGCTTGAACCAAGACCAATAACCCGACGACTGAACGTCAGACTATTTCTGATCTCTGATCTCTGACTTCTGACTTCTGACTTCTGACTTCTGAGTTTTATGCAGCAAATACCGGTTCCAAAAACTCTGGATGTAGAAGTTGTCGAACGACAACTGGCAGCGCTTTGGAAAGAGACTGCCGGCGAGTCGGATGACGACGCGGCCGTCTTGCGCGCCCGGGTCGCGAACCTTCTGGTGTTTGTCAGCCACGAATCATTGCTCCAGGAGGTGGATGCATTGATGCTGGACCTCACCATGGTCCATCCCAGCCGGGCCCTGATCATGTTGGGTGAAACTGATAAGTCGGACCAGGACATTGAGATGTTCGTGACGTCCCTTTGCCAGACCGACAAGCGCACCGGCGCCAAACGACTCTGCGGCGAAGTTGTCATCTTGAAAGCACGTGGCAAGTTCACCGTTGAGCTGCCAAGCGCTTCGCTGCCACTGCTTGTTCCCGACCTCACAACATTCCTTTGGTGGCGAAATGAATTACGGGTTTCCGACAAAGTGTTCAGCGCTTTGATCAACGGAAGCGATCGGCTGGTGATCGACTCGGACGAGTTTCGGAACCCGCTCCAGGATCTTTTGGAAGTAGACAGGCTATTTGGCTCGGACCAAGAGGTCGGTGTCAGCGACCTCAATTGGGCCAGGCTTACTTTGTGGCGCGGGTTGCTGGCAGATTTCTACGATGTGCCCGCCTATCAGCCGTTGTTGGATGATATCGATTTTGTTCGCATCGATTACGTTTCGCCGGCGGTCGAGCCGGGAACAGTTGCGCCGCAAGCTTTGCTGATGGCGGGGTGGTTGGCCAGTCGTTTGGAATGGACCGTCGCGAGCGAACCGACGACTCAAGACAACAACAAAACACTTTCGTTCAAACTCTTGCGCAAAGATCGCGGCAGCAGCGTTTCGATGAATGACGGCGCGGATCGGGGCAGTAGCCCGACCGTTAGGGGGGGCGCACGCAGTAAAGAGATCACGCTGGAACTTAATCGCGTCGAGCGTGGCAAACACAAACCCGGCCGGCTCGTCGAGGTTGAGCTGCGTACAAGCGCCAGTCAACCCGCATCTTTTTCCGTCAAGCGCAGCGCAGACAATCTTCACATTCTGGCGGAAGCAAACATCGGAACGGATATTCACCGTGGCCGTCTGCTGCCGGTAAGAAATCGCAGCCTGGCGCACTTGCTCAGCCGGGAGATGGAAATACTCAGCAACGACGACCTCTACCAGCAAGCGCTGGCGGTATCGACTACAGTCATTAACGTCTCGCAATCCTTCTCACCCTGACCGGCCTTGAAGTAGCGACACGCCCCCATCCCCCATCGTTATTGACGTCTTGGGTGATGGGTTCAATCTGACGTCCAGTAATGATGGAGTTAACTTTAACCTCAACGTCATTGGAGCGGCTGAACGACTTTCCTGGACGGCCACGGGCAGCGACGATGCCTGGCTGAGTTTAGATCGCGATGGCAATGGAACCATGCTAAACACCTGAAGGCGGAAGCTCAGCACCCGCTATGGTTTCTTGTCCGGAGGAACGGCGCGGGGTATGTCGCCGTCGTCAAGTGGGGTAGCAGTTGTAGATTGAATCTTCGGTGGGTTGCCGCGCAAGCCTGGTGGAAGTTTCGGAGTGGGAATACTGACGGTGGCCAGGGGATCGGTGCGTCGCAGAATTGCTCCACCTTTGCCCGCCACCCAAACGTTGAATCCGCCCCTATAGGCAACTGAAAAAAGGGTCGAACTGGTAATGGAAGGCTGGCCTTGCCAGGTCGCGCCCCCGTCGGAGCTGTGAATGATTCGGCCTTGATCGCCGGCCGCGATCACGTCGAAATGTGATCCGGCGGCCACGGCAAAAAGATTGCTGTTGAAGCCGCTCTCAAGATCTTTCCAGGTTTCGCCGCCGTCATCCGTGCGGAGAATTAAGCCCTTCGCTCCTACCGCAAACCCGCGTGCGGCGTTGGCAAAAGTGACTGCGTAGAGCCAGTCCTTCAGGTTTTTATCAACCCGCTTCCAGGTTTCACCCCCGTCTACCGTCCTTAGAATCGTTCCGTTTGAACCCACTGCAATCCCGCGCATCTGGTCCATGAAACTCACATCCTCAAGCCAGCTCAAAGTATTTGACACTTGCAAGTGCCATGTTTTACCACCGTCCGCCGTGTGCAAGACAGTCCCTCGCGCTCCTACAATCCAACCCTCATTCGCCGACACAAAGTCGATGCCGAAGAGATCTTCTTTGGACTCGATCTTTACCGGCGTCCAAATCGCGCCACCGGTATCGGAGCGAAGTATCGTTCCCCGATCACCTACTGCGAATCCGACCTTCTGGTTGGTGAAGATGATTGAGTTGAGTTGATTAGTGGTTCCCGATGGCTGAACGCCCCAGTTCCTGCCGCCGGAGCTCGTGTAAAGTATCTTCCCGCGCGCCCCCACCGCCCAGCCGTGAGAGTTGTCCCAAAAGAAAAGTTGAGACAGATCCTCGCGTCCGCCTTCGGTCAAGCGGCGCCAGGAGAGACCACCATCATCTGTGCGGACGACCAGCCCGTCGGCGCCGGCGGCCCATCCGAGATACTCGTCTGCGAAATGGACTGAAGAGAGTTTTGGGTTGGTGCGAACGCTGACCGGCAACCAGATGTTGCCGCCGTCTCCTGTCGTTAACACGACGCCATTGTCACCTGATGCCCAGCCGTGGTTTTCATCAGTAAAGGAAACGGAAAAAAGATCTGTGGTCGAGAGCGAATTCACTGCTCGCCAGGATGCGCCTGCGTCGTCGGTTCGCAATATGGTGCCGCGATAGCCGACTACGACCGCGCCTTTGTGGGAAACAAAAGCTACGCCTGTCAATTGTCCACTGGCCACGCCGGTATGTTGTTTCCAGTCGACGCCGCCGTTGTTTGTCGAAAGCAGGGTGCCTCTTGATCCCACTACTACGCCTGTATTCGTGTCACGAAATGCGACTGCGAACATGTGCGCTGTCGTGCCGCTCTGTTGAGGCTTCCAGGTTTGACCGCCGTCGGTTGTGGCCACGATGGCGCCGAAAGTTCCAACTGCCCAACCATGAAGGGGATTGTCCTGAGCGAAGGCTACTGCAAAAAGGTGGTCTTTGGTGCCTGAGACCCGGGAAACCCATTTATCGCCGCCGTTGGTTGTTGTCAGAATCACGCCACCCGCTCCCGAGATCACGGCGCGCGACTTCGTTATCACACTGATTCCGTAGAGAGTGGTGTTTGCCGGGGATCTCTGCATCTCCCATTCAAAGCCACCGTTACTCGTACTAAGAATTGCGCCATCACTGCCAACGGCCCAACCGTGTTTCTTGTCGGCGGCGAATCTTATGGTGTTGATTGTGTTGCCCTGGGGCAACGGATTCTGCCACTGCCAGCCCGTCGGCAGGTGTTGCGCGGCGAGTGATATGGGAATTATCAGAAGAAAGAGAACGCAGACCAGCCGTCTTCCGTCACGCCGGTGAGTGGGCGCGGACCATATCCGCCTGCAAATTGAACGAAAGACAGCCATGCCTGCTTGGATTTTATTTCCTGGGAAGACGTTTGGGAAACTGAAGGCAGGGATTATAAGGGTCAACTAACTCAAACGGAAGCAGGGGAATTGGGTTGCTGCAGCGCCTATGTGAAGATTCTCTGGTGTCGAACTAGACTCGATGCGACCTCTCAGGTGAATCACCTCTCAGGTAGGGAACGAGGGCATGCCCCCGCTCTTCGCTGCGCAAATCCCATCGGCTTTGCCTCAAAAGTCGGTTGGTGACTTCTTCTCTGTGAAACCTCCGTGTTCTCTGTGTCTCTGTGGTGGCTTTTTTCGAGCGGTATGTTCACCACAGAGGCACAGAGAACACGGAGGTTGCACAGAGAAACAATGCAGTCGCACTTTTGAGGCAAAGCCAATCCCACCATAAAAGAAATAAAGGCCTGCGCTGGAAGTGCGGAATTATTTTCATGAACTGAGGTAATCAACGAAGAGCGGGGGCATGCCCTCCTTCCTTACCTGAGAGGGACCAACGCCGCCCCTATTCGGTTGCGAGCTCCGATGGATTGAAGTCACCCACTTTATCAATCGCGTCGCGTAACACTTCTTCATCGACATGGCCCTTGGCAGCAATGCGACGCGCGGCGCGGTCAGCGGCTTCCTGGACGAGATGCCCGTCGTGTCCACGCGTCCATTGCCAGGTTACCTTGTGCCGGGCTGCCGCCTCGTCCAAACGCTGCCACCACTCATGATTGGTCTTGCGCCGGAACCGGCCACTCATGGTTTCCACCACGTAACGGGAATCGGTATGCAAATGAACCGCGCACGGTTCCTTCAGTGCCTCTAACCCAAGTGCCGCGGCAACAACTTCCGCCTGTTGATTGGTAGCTTGTCCAAGGTAACTACCGACCGCGCGCCAAACCCTCTGATAGCCGAGCAGCGCAACTGCAGCCGCGCGCGTTGCCATCTGGCCATTGCCTAGACTCGAGCCGTCGCAAAAAATCGTTACTTCTTTGAGACGAGCCGATCGCTTGCTGGCACGTTTGGAAGTCACCGCTTCACACCCTCAATCCTCTTTGAACCCTGGGCTTAATCATTCACCCTTAAAACAGCTAGAAACGCTTCCTGCGGAATCTCCACGCGTCCAACTTTCTTCATGCGTTTCTTGCCTTCCTTTTGCTTTTCGAGCAGTTTGCGTTTGCGTGAGATGTCGCCGCCGTAGCATTTGGCGATCACGTTTTTGCCCATGGCCTTCACCGTTTCACGCGCAATCACTTTCATGCCGATGGCCGCCTGGATGGGAACCTCGAAGAGCTGGCGCGGAATCAACTCTTTCATCTTTGCCGCGAGGGCACGTCCCTTTGCCTGCGCTGTATCGCGGTGAAGCACGAGCGAAAGCGCATCGACCGGCTCGCCTGAAACCAGCACATCGAGTTTGACAAGATCGCTCTCCCAGTAACCGGCGAGATGGTAATCGAGCGATGCGTAACCTCGTGAAGTGGATTTTAGACGATCATAAAAGTCGAGCACGATTTCGTTAAGGGGTAGTTCGTAAGTGAGCATCACGCGGTTGGAAGTGATGTACTCAAACCCTTTTTGCACTCCACGCTTCTCTTCCAGTAATGCCAGGATTCCACCAAGGTGTTCTTCCGGCGTGAGAATGGTTGCGCGAATCGCCGGCTCCTCTATCTTCGCGATGCGACCAGGCTCCGGCATCTTAGATGGCGAATCGATTTCGGTGACTTTGCCATCGGTCGTAGTCACGATATAACGCACGCCCGGCGCTGTAGTGATCAGGTCAAGATTGAATTCCCTTTCCAGACGCTCCTGCACAATCTCCATGTGCAGCAAACCAAGAAAGCCGCAGCGAAAACCAAAACCTAAGGCGGTCGATGATTCCGGCTCGTAAAAGAACGAAGCATCGTTGAGCCGGAGCTTATCCATCGCATCGCGCAACTCTTCATACTGGTTTGTGTCGATTGGATAAAGACCGGCGAATACCATAGGTTTGATTTCCTGGTACCCAGGAAATGGTTCAGTTGTTGGCCGCGCTGCTTCCGTAATCGTGTCGCCGATTTGCACGTCAGCGACGGCCTTGATCGATGCGGTCAGAAATCCGACCTCGCCTACGCCCAATGTGTCTATAGGCTGCGGCCGCGGACGGTTCACGCCGAGCGTTTCAACCTGGTAATCGCGCCCAGTTTGCAGGAAGCGAATTTTCATTCCCGGGCGAATGGCGCCGTCGATCACGCGAAAGAGAACAATTACACCGCGATAAGAGTCGTACCAGGAATCGAAGATCAGGGCTTTCAACGGAGCATCCGGATCGCCCTTCGGCGGCGGCACGTCGCGAACGATTGCTTCCAGGACCTCTGCGACTCCCTGGCCTGTTTTGGCGCTCGTTAAGATTGCGTTGTGCGTTTCGAGACCTATGAAGTGCTCGATCTCCTCGATCGCTTTCTCAGGTTCAGCGCCGGGAAGATCGATCTTGTTGATTACCGGGATCAACTCCAGATTGTTTTCGAGTGCGAGATACGTATTGGCAAGTGTCTGCGCCTCGACGCCCTGCGAAGCATCGACAATCAGTAAGGCGCCTTCACATGCGGACAGAGAACGTGAAACTTCGTAAGAGAAATCAACGTGTCCCGGCGTGTCGATCAAATTGAGTATGTACGACTGGCCATCCTGAGCTTTGTAGTCGAGTCTCACCGAATGCGCCTTGATGGTAATACCGCGCTCGCGCTCCAGATCCATGTCATCCAAAACCTGCGCAGACATGTCCCGGCCGGTGACAGCGCCGGTCAACTCGAGCAGGCGATCGGCCAGCGTAGATTTGCCGTGATCGATGTGCGCGATGATGGAAAAATTACGGATGCGTTCGGGATTCATGAATAGTGCATTGGGACTGCGATTTAAAATAACAAAAGGCGCGCGAAACCGCACGCCCGCCTGTTTTGGTGGCAGTTCTGCGTTAGCGTATTTCTGAAGAAGAAAGGCCGATGCGCAGTCAAGTTACCGCGGCGCGATGAAGTCAGACAGGAATGTCTGTCCTACTTAGTCGTCGATATGTTCCTCAGCGTAAGCGCGAGCCTTTTCCGGAGTATTAATGGACTGCATAAACTCGCTATTCTTGAATAGCCAACCGATATGATCTTTGAAAAACTGAGCATATTCTTCGGTGGGTGTGCCGTCGGCATTCAGAAGACCTAGTTTCTCCGAAACTCTTCTCGTCAATGAAGGGTCACGCGAGGCTGCGGCGGCCTGGAAAAGCTTGTGCTTGTCGTCATCCGACATCGATGAGGTGGAGGACGTTGAGGAACGATTCGTGTTCGAATTGGAATTGCTGTTATCGGACGAATTGTAGTTGGAGTTGCGATTAGAATTGTAGTTGGAGTTGGAGCTGGGGCTGTACAAGCCCGGAGCTTTTATAACGCCAGTGACGACCAGAACAACGCCGAGAATCACCAGCAGAATCAATCCAAGGCAGCCGCCACCGCCACATCCGAGAGCAATCTTTTGGTTTCGATTCATTATCTACCTCATGTTTGCCGCGTGGTAACGCAAGCTGTTATCCGCCAGTCTGATTTACCGTGATCGATGTGCGCTCAAATTTAGGTCTGTAACATTAATCGTTGATATGTTCCTCAACGTAGGCGCGAGCCTTTTCAGGAGTCATAACTGACAGGATGAACCGAGTATTTTTCTTCGCCCACTCTTTATGGGCATTTACAAAAACCACTTTGTGATCATCGCCCTCCCCGTCGCCTAGTCCGATCTTTCTGAGGACCTGAAGGATTAATTGAGGGTCCTTGGTGAAGCCAGCTGCCTGATACAACCTGTGCTTGGCATCCTCAGACATGGTAGATGACGACGATGAGGTGTTTGAGTTTGAGTTGGAGTTACGGTTATAGGATGAATTGTCGTTCGAATTATAGTTGGTATTGGGGCCAGGGTCGTACAGCCCCGGAGCTTTTATTACGCCAGTAACGATAAGGACAACGGCTAGAATCACCAGCAGAATCAATCCAAGGCAACCGCCGCCGCCGCATCCGAGAGCAAGCTTTTGGTTTCGGTTCATCGTCCATCCCATTCTTCAGCAATAAATCATACGATTAGTTTGCGCTGCAGGTTAACAATTCTCGATTAATCAGCGACGAGCTTTCATCCAGGCCAGGCAAGACCGCAGATGATACCGCATGTTTTCAACTGTGTCGCGATGTATGTCGCCGTGACCGGGCAGCACCCACTCAAAACTGTATTTCAACAAGCGGCCATCGATTCGGTTTGTTTGGCCCATGAATACCAGGCGACGCCGGGAAAAGCGGTTAAAGTCTTACGCGCAGGCGACCATGCCAGATGATCGCCAGTGAAAAGAAACTTGTCCTTGTAAAGAAAAACTACGTGACCGCGGGTGTGGCCAGGTGTGGGAATGGCCAGGATATCTGCGTCAAGTTTAACCTCATTCTGCTCTTTCAAAACCAGCTCGACTCCGAGTCTTTCGGCTCCGTCATCGAGGTGCATAATTCGTTCGCAACCAAACTCTCGCGTAAACCGCTCATGATCGGCTATGTCATCCCGGTGAGTAAGCAGCATCCGCCGTATGCCGCCCATCTCATGAAAACGTTTCACCAGGTGGCCAGTAAAGCGTGGCGAATCAACCAATACGTTGCCGCCTTCGCTGTCTGGTCGGACTATTAAATAACTCCAACCGCCAAAACTCGACTCCGAAGTGAAACCGCAGAAGTAAACACTCTCTGCCACTTGAGAAGGGAAAGCATCGATACCAATATGTGCATTATGCCTCGAGCTAGTTCCGATTGAACCGGTGGGACAGGCGACCAGCGCCATCATCGCGAGTCGCGTTTCCAAGTCGTCCGAAGGCTGATGATGCACGCTACACTGCTCGCCGTGGTCGCGAAATACCGTTGGCGCAAGTTGGCTACACGTATCGCAGTCGATGCAGCTCGAGTCGACGAAGAAGTCTCCGGGAACATTTTCCGGCAGGCGCTGTTGAGTGTTGGCCATGATCGCAACCATTATCTCCGACAAACGATGCCGAAGTGCAACTGACGGTGAAGGGCGACTCTTTGCAGTGCGGCGGCTCGGCGCCGCTTTGGTCAACCATACCCGACTCTATTTTTGCGCGTACGTTAGTGTTAGGTAAGAAAGCAGCGCCAGGCCGCACGCGGGCCAAAGCGCCGCCAGGCCGGCGCACTCCAGGGAGGGGCAATTCGCTCACGAAGTTATAATAGTCCTGCGCTTGCTTGTTATCGAATCGCTGACTAAGATTTCGAATCGCTTCCCAACAGCGTTATTTAGAATCCGAAAACTCGTTGAATCATTGGAGAATATGATGCGCAAACTCAGGAGCTTGCTTGTCGTTTTATCGTTGGCAGTGGGTGCCGCTACATTGAGCGCGGTTTCCACTGCCCAGGGGCCAAACGGCGCGTCTTCCACGTCAATAAAAGCTGTTGAGATCAAACCCGCAACGTCTGAAATCTCCGTTGGTGACAAAGTGAAGTTCAATGCGGTAGCGAAAGACGCGTCTGGAAACGTGGTCAAGTCCACTGCAACTGCATGGTTTGCTGCTCCCTTTGATTTGGCGGGCGTGGACGAAGCGGGCACTGTTTCTTTCTTCGCTCCTGGTGAAGTGTTGGTGGGCGCGATCGCCGGAGGCAAGACGATTCTGACGACGGTTAAGGTCAAAGCTCGCCCCGTAGCCCGCATCGAGATTGAACCAGTAAAGACTCCCCTGTTCGTCGGGGCCACGACCAAGCTTAATGCGGTAGCGAGAAGCTCAGAAGGAAATCCACGCAACGACGCTTCCATAAGCTGGGCGTCGAGCAATCCGGAAGTCGCGGCGGTGGACGCCGCCGGCGTAGTGATCGGCGTTGCGCCCGGTGAAGCAAAAATAAACGCAACCTCGGGTAGCGGCTCCGGCAGCGTTAGCGTGATGGTTGCGAAAAGTAATTTGTCAGGTCTTTCGATTGAACCGCGATCCACAAATGCTCGTACCGGCGACGTGGTTCGTTTCAATATTCGCGCAACAAGTGGGGTCGCCAATAACAACGCAGTGCGCTGGACGGTGAGTGGACCAGCCGCGACGATCGACAGTGACGGGGGTTTCGTCGCTGAGCTGCCTGGTTCGTATGTGATTACCGCGGCGAGTGGTCCACAGGAGGCAATTGCCTCAGTTGTAGTCACACCGCGCAACTCGGAACGCAGTCTTGAAGTTGTTGGACGCGTACGGATCAAAGATGTTCCAACAGCTGAGGAGTGGATCATCGGAAACTATGCCTATGTTTCTACCATCTCCGACAAGTTCGTGGTTTACGACATATCCAATCCGGCGGAACCCAAACTCACCGACACCATCAAAGTGGATGCGCGCATCATCAACGACATCAGCACCACTGCCGATGGGAAAATCCTGGTCATCTCTCGCGAAGGCGCTTCCAACCGCAAGAACGGCATCGCGTTTTATGACACTTCCGATCCGGCGCATCCAAAACTGATTTCTGAATACACAGAAACCGTGACGGGTGGTGTTCACAGCGCCTTTGTCGATGGCCACTACGTTTATCTGACTGACGATGCGACAGGTTCGATGCGCGTGATCAGCTTCGCCGATGTGAAGAATCCGAAAGAGGTGGCGCGTTGGGAAGTTCCTAATGAAGTTGCTACTACGATCCGAACGCCCGAAGGTGACACAATCGGCGGGCGGTACCTGCATGATCTGCAAGTTAAAGACGGGCTTGCTTATCTCGCATACTGGCGCGATGGGCTCGTGATTCTGGACGTGGGAAAAGGAATCAAAGGCGGCAGTCCGGAGAAGCCTCAACTGGTGAGCCAGTTGCGATTTAATCATCACGAGTTGTATGGCAACGGCTGGCTCGCGGGAACTCACTCGGTGTTTCGTTACAAGAACTACGTGTTTATCGGCGACGAAGTCTTCCCGCCGATTTTTGACATCCAGGCCCGTAAGCGCCTGCCTGTGCGCGGCATCGTTCATGTGGTCGATGTTTCTGATATCAACAAGCCACGAAAAGTTGCGGAGTATCCGGTGCCGGAAGCGGGCGCGCATAACATGTGGGTCGAAGACGACATCATGTATATGGGTTACTACACGGGCGGCGGGCGCGTGGTCGATGTTTCGGGTGAATTACGTGGCGACCTTTACCGGCAAAGTCGAGAGATCGGCCGGCTCTGGGCCGGTGATCCCGAAGGCTTCAAAGTGAATCTGCCATTCACCTGGGGCGCTCAACCTCACAAAGGCCTGATCTATTTCAACGACCTCAACAGTGGCGTTTGGATCGTGAAACTAGGCGAACAAAATGAGAAGGGGTCGACTACGCACCCCGGGCAGTAAAAAGGCAGGGGGCAGGAAGCAGGTGGCAGGAGGCAGGGGACCACGAACGGAGTTTCAGGTTGCAAATCGCTCTGGATGGGCAATCATCGCACCAAGCATTCTTCCGACCTCTTCATAACCCCTGCGTAATTCCAGTTGGCGCCCTTTCAGTTAGATAACCACAAGCTTGGGCAACATCCACCCAAACCTGTGTCTCCGCTGCTTCTCCATCGGCGTCGATCATTTTGCTAACGAACATCTTGGGATACCGTTTTTTACGATATCCCTCGCCGATGTTGCCGGGGACACTCCTCGAAGCGCGACGGATCTGATCAGTGAGTGAGTACTTCTCATCTGCTGGAAACTTCTTTGACTCATGGAAGATCTCCATCGCCAAATTAAAAGCGAGCTGATAAACCTTCAAGTCTCGGAACCCTGTTGAGACAGCCATCCTTCAAAACCTCGGATTGAAGCGCGCCTGCAGTCTGCCTGACGTCAGAGACCGAACTCATTAATCAGCCTGTGCAGGTACGAGCGGCTAATGCCGAGTCGTCTCGCCGCCGCCACTTTGTTGTCGTTTTCCGCCGCGAGCGCGTCGGCTATCAGACGTTTCTTCAACGCCGTGACCGCGCCTTCAAAAGTGGTCTCACGCGCCACGCCGGGCACCGGCACCGCCTTCAGCATCTTCTCTGGAAGAAACTCGAGCCCAAGTGTGGATCCCCGATCCAGAAGAACCAGGCGCTCCATCAGGTTCTCCAGTTCGCGAACGTTCCCCGGCCATTCGTACTCGTGAAGCGAGTCGATTAACTCAGGAGCCAACTGCGGCGTGGGGCGTCCGTGTTTCTCCGCTGCTTTGGCGGCGAAGTGTGCTGCCAACCCCGGAATGTCTTCAGCTCTCTGCCGCAATGTAGGTAACTGCAAAGGGACCACATTCAAGCGGTAAAAAAGATCTTTTCGAAACTTGCCGGCTTCGACCTCCGCTTCAAGGTCGCGATTGCTGGCGGCGATGAGTCGAATATCCACTGTCAAAGTTTTTGTGCCGCCGACACGCTCGAAAGATCGTTCCTGCAAGACACGAAGCAGCTTCACCTGCACGGCCGGTGTCAGTTCGACAATCTCATCGAGAAACAGTGTGCCTCCATTCGCCAATTCAAATCGTCCCATCCTCGCTCCGGTCGCGGAAGTGAACGCACCTTTCTCGTGTCCAAACAATTCCGATTCGATCAAAGACTCCGGAAGCGCGGCGCAGCTTACGGCCACGAAGGGCGCGTCGACGCGTTGACTCTCTTCATGGATGGCCCGGGCTACCATCTCTTTTCCCGTTCCGTTCTCTCCAATAATCAGGACCGTTGCACTGGTATCCGCCACAGCACGCGCCTGTTTCAGTGTTTTCTCCAACGCCTGGCTGAAGCCGATTAGACGGCGGAAACCATGAGAGCCAAGCAGCTCGTTGCGTAGTCGCTCATTCTCGACCTCGAGGCGGCGCATGTGGGCCGCCTGGTTGACAATATGCCGGACCTCATCCGCGTCTACCGGCTTTTCAAAAAACCCATAAGCGCCCCGCTTGACGGCTTCCAGCGCCGCGTGTTTTGAGTGGCTGCCGGTAATCACGACGACCTGGAGAGGGGGCTGCGCCTCTCGCGCGGCCTCGATAATTGCTAAACCCTCGCTGATATTGTCCACGTGGGGAGGCAAATGCAGGTCACTGACGACCACATCGATCTTCTCGGATTGAAAAAGCTTGACGGCTTCGGCGCGAGAGGAGCACTCGAGCACTCGGTAGTCAGTGTTCAGCGTCCACACCAACCCGTGACGCACTCCGGGATCGTCGTCAACTACCAGAACCGTTTCTTTGGGTCGGGAAGCCCGGTACCCGTTGAGTTGAGTTTGTTCGTCCATGGATTCCGCTGAACCGTGTGATGAGCGTACCGGTACGCGCCTGAAAACGTGCAGACAGATTATCCCCGACGGTGGGTGCCTGTCCCGCTTTTTGAAACGGTTTCCCGGCCTTTACCAGTTCGCGCCGGGGGTAGCACCACCAAAAATGTCGTACCCACACCTTCTTCCGATTTCACTTTGATCGATCCGCCATTGGCCCTCACTACTTCCCGACAGGTGTAAAGACCCAGACCGACACCACGTTTCTTTGTGGTGGCAAATGGATGGAACAATCTCTCCTCAATAAATCGCCGGCTCATCCCTTCTCCAGTGTCACTGACGCTGAAGAAAGGTTTGCCTTCGGCATTCGTTCCTGCCTCGATCGTGATAGTGCCATCTTTCCAAATCATCGCCTCACGCGCGTTGATGAGCAGGTTCTCGACTACTTTATCCATTCGTTCCACGTCTGTCAGGGCAAGGAGAGATTCAGGAAGTTTGATCTCAATCTTGTGTGGTCCACTCTCGGCCCCAGTCATCGAAATTACGCGCCGCAACATGGGAACAAGATCGACTGGCCTGGGAAGCTTATGTTCGCCGCTCAAGGTCACAACCGGATTGCTGAGACGGGCCACCAGCGCCCGCAGGTTTTCGGTAGCTCCGCGCAAAGTCTTCATGGCGTCGGCGCGAAACTCCGGATTCTCAAAATGCCGTTCCATGTTTGAGACCGTCAGGGACAGTGCTTCGATTGCATTCTTCAGATCGTGTGTGAGAATTGCTGACAGGCGAACAAACGATTGAAACTGACGTGATTCTGCCTCGCGCGCAATCTGTTCGCGCAACTGTCTGGTCATCAACTCAACGTTATCTGCCAGCGGTTTCAAATCATCGCGAGACCGCAAATCGATGCGATGGTCCAACTTACCTTTGGCGATCGCTTCCACACCTTCACTGACCCGGTTTAAGCCTCGAGACTTCGTTTGCCAGTAAAGCGACAATAGCGTGGCGGCCAAAACGCCAAGTAGGGCGGCAGCGGCCAAACCTATTTTGCCCGTTCGGCGGGCACCAGCGAGTGCGTGGTCGTAATTTGACGCTCGAGCGACGAAGACATCAAGCGCCGGCATTCGTGCATAAACGGTCGCATAGGTAGCGCCGTTAGCTCCGGTAAAGGAGCCTTTACCAGACTCGCTCAAAGCCATTCGGTTTGCGACCGGCAAAAAGTAGGGCATCGAGTCGGCCACCGGTTGATTCTTTACAGCTTGATTCGTGTGATAAAGAATTTTGCCGGCGCGGTCGAGTACGATGAAGATGTCGCTAAAACCTGCCGACCCAGCCTTGTCTTCTCTTCCGGCTTCGACAAAAACTTGATCAAGCCGTACTTCCGCGACCAAAGCGCATAACCGCCCGTTCTGTTCCGGGTCATTGCGGAGAATGGGCGCGGTAAGAACTGTGACTGCGCCAAAAGGGCCGCCCAAAACCGAAGAGTTCCAAACCCCTGTTGATCCTGTCCAAACGCGCTCATCGGGCTTCGGCAACGTTGAGAGGAAATCCTTCGTGTGAAACTCCGGTTCGGCCGTTTCACCCTCCCGTTGCTCGGCGAAAAAGAGCGGTTGCTTGTCGGTATCAAACACAGAGACACCGGAAAACTGCGTATGACTCTTCAAGACTGAACTCACCAGAGCACGTAGTTCGATCGGGAGGGTTGCGGCATTCGCCTGGTTCGCCGATTGTCGTGCCTGGGGATCGGATACAGGTTGGTTACCCGATGAGTCTTCTTGATTGACTGCTTCAAGGTAAGCGCGCAAGGGTCCTGATCGGCTTAGTTTAGAAAGCTCAGTTTTATCCTGAGTGAGAAAATCGCTTACCTCGCTGGTGAAGTGGTCTAATTCGCGCTGCTGGTTCTTTTCAAGTTCCGCTTCGGCAAACCTCACGAGGCTCCAGTGATTCACTAATGCGAGCAGCATTAGTGGCGTCAGGCTGAGGGCCAGGATGATGAGAAGGAGTTTGGGTCGAAAGCGCAAATGGGAGACTCCAGCAAGAGGTCTGGCATGGATATTAACCTATTGGACCTTGTTTAGCTTAAGTTGATTTGAGATTGGAAGCCGTGCCGCCAAGGCGCCAGGAGCGCCAAGGAAAGGCTTAGGGAATAAAGACAGTTAATAACGCTCGCAAGGGTGGGCGCTGGAAGTTCTGATTTTTTCCTCCCTTGCTTGGCGATCTTGGCGTCTTGGCGGCTACTTCGATGGCTCACCGATTCCACCAACCTAATCTGCAGGAACGCGGCCGAATTGTCTTAGCAGAGGACTGAGCGAGTCAATAATTGCCTGATGGGCCGCGCCATTACTGGCTACCACGCCGTTGCGATTTTGAACTTCTGCCTTGTTATAGCTCAAAGGCCTGCCAAACAAATCGCTAATCGACCCCCCAGCTTCCCGCAAAATGATCTCCGGTGCGCACGTGTCCCATTGCTTTGTGCGAGGCGACAAATGAACATAGAGATCGCACTGCTGTTCCACCAGCAAACCGATCTTAATTCCCACCGATCCACGGCGCACTTCTTCTTTGAGGCCAAACGCTCGGACCACCTGGTCCATCCGGGAGCTCCGATGAGATCGGCTCGCAGCCAGTCTCATTCTTGAAATATCCTCGTGACTGGAGACTTTTGTTCTTTCGGGATCGAACCCTGGCCGTTCGATCCACGTCCCGCCGCCGTGAACGGCCCGATAGAGAACTCCGGTTAGTGGCTGGTAAACGACGCCAAGCACGCACTGGCCGTTTTCAGCCAGTCCTATTTGCACTGCGAAATCGCCGTTGCCGTCGATGAAGCCGGTCGTGCCGTCCAGCGGATCAATCATCCAAACGCGCTGCTTGTTGAGACGTCGACTTGTATCAATGGATTCTTCCGCAAGAATCCCGTCGTCGGGAAAATCACTTTGAAGCCGCTGAACGATCAGCTCGTTTGCAAGTTTGTCGGCTTGAGTCACAGGCTCGCGATCATCAGCATCAGCTTTTTGTTCGATGTGGAGAGGACCTTCATACAAATCGAGTATGGCTGCACCTGCTTCACGAGCGAGTTCGAGCGCGATGCGCAGTTCATGGCCGTAGGTTTTTGCGGTTTCTATCATGGTCTTACGTCGCAGCCGCGCGGATGATTTCCAGTGTCTTATCAATATCAGCGCGCGTCGTCCGAAAGTTTGTGATGCAAGCCCGTAGCGCAAACTTGCCCCCTATCGTTGCATTTGAAACATATGCTTCGCCGCCACGTTGGACTGTGTGCATGATCCGGGTATTGAGCTCATTCAAAGCAACCTCGTCACCACGTAGACTTGCGGGCATGTATCGAAAGCAGCAGATGCTTAGCTCAACCGGGGCGAGCAGTTCGAAGTCGTCCGAACTCTCTACCAGTTGCGCCAGGTACTGGGCCAATGAATTGTCTTCGGCGATCGCTGCGGCAATGCGGGCGACGCCGTAATAGCGAAGAGTGAACCAAATCTTCAGGGCACGAAACCGCCGCGACAGTTCCGGTCCATAGTCCCAGAATGCGAAGGCCTCATCATCTCGCTCGTGCACTTTGATGTAATCCGCTTCTTCGGCGGTGAATGCCGCCCGGTGTTTAGCTTCGTCTTTGAAAAGGATGCAGCCGGCATCCAGAGGAACATAGAGCCATTTGTGCGGATCGAGCGAAAGCGAATCGGCCTGATCGATTCCGGCGAAGAGCTGGCGTTTGCTTTCATCAAGTGCGCCGGGCGCGCCGTAAGCGCCGTCAACGTGAAACCATAGATCGAATTCCTTTGCGACCTTGGCAATCTCATTGAGGGGATCCACCGCGCCCGTGTTAACAGTTCCCGCGCTGCCAACCACACAGAAAGGCTTCAGTCCCCTTTTTAAATCTGCCGCAATAGTCTCTCGTAGTTTCGCCACATCTATTCGCAGACGATCATCGCAAGGAACCAGACGGACCTGGTCGCGACCTATGCCCATCAGGTCTGCGGCCTTTGGAATTGATAAGTGAGTCTCCTCCGAAGCGTAGATCGTCATCGGCGCACGCGAATCCCAGAGACCCTTTCGGCCGACCGCGCCGTAGGCTTCAGCCCCACTTTGTGAGCTGCCTCCTGACTTCGCCCGATGAGCGACAAACAACGCCGTGAAGTTAGCTATCGAACCACCGCTGGTGAGCAGTCCTGACGCGTTGTCTCTAAATCCAACCAGCGAACCGAGCCATCGAACCACGGCGCGCTCGATCTCTGTAGCCGCTGGACCTGAACGCCACGAGGTCACATTCGAGTTGAGTGCCGACGCTACCAGATCTGCAAAGACACCCACCGGATTAGCTGGAGAAGCCACATAACCAAAGAACCTTGGGTGTCCGTTGTGACGGCTATTATCAAGAATCACCTGCAGGTCGGACAGCAACGCCTCCAAAGGCTCGCCGTCCAGAGCAAAATCTTTGTCAAGACTTGCGAAGGTCTTGCCGGCCGAGGTGGGAGGGAAAACCGGGTAGCCAGAGACCTGGGCCAAATAATTCGTCACGAGCTTTGTGACTTTTGACGAGAGCTCTGCCATCGACTCAGTTGAGATGTCGAGAGAAGAATCCCGCTTGCTGTGTTCTTGCCGGGTCATTTGAATAGCGGCGAGATAGAGACGAGTATTGATAGACGTTCGTGGCCGATGTTTGTTACGCCGTGTGGAATGCCGGACGGCGCGATAATTAGCCAGCCCACGCCGGCGTTTGCTTCTTCATCTCCGACAGTAAAAACTCCGGAACCCTCCAGCACAAAATAGAATTTGTCTGCGCCCTCATGTGTATGAGTCTTCTGTGTCTGACCGGGCTCCAGACAGTTTAGACCTACCATCGCATGGTCGCCCTGCCACAAAGCGGTCTTGTAAAATTTTTCCGGCTGAGAACCCACGTGGTCCTGCCACTTGAGAAAGTGATTCATAACCTTTCCTATCTGATTGGTGTACGTCAAAGCTAACATACCAAACATGGAATAGTGGAAGCCCGGCGCCTTGGAACTGGGTCAACGAATTAATTCTCGCTTGGAGACGGCGAATTGATTGCACCTCACAGACGATTGGGGCTATTAACCACGCAGCAATGACAAGACCCTTTCCAATCAAGCTCGTGAGCTGGGACGTTGATGGCACGCTGTACTCCATCACGCGCATGAAATGGCATATCACGGGTATGTTTCTGAGTGAGACCGCCCGTGGCCGAGCGGTATTGGCGGGAAGAGAGTTGGCTGCGCTCAGACGCTATCGGTCGCGAATTAATGCTGCCCGGTCGGCCGCCGGTGCGCTCCCTGAATTCTTTCTGGACCAGAACTGTAGAGAGGCGCTCCTGGAGCTGGAGCAGCGTTGGTACGGCCCGGCCATTGAGAAAACCGGGCTGCGCAGAGGCGTCAGCAATGTCATTTCGTTTTTGGCGGCGAAAGGTATTCCGCAGGTTGTGATTTCAGACTATGAGGCAGGTTACAAGCTGGATTCTTTGGGACTCGCAGGGCGCTTCGCGTCCATTTATGTGGGCGAGCGCCTGGGATTCGTAAAACCCAGTCCGTTTGGTTTTCAGCGTGCCGCCGCCGATCACGAGATCTCGACAGCAAGTTTGCTTCACATTGGTGATCGGAGCGACCGAGATGGAGCGGGGGCTCGAGCAGCTGGATGCCAGTGTCTCATCTTTGGCCGGGATTTCCCCGCCTATGATGCCCTTCTTAACCAGCTTCGCTCCTGGACATAGCAGGATGTTTCAGGCTTTCCCATGTGTTTCGATAGAGCGGTAGAAACTTGAATTGGGCTTCCCATGAACTGCTCTGTTGCGAACCACAGACCCGTGTGAGGAAGTCTCGCTGCGATAAACAAACGAACCGCACGCGTCCCAGTCGTCCGCTGACGAACTTACTCTTGTATTCGAGGTTTACCTCGCTAAGCAGATCGTTACAACGGGTGACGAGCTCATCAATTGGCAATCCGGCGTTTGCGTCATGTCCATTGACCATGACGATTTTGTAATGGGGAATCGATTCGTTGATTGGATGAGACGGTACGCAGGTTAGAAATCTGTCAACTCCCAGTTGAGGATATTCCGCGCGTAATTTCTGGAACACCGTCATAACATGGTTCGCAGTAAGTTTCTCTCCGGTAAAAGAGTATTCGAGATCGCGCCGGCTCACGAAACTGAGATCCGGCAAACCCGCCATGTATCCCCTGCAAAGAAAAAGGTCCCCAGTTTGATAGCGCCGCAATCCGTAAGCGTCGCTTACCACCATTGAATAGGTCCTTCCTACTTGAAGCTGATTCGCGGTCAATAGAGTTTGATTCGCATGGTTCGCCCTCTCCTCAATAAACTCGTAGAGCACTCCGCGCGCCAACGGCAAAAACGACACTTTATCTCCGGCGAAATGTCCCACAGTTTCCAAGGTCTCGGTTGACATGGAATACATTGGGATGAGCCGGTAACGATTCGGTGGTAGTCGAGCCGCTAAGCGATCGAGAAAGGGTTTGACATAACCACCCACCCAGCAGATGTACGCCCTGACTGCCGGCGCGCACACCTCTAAGGAAAGCGCTGTATTGCTCTTCGCAATTCGTTCGAGCCGACGATTACTGCCACGTGATTCCAGGCGATTTGAGATCGCGTGCAGGGCAGGATCGAAGACCTCGGGCTTTTCACACCAGTCCTGAATTAACTTCGCACTCCTTTGCCATTCGTTTGCCAGGTCATCAAGAAAGCTGGAAAGTGTTGAGGGGTTAGTGCTGTAGAGAATGCCTGGATTCGCGATTGCCAAAACCCACAAACGTACGGCTGTTGATCCGTAATCCAAAACCAGAGGCTGCATAGCCGGATGGCAATGAACGCGATAGGGAGCTTGTAGCGAGGAGAGGTAACGCGGCATGCCTTTCTCTTCCAATAGTATTGACGTGAGTGAGTTGTCGCCGCTGAGCGCACTAAAGACATAAAGACTTGTGCGCTTAATACCGAGTGCCCAGCAGCAGCGAGCAATGAAGTCAACGTAAGCGAGTTTTACCGTGCGCACGCGACCTTTTGTGTAGAAGATTCGTTTGGGCCGATCGGTTGAGCCCGACGTCCATGCGAACCTCGCGCCCCGACCTGCTCTCGCGGCGGCCGTCTCAATCAACAACTCCAGCTCAGGTCCGAAGGTCAATACCGGAGTGTCTGAAGTGATTCCATACCTGCGCCTGAGTCGCAATTGACTCCAGGGGAAAATGCCGGCCCGGACTCTTTGCACAAAGGTTAGTAACAGACCGAGCACCGCGATGCCGACGGCAATCATCCTCCGGAGACAGTCATTGAGCAGGCCCCTCACTGAAATTCTCGCCGGGCCGTGACAAGTTGTTCTTGATACATCTCAACCAGGCCTTCGATATCTCGAGTTGATAGCAGACCGGGATCGTAGGTGAATGTCAGCCATGTCCGTCCGCCGCTGGTTGCGCCGTTGATCGCCAATGGATGCTGCGCGTGCAATAGCCCGATACTTTCCAATGTTTCGGCTTGCTGGCAAATCTCGCTGATTTCTTCCGTACCGCGGTCGGCATGGGAGAAGACGCCAGTGGCCATGTCGATGCCGGGACGTCTAAGGTAACCGAGGAGAAGCGGTCTGGTTACCCACGGTGGGAGCGAGTCCAGGGGAAATTTGGTCGGAGTGGCCCATTCACCGTGGCGGTTGGACCATGAGACCTGCCGACGAATCTCACGACATTTGCCAGGGAGTGACTCGCGATCGTCATAGCGGGGGTAAAGGCGTATCCGGCTGGTACCATTACCGAAACCCAATGCCGCTCGTTGGCGGATGTTAACCGGCAACCAGAGGCCCACTTTCTGCGGGCGGCCATTGCTATGCAAACCATTCCACCTGCTGAAAACCTCGAGAGTGCACGTTGCGAGTAAGTCGTTATAAGTGAAACCGCCTGCTCGCCGGCAACCTTCACGTAGCTCGCCGGCGGCGACTTCAATGGTGCGCCAGCGGCGGGCGCGCGAGGGTTTCGCCTCAGTGGTCCATAACGGATTTGAAGGACCACGATAGGCGTACCGGCTCTTCTTTACCGGCGACGGGTGACTTCGCAAGGGCAAAATCTGAAAAGGGGAAACTTCCGCAACCGCGGCTATTTTCTCATGGGCCACACGAAGTTGATGACTAATCCACATCGCCGCGCTCAGACCATCAGCAACGGCATGATGAAAACGGGTCGCCAGTTTTACTTCGTTCTTCACGAGGTCAACGACCACGAGTTGCTGGACCGGCATCCGGTTGTGTAAATCAAGCGGGCCATCTATGAACTCTTCGATCTCTTTCGCAAGATCTGCAGTTGAAGAGACCGAGATCACCGAAATGCCGTCGCCCGGCTGGCTGAGGCGAATCCAGTGTTGCTGATCAATATATGACCCAGTGGCAGGATAGAGGTTTCTGGCGCTCCTCGCCCCGGTGCGCAGCGCCTCAAGGCCTGGTGCATTCTTGAGATGCAACAACAGCGTAAAATCCAGCGGGCGACGTTGGCTATCCATCATAGAAAAGACGCGGTCTATGACGGATAACGGGCCTTTAACGTTTGTTTGTGAGTTCATGCTGGTGAAATTCGAGGCGAATATCACGTCGGGGAAAACACAGCAGTTTTCCACCTTTAACCGGAGTGTCTTCGACGTAGTCCTTTAATTCGATCCAGGAAACTTTCGGCTGCAGGTGGTGTTGACGGTGCATCCCAAGACCTAATGAGAACCAGAACATGAAGCGGCCATAGTAGTTGTGGGAGCGCAACTCAGCGGCACCAGTCGAAAAACCCTCATGGGTCTGAACAGCGAAGGGATACCAAAGCAGAACTGAAACCAGGACCAGCGCGGGGAACACCCCCCAAAACAGCCGCGATGCACCCACGGATGCCAGAATGACGCCATACACCACGGCTATTACGAGGTAGTTCAGAAACAGCTCAATCAAATCCTGTTTCCGAATACGACCGCGCTTCCACAGCCAAAAGAACCATTGATGCGGCATGGCCAGGGCGCGCAAAACGATCTCAATGCGGTTGCGCGACTTCATGAAGTGGTCAGGGTCCTGACCTGGAATATTTGTGTAAGCGTGGTGCAGGTGATGTGTCTTACGGAAGTTCGTGAACGGAACCATGGTGGGAAGCAACGCTAAACGTCCCCATCTGAAGTTCGCAGCCCTGGTGGGCCCCAGATGCCCGTGAACGCCTTCATGCGCCATAACGGTGCCAAGAAACATCAGATAAGTTCGCAACAGCGTGTCGATTAGGTATTGAAGGAGATTACCTGGCCGGAGAAAGAGGGTCCCTATCGAGATGATGACCACCGCACAAATGATCGATCGATTGAGTAAATAGATTCTGCGCCGGGTCCAAAGCATTCGACTCGGCTTGCCTGGTAGAACGAGAACCGAACTCATCGGTTTGAATCCTCATAACGCAACCACATAAACATGGAGCTTGCTGATCGCATACAGCCAAGAATAGGTGCCGCAACAAAACCGCCGCAACGAGGCGTGTGACACTTCTAAAACTGAAACACTCGGCACGCTAAAGGGTCACAGGATGCGGTCTAATTCGGCTTTGCACAAAAAGTCGGCGAAGCCGAATAAATCAGAACCGGAAGCGATAGAGGCTGTGTGAAAACTCAGGTACGACCAATAACGCTGAAAGCGTTCGCGAATTCCAGCCCAGGGTTGGCTTTGAAACCCTGGGTTCAAGACGTTCCAAGAGATTCTTCGCAACTCTGAAG
>Ga0190270_10000163_pt1 | contig 29655 bp, 29 predicted proteins | sample Popmic320T_FD_133748 | JGI IMG/M metagenome (GOLD analysis project Ga0190270, IMG submission 133748) | Populus adjacent soil microbial communities from riparian zone of Weber River, Utah, USA - 320 T | ecosystem: Environmental > Terrestrial > Soil > Riparian zone | place: USA: Utah | collected...
CCCGGTCGTGCCGTCGGCGCAGCGCGAACAACTCCGACGGCGAGATCGGCATCGACCGGATCGTGATGCCCTCGGCGTCCTCGATCGCCGACGCGAACACCGCCGTTGCCGGAATGACCCCCGCCTCGCCAAGGCCCTTGATGCCGAGTGGATTGAGCGGCGACGGCGTCTCGAGGTGGTCGATCTCGATCGTCGGCGGCACCTCGGTGACGTACGGCATCAAGAAGTCCATGAACGATGCGTTGAGCAGCTGACCGTGCTCGTCGTAGGCCATCCGTTCGTACATCGCTCCCCCGACGCCCTGCGCCACCCCGCCGTGGATCTGCCCCTCCACGATGCGCGGGTTGATCAACGGCCCGCAGTCGTGCACGACGCAATAGCGCAGGATGCGGATCTCGGCAGTCTCCGGGTCGGTCTCGATGATCACCGCGTGCATGCCGTTGGCAAACGTCGACTGATTCGGCGAGTAGTAGTCGCGGCCCTCCAGGCCCGGCTCGTCACCCTCGGCTACCGGCGGCTTCGACGGGTCGCCGACGGCAAACTGCGTCGCCGCCTTGGACGCCTCGTCGAAGGCGTACCGCAGCGGATTCGAGAGTACGGCGACCGTGCCGAGCGCGATCTGGCTGTCGGGCGCGCCTCGTACTCGCACGATGCCGTCGACGATCTCGAGGTCGTCCTCGCTGGCCTCGAGTGCCTCGGCCGCGATCCGCAGCGCCTTGGCCCGTGCGCGGCGAGCCGCTAGTGCGATCGCCGACCCGCTCATCACGGCGGCGCGAGACGCGAATGTGCCCACGGCATAAGGGAATCGTCGTGTGTCGCCGGTGACGACCTCGATGTCCTCGATCGGCACACCGAGCTCGTCGGCGACGATCTGGGCGAAGACCGTCTGGTGCCCCTGGCCCTGTGACGTCAGGCCGGTCGAGACCCTGACCTTGCCGCTGGTCTCGATGTGGACGTGGCCGCCCTCGTAGGGCCCGACCCCGGTGCCCTCGACATAACAAGCCAGCCCGATGCCGACGCGGCGACCCTCGGCCCGGGCCTGCTCGCGATAGGACTCGAACTCGTCCCACCCGACAAGCGCCTTGAGCTTGTCCAACGACGCCGGGAAGTCGCCCGAGTCATAACGCAGCGGCTTGCCGTCCTGGAAGATCAAGCCGTGGTCGTACGGCATCTCGTCCGGCTGGATGAAGTTGACCGAGCGTACGTCGGCGCGGTCGCGCCCGAGCTCGGCGGCGATCGCGTCGAGGGTGCGCTCCATGACGTACGCGCCCTGCGGCCGACCGGCGCCACGGTACGGCGTTACGAGCACCGCGTTGGTGTAGAGGCTCTCGAACTCGACCGTGTAGGCGCCCGGCTTGTACGGACCGAGCAGCTGCGTCGACGTGATGATGGGCACGATCAAGCCGTACGGCGTGTACGCCCCGTTGTCGTGCCAGAACCGTACCGACAGGCCGAGCAGCCGACCCTCGTCGTCGAAGCCGACCTCGACATGATGCATCTGCCCCCGCTCGTGGGCCGACGAGACGAAGTGCTCGCGCCGGTCCTCGGTGAACTTGACCGGTCGGCCCAAGGCGCGAGCGGCATACGGCACCAGCACCTCTTCGGGCCACGGGTGCACGATCTTGACGCCGAAGCCGCCACCCACGTCGGGTGTGATGACGTCGACCTGTCCGAGGTCGAGCTCGAGCTTCGCCGCGATCGCAGCCCGCAGGCCGGTGGACGTTTGCGTCGACGACCACACCCGCATCCGGCCGGACTCGGTGTCCCATCGGGCCAGCACGCCCCGGCCCTCGAGCGGCGTGCTGGCGCTGCGTTGGATGTCGAGGTCGATGCTGAGTCGATGCGGGGCGGCGGCGATGGCGGCATCGGCGTCGCCGTTGGACTGCGTCATCCGCGCGGCGACGTTGCCCGGGACGTCGTCGTGCACCAGGTCGGTGGCCGCGCGGGCGGCGGCGACGCCGATCACCGGGGGCAGTGGGTCGTAGCTGACGACGATGCGGGCCGCCGCGTCCTCGGCGACGTAGCGGTCGGTCGCGACGACCATCACGATCGCCTCGCCCACGTGGTTGACCTCGTCCTTGGCGAGTGCGTAGGGGGTGCGCGGGTGCGTGAGAGTCGGGTGCGGGATCAGCAGCGGCAGCGGCTCGGCGAGCGGACCGGCGAGGTCGTCCCACGTATAGATCGCGACCAGACCGTCGACGTCGAGGGCCGCGTCGACGTCGATGTCGACGATTCGCGCGTGCGCATGCGGCGAGCGCACCAGCGCGATCTCGAGGGCGTCGTGGCCGAGGTCGTCGAGGTATTGCCCGTTGCCGCGCAGCAGCCGGTCGTCCTCGACCCGCGGGATCGGGTCCCCGAACAGCCGCGTAGTCATGGCGTACCGCCCTCCGGCCGGCTAAGCTCGGCCGCCCGCAGGACCGCCGACACGATGTTCTGGTAGCCCGTGCATCGGCAGAGGTTGCCGCCGATCATCTCGCGGGCCTCATCGCGGGTCGGCTCGGGATTGTCCCGCAGCCCAGCCGTGATCGTCGTCAAGAAGCCCGGGGTGCAAAACCCACACTGCAGGCCATGACAGTCCTTGAACGCTTGCTGCACCGGCCCCAGCTCGCCGTCGGCGCCAGTCAGCCCCTCGACCGTCGTGATCTCCTGCCCGTCGACCGACACCGCGAGCGTCAGGCACGACCGCACCGGATCGCCGTCGAGCAACACCGTGCACGCGCCGCACACGCCGTGCTCGCATCCCACATGCGTGCCGGTCAGCTCGAGGTCGTGCCGCAAAACGTCGGACAGCAATCGCCGGGCCGGCACATCAACGTCGTAGGCAGCGCCGTTGACCCGCAGCCGGATCTGGTGCCTCGGCTCAGCCATGGTCCCCCGCATCCTCGGAGTTGTCAGGCACATGTTGAGCCCAGAGTCGGTGTGTGCCTGACAACTTTGCCTCATCATGTGCCGCCGCCAACGCCTGACGCGTCAACACCCCGACGAGATGTCTCCGATAGTCCGCGCTGGCGTGGATGTCGCTCTCGGGCTCGACCGCTGCCGTCGCGCGTTCGGCCGCGGCCGTCCAGTCACCAGGCTCTGCCGCGTCGGTCAGGTCGAGCACGACCGGGGTGTCCCCGATCGAGAAGTACGCCGCGCGCGCCGACGCCACGGTCGCGCCACCGGCGGTCAAGCCGTCGCCCTGGAGGGTGATCATCGCCGCGACGCCGACCAGGGCGTAGTCGCCATGCCGGCGCGACAACTCCCGAATCGCGACGCCGGACCGAGACGGGAGCGCCGGCACCCACGCCTCGGTCGCAAGCTCATCCGGCCGCAGGGCCGACTCCAACGGGCCGACGAAGAAGTCCGCCGCCGCGATGTCGCGCTCGCCGCCGGTCGACCGGGCCGTCACCGTGCCGCCGAGCAGCGCCAGCACCGCCGGCATCTCGGCAGCTGGGTCCGCGTGCGCGATCGACCCGACGGTCGTGCCGCGATTGCGGATCGTCGGATGCGCCACCAGCGCGAGCGCCCGGCGCAGCAACGGCTGTCGACTTGCCGCCGCATCGTCGCGCTGCACCTGTGCGTGGCGAGCCAGCGCCCCGATGCGTACGCCGGCGTGGTCAGTCCGCACGTACGCCAGCTCCTCGATCCGATTGAGGTCGACCAACGTCGCCGGCGACGCGAGCCGCATCGACAGCAGCGGGATCAGGCTCTGGCCGCCGGCGAGCACCTTCGCGTCGGCGTGTTCGGTCAGCGCGTCGACCGCCTCCTGGACGGTCCGAGGCCGGACGTACTCGAACGGCGCCGGCTTCACGATCGCCGAACAGTGATATCGCGGTCGACGGGCCCAGGCGGCGGAGTCTTTCCCTCGTGGACAACCTTCCAGCCGATGACAGGCACTCCAGCCTCCTCCACAGTCCCAGGTGGATCGGAGCCTAGTGCCCGAGCAGCGGGCCGACTAGTTCATCGAGGCGGCCAAAGGTCCTACTGCGAGGCAACCGGGGTGAACGCACCGAGACTCGACGGTCAGAACTCGATCGTGTCCAGCGTGGCCGTCTCAGCGAGTACGGCGGCGGCCGACCGAATCAGGGGCACCGCGAGCAGCGCACCGGTCCCCTCGCCCAGCCGCAGCTCCAAGTCGAGCAGCGCCGGCCGTCCGAGTCGGTCCGCCACGACACGCCCGGCCGGCTCGGCCGACACATGCGCCGAGACGAGATAGCCAGCGGCGGTCGGGCAGAGGGCAACCGCGAGCAGGGCCGCCGCGCCGGTGATGACGCCGTCGACCACGACCGGCACCCGAGATGCGGCGCCGGCCAACATCACGCCGACGAGCGCGGCATGCTCGAGCCCACCGAGCGACGCCAAGGCACCGAGCGGATCGCGATCGGGCCCGTGCCGATCCAACGCGGCTCTCACGACTTCGATCTTGCGGGGCGTCCGAGCGTCATCGACATTGGCTCCGCGGCCGACCACATCGACCGGCTCGAGCCCCGCGAGTGCGACGTAGAGGCACGCCGATGCGGTCGTGTTCGAGATCCCGACCTCACCGGTGGCGACCAGGTCGACTCCGCCTGCGACGAGACCCCGCACGGTCTCCGCCCCGACCTCGATCGCGGCCCGGCACTCCGACTCCGTCATGGCCGGCGCCCGTGTGATGTCGCGGGTGCCGGACCGTATCCGTCGGTCAGCGGCGCCCTCCGGCGCGGCGGCAGCCGACACGGTCCCGACGTCGACGACGGTCACCGCCGCGCCGACGGTCCGAGCGATCGCGTTGACGGCGGCCCGCCCCGAGGCCATCGTGGCGACCATCGCTGTCGTCACGTCCTGCGGCCAATCCGAGACGCCCTGCGCATGCACGCCGTGATCGCCGGCCGCCACGACCACGGACGGTGCAGACGGAATCGGCGGCGGGCAGCGGCCGGCGATCGCGGCGAGTTGGCCCCCGAGCGACTCGAGTCGGCCGAGGCTGCCCGGAGGCTTGGCCAGCGTCGCATGGCGGTCTCGGGCCGCTGCGGCGGCGTCGCGATCCGGCGCCACGACCGAGTCGATCAGCTCGTCGAGCGTCATGGGGCGCTCCCGTCGACGATGTTGCGAAGCGCGCCGATCACGCGCTCGTTGGTGGCCCGATCGCGGACGGCGACCCGGATCGCTCGGTCGTCGAGCCCCGGAAACGTGTCGGCGCGGCGGGCGGCGAGACCGTGCTCCAGCAGCCGATCGCGGAGTGCGTCCACCGGTCCATGGACGAGCACGTAGTTCGCGTACCCCTCCCACACTCGCAGTCGTGGGATCGCACGCAGCCCTTCGGCCAGTGATCCGCGCAGGACTGCCACCTCGGCGGCACGAGCACGACGTTCGTCATCGGCGTCGACGACCGCCTCGAGAGCGGTGAGGGCAAGGCTGTTGCAGCTCCACGGCTGTCGGGCCGCCGTTAGCCGTTGGATCACCGACCGCGGCCCGGTCAGGTAGCCGACCCGCAGCCCGGCCAATCCCCAGAGCTTGGTCAGACTACGTACGCACACCAATCCCGTCAGATCGCGACGCCAGGCCAGACCACCGGCATCGTCGAGAAACTCCGCGAACGCCTCGTCGACCACCACCGTCCGTCCCGGCCGGCACAGTCGCTCCACGGTCGCCACCGGATCGAGCGCGCCGGTCGGATTGTCCGGCCGACCAAGGACGACGAGGTCGGCGTCGGCCGGAACCTCCGCGGGATCGAGCGCCCAATCTCGAGTCATCGACCTAGCCACCCGCACGACCGGGACGCCGGCCGCCCGGAGCGCCGCCTCGGGCTCGGTGAACGACGGATGCACGCACGCCGCGAGACGCGGCCGTAGCGCCGACGCGATCAGCCAGAACGCGTCGCAGGCGCCGTTGACCACGAGGCACTCGTCGGCCGGCCGATCGTGCCGCGCCGCTGCCGCTTCCCGAGCCGGCCGATCGTCGGGATAGCGGTCGAGACGCGCCATCGCCTCGCCGAGCCACTCGGCCAACCAGGCGGGCGGACCCGGCATCACGTTGACGGCGAGGTCGACCGCGCCGTCCGGGACCTGGGTGTCGCCGTGTGAGCGGAGCGACGGGCCGGCCTCGTCGACGAGGTCTCGGTCCAGCGGCACGACCCGGCCACCGACGACGAGGAGCGCTCGGTCGGCCCGGTCGGACAGCGCCTGGACGCAGAGGCCGTGCAGGTCGATGTAGCGCCGCGCTCCGGGCCCGCCCGCGTGGACGCCGAGACCGGGCTGTCCCGCGATCACGCAGACGTCGCGATCGCCGTCGGCCACCGCATCGGCGAGCGCGCGCAGCGACCCGAGCAGCTCGGACTCGACCGCGTCGTGCCGTCGCGGGTCCGGCTCCTCGTCTCCGATCGAGACCCCGGCGGCCGTCAGCATCTCGGCGAGCCAGGTGTCCAGGGCGTCGACGATCACGAACGCATCCGGTTCTGCCTCGCGGACCGCCTGGTCGAGATCGAAGGTCTCGACGGTTCGCCAGCCGGTCGGCCGATCGCGCTGATGTCGCGCGACCCGAGCGGCAAACTCCGCGTCGCGTACCACCGCCGGTGTCACGACCACCACCGGGCGCCCGCTGGCGGCGGCATGACGAGCGGCCAGCCTCGACTTGCCGGACTTTTGCCCCCCGAGGATCAGCGTCAGCCGACCCATGTCACGCCCTCTCGCGCAAGAGCCGCCACCACGATGGCGACGGCCAGATTGGTCACGACCACACCGGCACCGTGGATATCTCCGGTCACACCGCCGATCCGCCGCAGGGCCAACCGCCATACGCCCGTCAGTGCGACAGCGGCCGCGGCCATGACGATCGGTGCCCATTGGCCGACCAGACCGATCGTGACCGCCGCTACCGTGACCGCCGCTATCGCCGAACCAGCGGCCGTCGGTGCGCCCAGGCGTACTCCTTGACCGTCCGTCCGGGCCGGCGGCAGTGTCGCCGCCAGCACCAGTGGCGCGACCAGACCCCAGACGTGGCCGACGACCAGGATCCGGGCGGCCGTGACGACGTTGTCGGAGTCGATCGGCGCCAACAGCGCGATCCGCAGCAGCAGGTCACCGCTGATCGCGATGACTCCGTAGGTGCCGATCCGGCTGTCGCGCATGATCGCCAAGCGGCGCTTGGAGGTCGCGCCTCCCCACAGCCCGTCGGCCGTGTCGGCGAGACCGTCCTCGTGCAGCGCGCCGGTCACGACGACGGTGGCCAGCACACCGACGACGGCCCCGGCCAGCGGACCGAGGGTCACGGCACCGAGCCACCAGAACGCGAGGCCGATCACTCCGACCAGCCCGCCGACCAGCGGGAAGTACGCGGCCGACGCCGTCAGGCTTGCATCGGCGACCCGACCCACCGGGATCCGGGTCAGGAACCCGATCGCCAACCGAATGCTCACGATCGCGACCGTCCTCGCACAGCGGCGAGCGCCGCGGTCGCCACCACGATCCCTACCGCGCGGCGCCGGACCAGCCGCAGCGCCGCCTCGGTGTCGGTCGGTGTCGGAGCCGGACCGTCGGGGTTCAGCGCGTACGAGCCGGCCTTGTCCAAGCGGACGTCGAGACGCAGCGCCAGCGCCGCCATCGGCCAGCCGGCGTTCGGCGACGGGGTCTGGTGCGCCTCTCGCCGGAGGCGACCGACCCGCACCGCACGGCCCGCGATGAGCAGAGCCGTCAGGCGCGCCGGCACCAGGTTGAGCAGGTCGTCGGCCCGGGCGGCCACCCTTCCGGCATGCTGCCACCGCGGCGTTCGGTAGCCCCACATCGCGTCGGCCGTGTTGGCGAACCGATAGAGCGCGGCGGCCGGCAGCCCGCCGACGGCAAACCACGCCAGTGGAGCGACGACCGAGTCGGACAGATTTTCGGCCAACGACTCGAGCGCCGCCGCCCGCACCTGCGTCGGCGACAACGCCTGGACGTCGCGGCTCACGATCCGGGAGACCGCGGCCCGGCCGGCGTCGAGGTCGACCGACAGCGCTCGCTCGACGGCTGCCGTCTCGTCGACCAGCAGGCGGCAACTCAGCAACGGCCACAGGGCTACGCCTGAGACGGTCGCGCGAAGCCACGCCGGTGTGGGCCGCGTCGCCCGCTCGATCGTCGCCCCGACCAGCACTGCGGTGAGGGCGCCGGTCAGCCAGGCGATGCCTCCGACGACGGTCGCGCGCCGGGCAGGCTCGGATGGCACCCGCCGAGCCGCCGCGTCGAGATAGTCGCCGGTCCATCGCACCGGATGCGCGCGCGGTGGCGGCTCCCGCAGGCCGGCGTCGAGCGCGGACGCGACCACGAGGGCACCCGAGCTCACGGGCTCGCCTCCTGTCGGGCGCGATCGCGTACGGGCACGACCACCACTCCCCTATCGGTGTCGGCGACGACGCGTACTCGCGCACCATAGTGGGTCGCGATGAGCTCCTCGGTGAGAACGTCGGAGGCCACGCCCTCGGCCGCGACGGCGCCGTCGACCAGCATCGCGATCCGGTCGGCGAACTGGCCGGCGAAGGTCAGGTCGTGCAGGGCGCTCACGACCGTCAGCTCTCGGGCCACCCGGAGTTCGTCGACGAGTTCGAGCACGTGCTGCGCGTGGCCCAGGTCGAGAGCGGTCGTCGGCTCGTCGAGCAGCAGCAGCGGCGCCTGTTGGGCCAGCGCCCGACCCAGCACGACGCGCTGAAACTCGCCACTCGACAGCGAGGTCACCGAGCGGCTGGCTAGCGGCCGCAGGTCGAGCACCTCGAGCAGCTCACCCACGATCGCGACGTCGGCGGCAGACTCGATGCCGAGGTAGGGCACGTACGGCGTCCGACCCAAGAGGACGTAGTCGAGGACCGTCATGCCGCTGGGCCGGGCCGGCTCCTGAGGCACGACAGCCACGGTTCGCGCTCTCTCTCGCGACCCCAGTCCGGCCAGGCGTACGCCGTCGAAATCCACCCGGCCCCGATGCGCCACCCCACCCGCGAAGATCCGAAGCAGCGTCGACTTGCCGGCGCCGTTGGGCCCGACGAGCGTCAGCCAGCCGCCGGCCGGGACGGTGACGCTGACGTCGTCGATGACCGTCCGACCGAGCAGGTCGATGCCGACCCGCGAGGCGACCAGCCCACTCATGCCGGCCCTCGTGACGTACGCAGCACCAGCGTGAAGAAGGGCGCGCCGACGAATGCGGTGACGACGCCGACCGGCAGCTCACCAGGCGCGACGATCGTCCGCGCGATCAGGTCGGCTCCGACCAGGAAGGCCGCCCCGACGATTGCCGCCAAGGGCAACACGATGCGGTACGACGTGCCCGCGAGCATTCGGACGAGGTGCGGCACGACGATCCCCACGAAGCCGATCAACCCGCTCACCGCGACGGCCGCGGCGGTGCCGAGCGTGGCCGCCAACACCACGACCAGCCGCACTCGGGCCGCCGGGACGCCGAGGCCGCCGGCCTCGGCGTGACCGACGCTCATCACGTCGAGCAGCCGCCGGTGCGCAAGGATCACGGCCGCGGCCACGGCGATGTAGGGCAGCACCATCACCACGTCGCCCCAGCCCGCCGTGAGCAGCCGGCCGAGGATCCAGCCGTACACCTCGCGCAGCGAGTCGGAGTGCCGCTGGTTCACGTACGTCTGGATCGCGGTGAGAAAAGCCGCGACCGCCACGCCGGCGAGGATGAGCGAGTCGGAGCTGCGGCCGCCCGCGCTGCGGCCCAACCCGTAGGTCGCCGCGACGCCGACACACGCCCCGACGAACGCGGCGATCGGCAAGAGCAACCGATCGGCGGTCGTCACGATCGCCAGCGTCGCTCCGAGGCCGGCGCCGGCAGCGACACCGAGCAGGTACGGGTCGGCGAGCGGGTTGCGGAAGACACCCTGATATCCCGCGCCCGCCAGCGCGAGCATGCCGCCGACGAGCAGGCCGAGCACGATTCGGGGCGCCCGCAGCTCCCACAACACCGCCGACTCGAGATCGCTGAGACCACCGTCGAGATCCACACCCGGCAGGTAGTTGACGATCTCGACGACGATGCCCGACAGCGGCACGCCGGCCGGACCGACGGCCATGCCGACCACGACGACGCCGACAAGCAGAGCCGAGGCAAGCAGCAGCCAGCGACGCGGCAACCGCACCGGGCGCAGTGGCGACTCGGCTGGCGACTCAGCCGGCGACTTCGGCGCCGACAGCGGCGTCGTCATCTCACCCCACCGGCTGGAGCTCGGACCGCTCGGCGACCAAGAGCCGCAGGTAGTCGACAACGCGCGGACCCCATCGGCTCGCAACGTCGGGGTCGACTTCGACCACATGGCCGTGACGCACCGCACTGAGCTCGTCCCAGCCGGGTCGGTCTGCGATCTCGTCGGCAGTCGTCCCGCCCGGGCCTCCGTCGGCGAAGAGGATCACGTCCGGGTCGGCCCGCAGCACGTATTCCGGCGACAGCTGCGGATAGTCGCCGGCGGCATCCGGCGCATCGTCGGCGATGCTCGTCATCCCGGCCAGCTCGTAGAGCTCGCCGACAAACGTCCCGCCCGTCACCGTGTAGAGGTTCGGGTCGAGCTCATGGAAGTACGTGGCCGGCTCACCGTCGGGCACCGTCGCCGTCAGTGCCTCGATGTCCGACCGCATCTGACCGACCAGCTCGGCGGCGTCGCCGACATGACCGGTCGCCGCACCCAGCCGCTCGATCTGCGCGTACGTGTCGTCGAGCGACTTCGCGGCCGGAAGGATCAGCGTCTCGACATCGACCGCGTCGAGGCTGTCGACGAGCCGACCCGGATCCGATGCGGCGACCACGAGATCCGGCTCGTAGTCGATGATTGCCTCGGCGTTGGGCTCGAAGCCGTCCAGATCGGTGTCCGGTGCCTCCTTCGGATAGGTCGAGTACGAATCGGCCGCGACCACCTGATCGCCGGCGCCGATCGCAAACAGCATCTCGGTCGCGGTCGGCGACAACGAGACGATCCGCTCGACCGGTGCCGGCGAGGCGGTGGCCGCCGAGGGTTCGGTGTCGTCGCCGCATCCGGCGAACAGGGCCGAGGCCAGCGCAAGGCCGGCCAACAACACGGGGTGACGGTGCATCGTGCGCCTCCTTCACATCGGTGGAAGGGACGCGGGGTGCGAATGCCGCCTCGCGAACCGCCCTTCGACCGAGGACGTACTCGGGCCACGAGGCTGGCGACCTGGCTTATCCCACCGCGGACGCGGCGAGCTTCACAGTTGCGGGACAGCGCCGGATTCGCACCGGACTTCGCAGACTCTCGTAGCGCCCGGACCAACATCCGGGCATCGGCGATGCTAGCGCCTCGATTGCCCACTCACTAGCGCCGGGAAGATGGATCTGCGCGAAAGCGGCTCACGTCGGGTCGAGCTGCGACTCGTCGGCCTCGACCTCGCGGGTCCAGTCAGCCTTCTGAGCTCGCCAGCCTTCGTCGGTCGTGCCGCGCCGCCAGTAGCCGGACACCGACAGCAACTCCCGTGCGATGCCGCGCTCGAATCGCAGATGGTGCCGCAACTCCTTGACCATGCCGGCCTCACCGTGCAGGAAGGCCTGGCCGGTCCCGGAAGGGAGCCACGACCCGCGGACGATCTCGACCAGTGCCGTGCCGGGTCCGCTGGGCGCCTTGTCGCGATGCACCCACACAACCGACAGCTCGCCCGGCGTCTCGAGCGGCTGCTCCTCGCTCTTGTCGGCGACCTCGATGAAGGCGTACGCGGGTACACCCCCGGACACCCGTTCCAACGACGCCGCGATCGCCGGGAGCGCACTCTCGTCGCCGATCATCAGGTGCCAGTCGACCTCGGCGTTCGGGGTGTAGCCGCCGCCCGGCCCACGGATGCCGATCTCGTCGCCCGGCTGCGCCGCCACCGCCCACGGGCCGGCCAGCCCGCCCGGGCCGTGGTCGACGACGTCGATGGTCAGGTCACCGGCGCGCGAATCCCAGTGGCGCACGGTGATCGACCGCATCGCCGGTCGATCCAGCTCCGGGCGCGCAAACAGCAGCTTGACGTATTCGTCGGTGTATTCGCCGGACTGGAGGTCAGCGAGGTCGGCTCCGCCCAGCACGATCCGCACCATGCGAGGCGTGATCCGCGCCGTGCGTAGCACCTGGGCCGTCCGTACCCGCCGGTCGCCGGCCCGGGCTCGCTCCCGAGACTCCGCCATGTCTCCGAGACTAGGGTGCAAGGAGAAGCCACAGCGAGGGAGGGGTCATGCCACGCACCTCGAGGACGCAGTACATCTATCCGTTCGCTGCCGGCAATAAGGACCAGAAGGACTTACTCGGCGGCAAGGGCGCAAATCTCGCCGAAATGACCAACCTGGGGCTGCCGGTTCCGCCCGGCTTCACCATCACGACCGAGGCGTGCCGCTCCTACCTGTCCGGACAGCGGATGCCGCCGCAGCTCGGTGTGCAGCTCACCAAGGCGGTCCGCGAGCTCGAGGACGACGTCGGTCGGGATCTCGGCGATCCGAAGGACCCACTGCTGGTGAGCGTGCGATCCGGTGCGAAGTTCTCGATGCCGGGGATGATGGACACCGTCCTCAATATCGGACTCAACGACGAGTCCGTCCATGGCCTCGCAGCGATCTCCGACGACGCCCGGTTCGCGTGGGACTCCTACCGTCGCCTGATCCAGATGTTCGGCGACACTGTCCTCGACATCGACGGCCGGGTCTTCTCCCGGGCCTTCGACGCCGCCAAGGAGGCCAAGGGCGTCGAGTCCGACCTCGACCTCGACGCCGACGACCTCGAGAAGGTCGTCGCGACGTACAAGGATCTCGTCAAGGAGCACGCCGAGCAGGACTTCCCGCAGGACCCGCGTACGCAGCTCGATCTCGCCGTACGCGCCGTCTTCGAGTCGTGGAACACCGAGCGGGCCCGGCTGTATCGACGCCGCGAACGGATCCCACATGACCTCGGCACGGCCGTCAACATCGTCACGATGGTGTTCGGCAACCTCGGCGAGGGCTCTGGCACGGGTGTCGCGTTCACCCGAGACCCCGCAACCGGGCGCACCGGCGTCTACGGCGACTACTTGGCCAACGCCCAGGGCGAAGACGTCGTCGCCGGCATCCGCAACACCCTCAGCCTCGAGGACTTCGGCGAGCTCGACCCGAAGTCCTATCGCGAGCTGCGCCGCAGCATGCGGCTGCTGGAGACGCACTATCGCGACCTGTGCGACATCGAGTTCACCGTCGAGCGCGGCAAGCTGTGGATGTTGCAGACCCGAGTCGGCAAGCGCACCGCGGCGGCCGCCTTCCGGATCGCGGTGCAGCTCGTCGACGAGCAGCTCATCACGATCGACGAAGCGCTGCAGCGGGTCAGCGGGCAGCAGCTGGCCCAACTGATGTTTCCGCACTTCGACGCCTCCGCCGAGCGACAGCGGCTGATCACCGGCATGGCGGCCTCGCCCGGCGCCGCGACCGGATAGGCGGTCTTCGACTCCGCGACCGCGCAGTCGTGGGTTGCCGAGGGCAAGCAGGTCATCCTCGTACGCCGCGAGACCGACCCGGACGACCTCGGCGGCATGATCGCGGCCAACGGCATCCTGACCAGTCGGGGCGGCAAGACGTCGCACGCGGCCGTCGTGGCCCGCGGCATGGGCAAGACCTGTGTGGTCGGCGCCGAGTCGCTGCTGATCGACGAGGAGGCGCGGACGGCGCGGGCCGGAGACGGCGACTTCGCCGAAGGCGACGTGATTGCGATCGACGGGTCGACTGGCGAGGTGTTCCTCGGCGACGTGCCCGTCGTGCCGTCACCGGTGGCGCGCTATCTCGACGAGGGGCTCGACGCCGCATTCGCCGACGCCGACGCCGAGACCAGCGAGCTCGTGACGTCGGTGCACCGACTGCTCGGCCATGCCGACGACATCAGGCGCCTACGCGTACGCACCAACGCCGACATCGGCGAGGACGCCGCGCGGGCCCGTAACCTCGGCGCCGAAGGCGTCGGGCTGTGCCGGACCGAGCACATGTTCCTCGGCGACCGGCGGCCGCTGATCGAGCGCGTCATCCTGGCCGACAGCGAGGACGAGCGGGAGGCGGCGTTCGAGGCGCTGCGTCCGTTGCAGCGCGACGACTTCGTCGACCTGCTCGAGGCTATGGACGGGTTGCCCGTGACGATCCGGCTGCTCGACCCGCCGCTGCACGAGTTCTTGCCGGACCGTACGGAGATCGCCGTGCGCGTGGCAGTCGCCCGAGAGCGAGACGAGCCGGCCGACGACGACGAGCGGCTGCTCGCGGCGGTCGAGCGACTCCACGAGGCGAACCCGATGCTGGGTCTGCGCGGCGTCCGACTCGGCTTGGTCGTGCCGGGCCTGTACGCACTCCAGGTCCGGGCCATCGCGGAAGCGGCGGTCCGGCGTCTTCGAGACGGCGGCGAACCCCAGGTCGAGGTCATGGTGCCGCTGGTCGGCTCGTGGATGGAGCTCCGACTGGTCCGCGACGAGTTGGAGGCGGTCGTCGCCGAGGTGGCTGCGGAGCACGACGTCGAGCTGCGATTCCCGATCGGGACGATGATCGAGCTGCCACGCGCCGCCCTGACGGCGGCCCGGATCGCCGAAACGGCCGACTTCTTCTCCTTCGGCACCAACGACCTGACGCAGACGACGTGGGGCTTCTCCCGCGATGACGTCGAGGCAGAGTTTTTCGCCGCGTACTTGGACAAGGGCATCTTCACCGTGTCGCCGTTCGAGACTCTCGACGCGTCCGGCATCGGACGTCTCGTCGAGATCGCCACCGCCGAGGGGCGCAACGCTCGGCCGGCCCTCAAGCTCGGCGTCTGCGGCGAACACGGCGGCGACCCCGAGTCGGTGCACTTCTTCCACCGCGTCGGGCTGGACTACGTGTCGTGCTCACCGTTCCGGGTGCCGGTCGCCCGCCTCGAGGCCGGCCGCGCCGTACTCGAAAACGACTGAGCGCTTGCCGCCGACGACAGCACGTCAATCGCCGAGCGACAAGGCGCCCTCGACCCGGACGCCCGGCTCTCCGAACAACTCGCTTCCAAGCCTCGCGTCGACGGTCATCTCGATGGCCGGGTCGGATCCACACGACGCATGTTCGATCACAACGGTGCCGCTGGCCCCCTCCACGGCCGAGCTGAGTTCATTTTTCCCCTGGGTCGTAGGCAGAGAGGGTGCTGCCTTCGCTGCCACCGCTGTCCGGAAGCGACAGCGTCGCGCCATCGGCCACGTCGTCGACCAGGGCCTCGACCGTGAAGGTCGGGCGAGTCGGATACCCGTCGGGCCCAGGGTCCTGCGGCAGGCCGCCGTAGACGTTGATGAGCTGGCCGGGGGTGTTCGTCTTGCTGGGCGTCTGACAGAGGATTTGGGCGCCGCCGACCGTGAAGGTCGAGCCGTCCTCACGGGTGAAGGTCAACGTGTTCGAGCCGGTCGGGGGCCGATCGGCTTGTCCTGGGAGTTGTTCTGGGTGAGGCCGATCGGGACGGCGATCGCGAGCAGAGCGAGCACCACCGCGGCCGCAACGCCGACGATGCGCCGCCTTCGGACGCGGGCCCGACCTCCAGCCAACACGATGTCGACCGGCGCCGGGGACACCGTCGTACGGGCGGCGTCCTGCTCCAACAGTCGCTTGAGGCTCGTACTCATCGCCGCCTCCCCTCCGTCTCGCGCTCGGCTACGGTCTCGTCGAAGTCTTCACCGATGAGGTCGCGCAGCTTGGCCAACGCATCGGACGTTTGGCTCTTGACGGTCCCGGTCGAGCAGCCGAGCTCGCCGGCGACCTACTGCACACTCAGGTCCTCGTAGAAGCGCAGCACGACGACCGCTCGTTGTCGGGCCGGCAGCTGTGCCAGCGCCTCCATCAGTACCGACCGCTCAGGGACCACGGCGGTCGCATCGTCGTGGTCGATGTCTGGAATGCGGTCGCGAGGCACTTCGTGCCAAGAGCGTCGGCGCTGCCAGGAGATGTAGGTGTTGACGATCGTTCGCCGTACGTAGGCGTCCATGGCGTCGGGCGCCCGCAGCCGTGGCCAGGCGACGTAGCACTTCTCGAGGGCGGTCTGGACGAGGTCCTCGGCCAGGCCGTCATCGCCGGTGAGCAGTCGCGCCGTCCGCAGCATCGGCGGCCAGCGCACCGTCACGTACTCACTGAACTCAGGGGTGCTACGCGCCATCGACGGTCCTCTCGTGACGGGGATGCTCGGGCGCGTCACTGGGCCACATCAGCGGCTTGTAAATCAGCGCCGGGCTCAGAACCGTCGCCGCGACGGCGGCCAGCACCCATGCACCGTGGATCCGGCCTTTGGCCCACAAGACCCCGACGACGACCGCGACGACGAGGACAAGCGCCGGAACGACCAGGATGAGAGACCACAGACTGCCACCCAATGCGTCACAGGTTCGGCCCTGGTCGGAGAGAGGTGGCGCCGCCGACGTGTTGTCGAAGCCCTCGCAGGTCGTGCCGAAGTCGAAGGCGTACACGAGCGCAAGTGCGCAGGTGGCCACCGTCGTCGCGGTGAGCAGCAACCCCACCAGCACGCCACGGTGGAGGCCATGCGAGCCGACCTTGTCGCTTTCCGTGATGCTCATCGACCGTCCCATCTGACGACGTCTCTTCCGACCGTAAGACGCGATGGGGGCGAGATCGGGTTGGGTGGCGAGTTAGGGCACGGAATCGAACCCGCCGGAGTGCGCGAGCGGGACGGCTAACAGAAAGGGTCCCGGCGCGGACCGGCCGGCTCCCCCGTGAGAGGGGCAGCCGGCCGGGGCCGTGGTGCTTAGGAGACGGTGACGGTGAAGGGCGCCTTCGGGTTGGGCACCGACGGGCTCGGCGTGATGCCGACCGCGCGCAGGTCGCGCTTGCCCTTCGACGAGAGGATCACGCGAATGCGGTAACGCCCGTCAGTACCGGTCGAGACGTGTGCTCCTGTGAGGTTCCTCCAACCGTCCGCCGTCTTTGACTGGATCTTGACGGTCCTGTTGACGGCCGGCGCGCCGTTGATCGTGAAGAGCCCGTGGACGCGGAACTGCTCGCCGCTGTCGACGGCTGTCTTCGACGGGTGCGCGGTGATGTGCGCAGTCGGCGCCGCGGCCACTGCGGACGTGCCGGCGACGACGACGCCGGCCAAGAGGCCGCCGGCCATGATGGCGGCAGCCCCACGCCGAAGCAGGGCACGACGCGTTGACAGGTTGTTCATGGTTCCCTCCAGAAAGATCCGTGGGTGGACACTCCACCCGACCGTGTGAACGCAACACGCCCCAGCAGGGTTGCCCGCGCGCTGTGATCGTTACAACCCTCGCTTCCCGGCGATCACGGCGGATAGGGTCCAACGGCCTCCTGACGCTGGTCGGCCGTTCCATTGGCCGCCGCGGGCTAGGGTGCCACCGTGACCGCAAGGACCGTGCCGGCCGCCGCGTCGACCTGGGTCGCCGGCCGACTGCGCGGCCCGCGTCGGTCATACCCCGTGGTCGCCGTGGGGCCCCATGCGGTGTACGTCGATGTCCATGGCGACTGCGTCGGCGTGGTCGCCCGCGACGCCGTCGCCTTGCCGATCGGGCTGCGCACGACGCTCGACCGACTTCCCGATATCAAGGGGCCGGTCAATGTCGGCCAGGGGCGGGTGTGGTTTGACGAGTACGCGGTCGCGGTCACTCGTATCGTCGATCCAGGCGTACCCCGTCTCGGACCGCTGCCCGCGTGGTCGACGCCCGTACCCGTCGACCTGCCGGCGTCGGCGCTTCGGGCCCTGGCGGCCGCCGAGGCGTCGGCGGCGCTGGAGCTGCTCGGTCGCGGCGACGGGCTGACCCCGTCCGGAGATGATGTCCTCGCCGGTTGGTTGGTGGCCCGCCACACGACCGGGCGACCGTCAGGGGAGGTCGGCGCTGCGGTCGCGACGCATGCCGCGGACCGGACGACGTCACTGTCGGCGACACTGTTGGGCCGAGCAATCGTTGGCGAGGCGATCCCGCAATGCCGCGACCTGCTGACCGCCTTGCACGCGGGCGCGGGTGTCGACGGAGCGCTCGCCGCGCTGCTCGCGGTCGGTCACACCTCCGGCGCGGCTCTCGCGGCCGGCATCTCGCTCGGGCTGGAGGACGCCGCATGAATCACGTCGATGTACGTCGGGGCGCCTACGCCGACTCGGTGACGCTGATGCAGGTGAGCCGGTCGGTCGCGACCTCACACGGAGTCGACGGCGCGATGGTGGCGATGGCGACGCCGCTCAACCTGGATCTCCTTGCCGGCATGGGTTTTGAGCCTCCCGACGCGAGCCCCAACGACATGGTCGTGGCGATCCGTCTCGGGCCAGATGGCGAACTCGACGAGGCGCTCTCGGCTGTCGACGCGGCGCTGGCGGTGGCCCGTCGGACACGGGCGGCCGGTGCCGTCGAGGCGGCCCCGCACCGTACGACCGCGACCGCGCTTCGCGACTCCGACGCAACGCTCGCGCTCGTGTCGGTGCCGGGGCCGTATGCCTTCGTCGAAGCGATGGATGCCCTGGCCGCCAGCCGCGATGTCATGGTCTTCAGCGACAACATGCCTCTGGAGCAAGAGATCCGACTGAAGTCGGAGGCGGCCGAGCGCGATCTCCTCGTCATGGGACCCGACTGCGGCACGGCCGTCGTCGGCGGACTCGGGTTGGGCTTCGCCAACGCAACCCGACCCGGACCCGTCGGTGTCGTCGCGGCGTCCGGCACTGGATGCCAGCAGCTGCTCTGCCTCCTCGACTCCGGCGGGGTCGGCATCACCGCGGCCTTCGGTGTCGGGGGCCGAGACCTGTCGGAGCCGGTGGGCGGCGTGTCGACGCGGCAGGCGATGCGCCGGCTCGACGCGGACCCGGCGACCGAGCTGATCGTGGTGGTGTCGAAGCCGCCGGCGGCCACGGTCGCGACCGAGCTCGTGTCGTATGCGGGCGAGCTGTCGACGCCAGCGGAGTTCGTGCTGCTCGGCGCCGGCGAGCCGGATCTCACGGCCGGGGCCGAGCGGGTGCTGGCCGCGCTCGACCGTCCGACGCCGGCCTGGCCGCGATGGGGCGAGCGCGCGGCCAGCACCCGCGTCGGTTACCTGCGCGGACTGTATTGCGGCGGCACCCTCTGCGACGAGGCGATGCTGATCGCGGGCCAGGCCGGCGAGACGGGCCAGGCGGGGCAGGCCGGCCAGACGGGCCAGGCCGGCCAGACGGGCCAGGCCGGCCAGACGGGCCGGCAACTCGGCCCGGTGCGCAGCAACATCCCGCTGTCGCCGGAGCTGGCGCTCGACGGTTCGCTGACGGCGCCGGCGCACCTCATGATCGACTTCGGCGACGACGCGCTGACCGCCGGCCGGGCCCATCCGATGATCGACCCGACCCTGCGGCTGGAGCGTCTCGCGGCGGAGGCCGCCGATCCCGACACGGCCGTGCTGTTGCTCGACGTGGTGCTCGGGCACGGCGCGCATCCGGATCCGGCGGCCGACCTGGCACCGGAGGTCGCGGCCACCACCACGCGCGGCGTGCCGGTCGTCATAGCTCTGGTCGGCACGGCCGCCGACCCCCAGGACCTCGAAGGTCAGGCGACCGCGCTGGCCGACGCCGGGGCCGAGGTCTTCGCCTCCAACGCCGAGGCGACCCGGCGAGCGGTCGCGCTGGTCGGCACAGGAGGCCTCCGATGACCGACCCCCTGCACCGCGAGCCCTCTGTCGTCGCGACCGGCGTCGACCTCCTCGCCGACGCGGTCGATGCCCAGGCGGCTCCGGTGACCCGAGTCGACTGGCAGCCTCCGATGCCCGGCACCGACGACGATCTCGCCACGGTCGCGGGCGATCGACGCCGGCCCGCCGCCAACGCCGAGGCGGTCCGTCGGATGCTCGACGTCTCGGCGCACCTCGTCGACGTGGTGCCGGCTCGCGAAGCACTCGGCCTCGGCGCCGGCGACTTCTTGCATGCCGGCCCGCCGATCACGTGGGAGCGGGCCTCCGGCCCGATGCGCGGCGCGCTCATGGGGGCGTGTGCGTTGGAAGGTCTTGTCGACGACCCGGAGCGCGCCGCGCCGATGCTGGCCACCGGAACCCAGGTGAGCCTGGATCCGTGCCATCACCATGGCGCCGTCGGGCCGATGGCAGGCGTCGTGTCCGCGTCGATGTGGATGTGGGTCCTCGAAGATCCGGCGTCCGGTCGCCGCACGTACTGCTCGCTCAACGAGGGACTCGGCAAGGTGCTCCGCTACGGGGCGTACTCCCCCGACGTCCTCGATCGGCTGCGCTGGATGTCGACGACACTCGGCCCTCTGCTCCAGGCAGCCGTCCGGCGGGCCGGTCCGATCGACGTCACCGCGATCCTCACGCAGATGCTGCACATGGGCGACGAGGCGCACAATCGCAACCGATCCGGCACGCTGATGTTGCTGCGCGACCTGGGACCAGCGCTCGTCGACGCCGGTGCGAGCGGCGATGTTGCCGAGGCGATCCGGTTCATCGGCGGCAACGACCACTTCTTCCTCAACCTCGCGATGCCGGCCTGCAAGCTCGCGCTCGACGCCGCCCGAGACGTCGAGGGATCGACGATGGTCGTCGCGATGGCGCGCAACGGGACCGACTTCGGGATCCAGGTGTCCGGCACGGGCGACCGGTGGTTCACCGGACCCGCACAGGTGCCCGAGGGTCTTTACCTCGGCGACTACGGACCTGACGACGCCAACCCCGACATCGGCGACTCGGCGATCACCGAGACGGCCGGGCTCGGCGGCTTCTCGATGGCGGCCGCGCCGGCGATCGTCCGGTTCGTCGGCGGCACCGTCCCCGACGCGCTCGCGACCACGCGACGCATGTACGAGATCACGCTGGCCGAGAGCCCGCGATGGTCCGTACCCACGTTGGAGTTCCGCGGCGCCCCGACCGGCATCGACGTCTCGCTGGTGTGTCGTACCGGCATCGTGCCGCAGATCAACACCGGCATGGCCGGCCGCGTGGCGGGCGTCGGCCAGGTCGGTGCCGGCCTCGTCACGCCCCCTGCCGAGATCTTCCCGGCAGCGCTCGCCGAGCTGGCGGCGTCGGCTGACCGGCAACCCTCCGCGAGTGGCGCACGGTCGTCGTAAATCGCGCCCGCTGACGGCAACGGTGCGCCACTCGGCGATTAGGCCTCAGCCCTCGCCCGCGATGAACGCGCGCACCGCGTCAGCCACGAGCTGGACGGCGATCGCCGACAGCAGCAGACCGCTGATCCGGGTCACGAGCGTCACGCCCGACTCGTGGATGAGACGCAGGATCACGACCGAGTAGCGCATGAACGCCCACAGCATCACGTGCACGCCGACGACGCCGAGCGCCACTGCTGTGAACGTGGGCGCGTCGTCGACTCGCTCCACGAACACCATCGTCGCCACGATCGCGCCGGGCCCGGCGAGCAGCGGCGTTCCGAGCGGCACGAGCGCGACGTTGACGTCCTTGGTCTCGACCGGCTCGTCCTCCTTGCCGGTCAGCAACTCCAGCGCGACCAGCAACAACAGCAACCCACCGGCACATTGGAGGGCTGGCAGCGAGATGTTGAGGTACGTCAGAAGCTGCCGTCCGAACAACGCGAACGACACGATGACCAGGAAGGCCACGGCGACGGCCTGCCAGGCGGCGCGCTTGCGTTGGCGAGGCGTGCCACCGCTGGTCAGCGCCAAGAAGAGCGGGATCGTGCCCGGCGGGTCCATGATCACGAACAGGGTCACGAAGACCGAGGCCAGCAGGGTGCCGTCGACCACATCACTCACGGGAGGGCCGCCAGCAGCCGCTCGAACTGGTCCGGCGCGGTCGTCTCGCCTCCCAGCGGATGGTCGAGCTTGCCCGCACCGTGGTAGTCGCTGCCGCCGGTCGCGACGAGCCCGACATCGGCCGCGATCGACCGCAGGCTGGCCCGCGTCTGTGGATCTTGATCCCGGTGGTCGACCTCGATGCCGGTCAAGCCAGCGTCGGCGAGCTCGCCGAGAACCTCGGCGGTCAGCACGCGGCGACTGCCGCGACTCCAGGGGTGCGCGATCACGCTCACCCCGCCAGCTTGGCGTACGAGCTCGATCATCTGAGTGACCTCGGTGGCGTAGCGACGCACATATCCGGGCCGCCCCCAGGCCAGATAGCGCGAGAACGCCTCGCTTCGGTCGCGCACGACGCCCAAGGCCACCATGGCGTCGGCCACGTGCGGGCGCCCGGTCGCCGACGCCGATCCGGAGGCTCGCGCGACGTCGTCCTCGGTGATGTCGACGCCGGCCCCGCGGAGCCGCGCCAGCATCACCGGCAGCCGTGAGGTACGCCCGGCGAGGATCCGTTCGAGCTGTTTCGCTAACGGCGAAAACGTCGGGTCCAGCTGATAAGCGAGCAGGTGAACGCCCACGTCGTCGTACCGGCAGGACAGCTCCATACCGGTTATCAGGCGTAGTTCATGACACGCAGCCGTTTGCTCGGCTTCGTCCCATCCGTCCGCTGTGTCATGATCGGTGAGTGCCACCACGTGGAGTGATGCCTCAACTGCGTGACCGATCAGCTCAGCGGGCGAATCGGTGCCATCGGAGCAATGTGAGTGCGTGTGCAGGTCAATCAGCACCGCGACAGCCTATCTACCGCAAATATCACATGTTGGGATGCTAGGTGTCTGAAGTTCCTTACTATGTGCAATTGTCCCTACACAAAGAGTAGCTAGCGGGTGGTTTGGACGTGCGCGGCGTGTCGGAGGGCACGTCAACAACGGTCGGGGGGCAACAGATCGTCATCGCCTTTCCGGGGACCGAGGAGGTCAGGACAACTGTAGAGGTCACGACTCCGGTAGATCTCACGCCTTCGCGAGTCGTGGCGCCTACAGAAGTCAGCCCAGCTGCGCCGGACACCCCGGCGAGGAGCTGATCGATCTCGCAAAGCGCGGCGATCGTGACGCCTTCGCCCATCTGTACGAGCAGCACGTCCGAGGGGTCTACCGCTATGTCTATTACCGCGTCGGCGCCCGCCACCTCGCAGAAGACATCACCAGCGAAACGTTTTGCCGCGCTCTGCGGTCGCTGGGCTCCTATCGCGGCACCGACGCAACCCTGGCGGCTTGGTTGGTAACCATCGCTCGGAACCTCGTCACCGATCACTTCAAATGCGGGGCCCGTCGTCACGAGGTCGCCACGGACGAGCCACAGCCCGGAGCGTCACCGGCCCCCACGCCCGAAGAGGCAGCGATCTCGTCGTTGACGAGTGACTCCCTGATCAACAGCCTGGACGAGCTGACCGAGGCGCAGCGCGACTGCCTGATCCTCCGGTTCATTCAGGGTATCTCGGTCGCGGAAACAGCGGACATCCTTCGCCGGTCCGAAGGATCGGTCAAACAGTTACAATGGAGGGCCATTCGCCGGCTCGCCATGGTTATTTCCGAGGAGATGAGGTGAGTCCCTTGGATATCTCGTCGTCCCCCAATCAACGCCGGTTGGCCAAGGAGTTCGCCAGCTCCCTGGAGCAGAGCCACCGCTCCACCCGCAACGACGTCCACGGATACGTCGAGTTCGCCCAGCACTTGAGCGAGACCGAAGGACCTGTACCGGATCCCTCGTTCCGCGAGGCCCTGCGACACCGACTCCTCCACGAGCTGATCGAGGACGAGCTGGTTCCGCAGCACGACGAGCTTGCGCTCCGACGCGACGAGCGGACCAGGCGCAAGGGCGGGAGCCATTGCTTCGAGCGCGCTCCTCGCGAGCCCTGGATCGCGGCGGCGTCGACCGTCCTGGTCGTGTGCGGCGGCGCGGTGGGCCTCGGCCAAGACAGCAGCCAGACGCTTCCGGGCGACGTGCTCTACCCGGTCAAGCGCTTCTTCGAGTCCGGCGAGCTGGCGCTGGCCAACTCGACCGACGGTCAGGCCCGCGAGCTCATGGACCAGGCCACAGAGCGACTCGACGAGGCCCGTGAGCTGGTCCAGGACAACGAGATCCACAGCAAGCAGGCGCTGCCGGAGACGATCGTCGACTTCAACGAGGCGACGACCGATGCCGGCAACCTCATCGTCGAACAGAGCCGCGCGGACGCGATCGACCCAGCGATCGTCTCCGAGTTCCGCTCCTTCACCGTGGAGTCACGCACGGCACTCGACGAGATCGCGGAGAGCGCTGACGGCAAGACCGCGTCTCTCATCGAGGACGCGCGCTCGACGCTCGACAGCTTCGACGATCTGCTGCCCGTGCTCGACCCGGTGCTCGACACGGCCGACGAGACGCCCATCGCGGCAGAGGCGCTCAACGTCCTCGGTCTCGGTGGCAGCGAGCACGCCGACCATGTCAACGAGACTCCGCTCGAGGCGTCCAGCACCGACGCCGCCGAAGCGATCGACTCGACCGTCTCGTCGATCGACGACACCGTCAACGACACGCTCGCCGACACGACCGCTGCGCTCACGGGCCCGGTGTCGGTCGTCGAGCTGTCCTCCGGCACCGTGAGCATGGCGGTCGCGACCGTCCACAACTCGGTGAAGGCGGTCGACCGCGCGGTGTCCAACACGCTGAAGACAGTCGACAAGACGCTGGAGCAGGCGACCGCCGGGGTCAGGGAAACCGTGCACAAGACGACCGAGGCCGCGCAACAGGCGGTTCGCGACGCCGCGCAGGTCGTCGACGACTCGGTGCAGACCGCCGCCGACGACACCGTCGACGATGCCGTCGGTGCGCTGCAAGGCGCCACTGGCGGAGTGCTGTAGAACAGAAAAATACGTGATCGGCCGACCACCGATCACAGCCCAGATCGGGAGGCCGCGCAGCGCTCGCCTCCCGTCCACTGGGGTCGTCCGAATTGGCCCGTCAGATCTGGACACCTGACGGCACCAGATGGACGGCTGACCCAGTGGGCCGGGTAGGGGTTGGCGCCGTCCCGAGAGCGGCGCCAACCCCGTCTAACCCGTGATCACCGGCGGGGAGACCCGTTTCCGTCGGCCAGTTGCACGGGAGCTTCGATGGTGCGAGGACCGGTGTGCCGCGGCGGCTAGGCCTGGTGGAGGACTCCGCTTCCGCGGCGATGTCGCCCAACTGACATGGGTGGCCCCTCCATCCCGTTCCCTTGGCCGTACAAGGGATTGACGAGGGTGCGCCGGATTGGTTACGCCGTTGGTCAGGGAATGGACAGACGTCTGGACAAACCGCTCAAAGGGATGACATCGACCTGTCCGATCAACGTCCGCAGGTCCACGAAGGTCAATCCGCTGCGGATGATCGCACCGGCGGTTGCCGGCCATGCAACGATCCACAACCAACGGCCCGAGGCCTCGCCGACGAAGACATCGCGATCGTCGCGCTCGCCAACCCACCAAAGCGGAGTGGCGTGCTGGCCGACCTGGACTCGGGTGGCCGCCGGAAAGCCGCTGATCTGCCGGCCGACGTCGAGGCCCTGTGCGCCGGCGTAGTAGGCGCCCAACCCGACGCCGGGTTCTTCGCAGACGAGGAGCAGGTCGGCGTCACCGGCGATCGGATCCGGGCCGCTGCAGGCCAGAACGGTCGCCTGCTCGGCTCCGTCGCCGGCCCGGCCGACGCCCGACACCGACCAGTTGGCCGGCATCGGCCAGGGCAGCCAGGTCGGAAGGTGAGCATCGGTGATGTGCTTGAGCAGCACATGGACAGACGGCTCTTCGTAGCCCCCGAGAGGCGCGACAATGCCGTCGGTGGCGCACCACCACCGCCCCATGTCGTCGCACCGTACCGGTGTCCCGCATCGGGGACACCGCTTGGCCCGATTCATGCACTGACCGTGCCGTGCCTCGTGGGTCGGGTCAAGTACCGAAGGGATCAAACGACTATTCGGCTCCGTTGACTGCTCAGGCCTTTACCGTTTCTCCGGTCGGGGTCGGATGCCGCCGGAAGTAGTACCGAAGCCACAACCAGCAGCCACCGCCCATGATGATCGGTCCGAGATAGGTGAACATCCGAAAGACGAAGACCGCACCGACGATGCCGCTATTGCTGGTCTCGGGCGTCGCCCACGACAGCGTGGAGATATAGAGCGTCTCGGCGATCCCCACGTTGCCCGGCGTAATCTCTACTAGCGTCAGTAACCGGACGAAGGTGTAAGCCGCGAACACCTCGATCGCCGTCAGGTCGAACCGTTCGATGTCGACTGACCGCACGGCCACCAGCAAGGCCAGGTAGGTACAGAACTCCTTGCCCACGACGAGAGCGGTCAGGCGAAGGCCGCGATGGCGAGCCGTTTCCAATACGTCGAATCGGAACCGGACGACCGCCTCTCCGACCGCCTCGGACGGCGGACGGTTGACCAATCCGCGCATCCAATTGATCAGCTGCCCGGTCAGCTCACCGAACCGCCGAGCAAACCGCTCGCTCCGGATGATGCAGACGCCGATCGCCACAACGACGACGGACAGACAGAGCGCGAGCAGAGTCACCGCGAGAACGCGATGGGGAATCGCCTCTTGTGTCGCGAGCAGCAGCATCGCGATGCTCGGAAGGATCAGCGCGACGAGATTGCTCCACACGCCGTTCATGACGCTCGCCCGGCTGAAGTCGATGAAGTCGATGCCAAAGCGGCGGTAGATCGCGTACTTCGTGATCACACCGGAAGGGCCGGGAATCGTGTTGGAGACAGTGGCGGCGGCACCCTGGGTCACGAATGCCTGCCCCAACCGGAGATCGTCGATGAGCAGGCTCGGCGCCGCGGCCTTCAGCAGTTCGATCGTCAGTGTCAGGACGATCATGAGAACGATGCCGGCGGCCGAGAGCGAGGTGATGGCCTCCCAGACTTCGTCGTAGTCGGCGAAGTTCGGGATCAGGACGCCGAAGATCAGATAGAGAAGGACGGCGACGAGTACTGCTCGTACGAGGATCTGGAGGGGTGACAGCTTCGGCGTCTCGAAGATCTTCGACGCCTGCCGGGCGAGCTCCTGTTGAGATTCGCTAGCTGGCTCGCCCGGATCGTCCCCAGGAGTCATTACCCAGATGCGTCGGCAGTGTGGGCGCCAGCGCTCATCGTCGCGCCGGATGACGTGGCGAGCAGCTTGGCTTTGGCCGCCTCGTAGTCGCCGGCAGTGATCGCGCCGCGATCACGTAGATCCGCGAGCTTGGCGAGCTCGTCGGCCACGCTCGTCGGCTGGGCGACATCTTGGACGTACTGCCTGAAGTCCCGCTCGTTTTGCTTAGCGTGATCCATCGCGCGCTCGTGCATCGACGGGCCACGCGCGATCAGGTACACGAGAACCCCGACCCACGGCAACACAATCACGAACAGACACCACAGGCCCTTGGCCCAACCCGATAGGTGCCGGTCACGGAAGACGTCGGTCAAGATCGAGATGAGCAACCAGAACCAGGCGACCAGCAGCATGAACCAGAAGATCGAAACCATGGCTTCCCAAAGTTCCATGTCGCACTCCTCCCTTTCGGGCGGGCCAATTCGATGGGGCGCGCCCTGGCTGAATTCTTGGGGCTTGCGAGCCGGGGTGCATCACCCGTCAAAGGTGAGCTCGGGTCATGCGTTCGCGGGATCAGGAACCGCGAAGACCATGACGGCTGTCAGCACGGAGATCAGGAATGCCGCCACGATGGTGGCGAGGAATCCGCCGACGTCGAGGTTGTCGAGCAGGCCCGCGCTGATGGCGAGGAGCAATGCATTCACGACCAGGCCGAACAAACCGAACGTGATCAGAGTCAACGGCAGCGAAACGAGCCGTAGGACGGGACCGATCAGGGCGTTGACCAGACCAAACACGAGGGCGACTCCGATCAACCCGAAGAAGCCGCCCTCGACGTCAATCGAAGGCATGATCGCCGCCACGATGGCAATGGCGACGGAAACGATGGCCCAACGCACCAGCAGGATCTTGATCATGGCGACAGCCGCCTCAGGCTCGTGTTGGCCGATAGGCGACCAAGGAGATGATCACCAGGATCTGTAGCGTCAGGATGAGCACAGCCCAGATCGGGTAGTAGGGGATCCAGAGGAAGCTCGCCATCGCCCCCAGCCCGACCACCGCGATCGCGATGGCGCGCGCCCAGAGATTGCCCCGGACGACGAAGTATCCGGTGACGGCGACGAGGATCCCGAGGATCAGGTGGATCCAGCCCCACGTCGTCACGTCGAACTCGAAGGTGTAGTTGGCCCTGACGACATAGAACTTGTCGTCCAAGACCGCCACGAGACCTTGGAGGGCCTGAAAGAGGCCGACGGTCATCATCAGAGCCCCGGCAAACAGGGCGAGTCCGACGGCCCACGGACTGGGGTCTCGTGCCAGATTCGGCGTCGCGCTCACGTCACACCTCGACCTCCGTGAAGAGCTTTCTCGCTAGATCGCCCGGCGGCTCCCGCATGCGCCAGGCTTCGCATCTGACGATGGCCCGCCGGCCCTGCCCCGGCACCACCCGTTGCGGGTGAGATTGCGCAGTTCGCTCAGGCTCGGGACTCCCTCGTCCATTTCACCCGTGCTGTGTGAGGTATCCGGACGAGTTGCACTCGCATAGTGTGACGATGACCACCGAGCCGGATGACGAGGCCGCGCGCCTGCGGCAAGAGGTTGAGCGCCTTCGTCGACAGCTGGACGACGAGGAACCGACTCCGGGCGAGCGGCGCGGCTGGTGGCGTCCGCTGGTCGCCGGAATCCTGATCGCGATCGCTGCCCTCCTGGCGCCGGTGTCCGTGCTCGCCACGTGGGCCCGCGACGAGATCGAGGACACCGACCGGTACGTCGAGACCATCACTCCGCTGGCATCTGATCCCGCGGTCCAAAACGCCATCGCGACCCGGATCGAGGACGCGATCTTCAGTCGGCTCGACGTCGACGCGATCACCGATGACGTCGTGAACGCGATCAGTCAGCAGGACCTCCCGCCCCGAGCCATCGCGACTCTCCAGGCCGTCAGCGGGCCCTTGGCCGGCGCGATCGAAAGCTTCATCTCCGACCAGATCAACACCTTCGTGCAGTCCGAGCGTTTCGAGGAGTTGTGGATCGAGGCCAACCGCGACGCGCACCGAGCGATGGTGGCCGTCCTGACGGGCGAGGGCACCAGCACGGTCGACGTCTCGGACGGAGCGGTTTCCATCAACATCGGCGACCTGGTCAACGAAGTGAAGCAAAGTCTGGTCGACCGAGGCTTCGCCATCGCTAATCGCATCCCTCAGGTGACCGCGACCTACACCGTCTTCCAATCCGATGACCTGACCAAGGCGCAGAGTGCCTTCAAGCTCCTGGACGGCGTGGCGACGTGGCTGCCCTTTGTCGCACTGGTGCTGATAGCGGTAGCGGTGCTGCTCGCGCGCGACCGACGGCGGGCCTTGTTGGCCGCAGGACTCGCGATCGCCGGCTCGATGCTGCTGCTCGGCGCCCTGCTCAATCTGGTGCGCCCGATCTACCTCGACGCGATACCGGCCGACGCATCGGTCGATGCGGCGGCGGCGGTGTACGACACCTTGGTGGGCTTCATCCGACTGGCCCTGCGGGCCGTACTCGTGCTGGCGCTGACGTTGGCCATCGTGATGTGGCTGCTGTCTCCGCGTGGGTCAGGCGCGACGGCGCGAAGGGGCCTGGCCCATGGCATCGCCACGCTTCGTTCCGGACGGAGCCGCGCCGGCCTGCGTACCGGTGCCTTCGGCCTCGCGCTCGCCCGCTACCGCACGGCGATCCGAGTCGGAGTCATCGGCATCGCGGCGCTGATCTACTTGCTCAACGACCATCCGACCGGTGGCTATGCCATCGGCGTCATCGTCACGACGCTCGTTGTGCTCCTCGTCGTGGAGGTGCTGGCCGCCGCGCCGAGCGTGCCCGGCGCACCGGACGCACCG
>Ga0190270_10000164_pt1 | contig 29480 bp, 19 predicted proteins | sample Popmic320T_FD_133748 | JGI IMG/M metagenome (GOLD analysis project Ga0190270, IMG submission 133748) | Populus adjacent soil microbial communities from riparian zone of Weber River, Utah, USA - 320 T | ecosystem: Environmental > Terrestrial > Soil > Riparian zone | place: USA: Utah | collected...
ATCAGGCCACGCAACATTGGTACGCTGTTTCAGTACCGCGCGCGTAAGCAAGCGGCTGACTGATCAGTCAGCCGCTTGCTTACGCGCGCGGTACTGTACCAATCGTGCGTGGTTCGATTTAGACAGACAAATCAGCGTTGGGGTTCCCGAGGTTCAAAGGGAGCCGGGATATTCGCTTTTTAGCTTTGACAGCCTATGCAATCTGACCAGGCTATATGTCGACAGAGAAGTGGACTCCAATCGCCTCTGCGAACTGTTGAGGGCGGCGGAAGAAGCGGAGGCGCGTGGAGACACTGTGGCCAAGGACGGATTTCTCGACTCTTACGTTGCTGATGTAGAGAGGTATAGCTGGGCATACCTACTGACTCGCAGAAGAACGACAACTCTCCTTATGGTTGCGTGCGCCACTGGACGGCGCATTCCGTGATACGTGACCGTCCGCTTGCGCAAACACAGTGAAAAGAAAAATGCAGAATGCGGAATGACAGCCATTCCGCATTCTGCATTTCGCGTTCAGCGCTCATTGTATGTCACGCCTTAGCTGTGACCTTTGTAACATTCCGCTTGTAATCTTTTTGATAATCACTCGTCGTGAAATCCGCTATCTTGCTCGCGTGATGACGGCTCAGCCTCCAGCAAAGCGCAGGGGGCGGCAGCGGCTGCGCGCTTGAGAACAGTGGGAGTGATCGGGCGCTCTTCGTCAATGCCGCCTCCTGCGCCGTAGGGTTTGCCACCCAATATGGGCTTCTGAAACCTCGGCCAAAAAGGGATGACATTTCCTCGGCCTTGATCAAAGGATCTGAAATTTACGCCATGAGAAATAAGATTTTGAAACTGGACAAGCTCAGTTCTGAACTGAAAAGACGATTCAGCATTGAGCCTCCCGCGGTTCAAAACGGGCCGGTAAATTCGCTTTTTACCTTTGATAGCCTTCGCAACCTGACCAGGCAATATGTCGGCAAAGTAGAGGACGCCAATCGGCTCTGTGAACTGTTGAGGGCGGCGGAAGCAGCGGCGGCGCGCGGCGATTTTGCGGCCAAAGCCAAATTTCTCAGCTCCTACATTTTTGAGGTATCCGCGCAGCCTGATCAGCAAGACTTGTCAAGAAAGCGGATAATCAAAGCGACTCTTACATTGATGAGGTATCCGCGCAGAGGCGTCAGTCTCTGACCCGCAAAAACTTGAAACCCTCAGTGCGCTTGCGCGTATAGTGTAAAAAGTCGCTGTCGCTGAAGGCGACAGGCTGTGACCTTTGTAACACCAACCTTGTGACCTTTGTAATACCCGCTCGGCGCCAACTCAGCTATTTTAGGGGCATAACGACAACGCAGAATTCAGTACAGCAGAGGGAGTGGTAGCGGCCGGGCGTTTGAGCAGAGGGAGCGATCGGTATCGCTTGGTCGCTATCTCTCCCTGTGCTGTACTTTTCGGCATCCTGCAAGCGCGTAATAATTGCTCAAACACAATAAAAATGCGGAATGCGGAACAAAAGCCACTCCACATTCCGCATCTTTTATTTCACAAGCCGCAATCACTACGGCCTATCCTTGAACTTGTCGTACAGCCTGGTGTGCCTGCTCGAAAGGTCAACCGGCTTGCCGTTGATGAACATTTGCTTGACGTTGGTCTTGAACTCCAGCGGGTCGCCGTCGGTTACGATCAGGTTAGCCATTTTGCCCACCTCGATGCTTCCCAACAACTTATCCACGCCGAAAATCTGAGCCGGATAGATCGTCACGGCCTTCAACGCCTCGTCCTTCGGCAGTCCGAAGGCGGCTGACGTTCCCGCCTGGTAAGGCAGGTTACGCGCGTAGGCGGCGTCGTCGGTTTGAAACGCGAATTTGACGCCGGCTTTATGAAGTTTGGCCGCGTGCGAGTAGTTGATGTCGTAATCGTCGTCCTCGTTGTTGGGCAGATCGGTCACCGGGCCGATGATCACAGGAATGTTCTTCTCCTTGAGCGTCGATGCCACCTTCCATGCGTCTGCTGCGCCGCTGATGATCAGTTTAAGTTTGTATTTGTCGGCGATCTCGATCGCTCCTTTGATCTCGCGCTCGGCGTTGGCGATCATCAACACCGGCAGCTCGCCTTTGACGACCGGGATCAACGCCTCGAGAACGTGATCTACGGGGCGCGGGGGCAGGCCCTTGTCGGCCGCGCGGGCCTCTTTGGCTTTGGCGTAGGCTTGCGCGTCTTCGAGCTTCTGGCGAAGCGCGTTGAGTTGACGATCACGCAATTGCGCTATGTTATTAGCGCCTTCGGCTTGAGCGAACGCGGCCCCTCGGCCCCTCGGCGCGCGGGGATACTCCATCGCCATCGCTGCGGGCGTCTTGACCGTCATTTCCTGCCAGGTCCATCCGTCGAGATTGATCAACGCCGACTGGCCCGAAACCAGCCGCCCGCCGGGCCGCGTAATCGCGGTGGTGACGCCGTTGGCGCGCGAGACGGGGATCAATTCGCTGTGCGGCTGCACCGCGACGATGGCTCGCATGTGCGGGTTGAAATCGCCGAGCTCTGTAGTGTCGCGCGTCTCCTGGATCGAGCCGATCTCGGTCAGGCCGAGCGACGTGCCGCAGTCGATCAGCCCCGGATAGACCGACAGCCCGGTCGCGTCAATCACCTTGGCGTTGGTCGGCGCGGTGACCCTCGCGCCGACCTCGGCGATCTTGCCATCGCGAATCAACACTGAGCCGCGCTCGATTGTCGCACCGGTAACGGTGACGATCTTCGCGTTGCGGATGACGAAGACGTTCGCCGCCTGTTGCGCGCTGACGACCCGATTGGGAAGGAACTTTTTGATGGCCGTCATCACGATGAAGACGAGGACGGTCGTAATAACCGCCATGATGATGAGACGAAAGCTTCTATTTCTGTTCATTGAATTCACTCTGGTTTATTGTTTGATCTTCGGCTGATCGTCCCCCGGCCCGCTGACGGTCGGCGTAATCGGCGGCATGGGCTGGCGCTGTTCCTGCGGCGCCGTTCGCCTCTCCTTCTCGATCAATTCCTTCTTCTCCTTGGCGATCGTCTCGCGGCGCTTCAGGTCTTCTTTGCGGTCGAAGTAGACCTCGCCTTCGATCAGCGTCATCTCGACGCGCGCGTAGATGCTGAAAGGGTGGGCGTTGAAGATCGCCAGGTCGCCGTCCTTGCCGACGTCGATGCTGCCGATGCGGTGATCCATCTTGAGCTGCTTGGCCGGGTTGAGCGTGATGAAGCGCAGCGCCTCTTCGTCGGTCAGGCCGCCGTATTTGATGGTCTTCGCGGTCTCCTGGTAAAGGCGGCGCGCCAGGTCTGCGCTGTCCGAGTTGACCGAAGTGACGACGCCCTTGTGATGCATGATCGCGGCGTTGCCGGGGATGGCGTCGTAGGCCTCGATCTTGTACGCCCACCAGTCGGAGAAGGTCGAGCCGCCCGCGCCGTGCGCGGCGATCTCCTTGGCGACCTTATACCCTTCGAGCACGTGCTGGAACGCCAGCGCCTTCCAGCCGAATTCGTCGGCCACATTCATCAGCATCAGGATTTCGTCGGCGCGATAACAGTGTGAATGAACCAGGAGCTTGCCGCGCAGGATGTCGGCGATGGCCTCGAGTTTGATGTCGCGGCGAGGCGGCGCGGGGTCTCCGCCGCGTTCCTTGGCCGACGCGTATTCGTCCCACTCGCGCATGTACTCGCGGGCCTGCTGGAAGGCCTCGCGGATCGTGAATTCGACGCCCATTCGAGTGGCGGGGAAGCGCAGCGGGCGATTGCCCTGGCCGAAGGGGTTGGTCTGGTTACCGGCGCGTTTGGGGTTTTCGCCCAGCGCGAATTTGATGGTGCGCGGCATGTCGGGGACGATCATTTCCTCGGCGGGCTTGCCCCATTTCAGTTTGAGGATCACGTTCTGGCCGCCGATGGAGTTGGCGCTGCCGTGCATTGAGTGGATCGTCGTCGTGCCGCCCGCGAGCTGGCGGTAGATGTTGATGTCAGTATTGTCTACGACATCCTTCATCCGCACCATCGCCGAAACCGAAACGGAGCCTTCATTGACCGAGTCCAACGCGCTGTGCGAATGCGCGTCGATTATTCCGGGCGTGACATACATCCCGGTGGCGTCAATGACCCTGGCGTTCGCCCCCGCCCGGACTTCGCCGTTCTTGCCGACGGCGGCGATTTTGCCGTCGCGGATCAGGATCGAGCCGCCTTCGATCACGCCGTGCGAGGCGGTCATGATCGTCGCGTTCTTGATCAGGACTTCGCCCTTGTTTTGCGCCTGCGCCACGGATGCGAGCGCGGCGATGAGCGCCGTCAATAGAATTGTAGAATACCTTTTCATCGTAAATTCCTCCGAGGACGTGGGACAGACTTTAGCCCAGATCCATGATTAAGAGGTGGGTGGAATCGATCTTAACTGTGGCGCGGACTTTAGTCTGCGCCAGCGTCGTATCCTCAGGCCGCGCAGACTAAAGTCCGCGCCACTATATCATCTCGGTGTGCGCGTACCGCTGAAATTCGAGTCGTTTCCCATCGCGTTGATCGAGCCGCGAATCGAATTGCCGTCAATCGCGCCTTTCCCGGTGACGGGGATTTCCTGATCCTGAATTTTCGCGGTGAAGGCGAAGCTCAACTCATTGCCGCTGAGCGATCCGCTGAGCGGGAAGGTCCCGAACGGCGAAGAGACCTCTCCGGTGATCGTCGCGCCTTCCTGCTTGAGGGTGAAGGTCAATTGAATCGGCCCCTGCGGCGACTCCGAAGTGATCGACCAACTGCCAGCCGCCGACGCCTCTGGGCTTGCGGCGCCGGGGCGCCCGCCTCGCCCGCCGAAGCGTCCTCCAGGCCCGGCTTGCGCGGGCGGGGTCGATTTGACTTCGTACGGCTTGCCGTCAACGAAGACGTGTTTGACCAGCGTCCGGCGGTCGAACAGGTCCCCGCTCGTGACGACGATGTTGGCGATCTTGCCCTTCTCGATGCTCCCCAACTGTTCGGCCACGCCGAAGATTTCCGCCGGGTAGATGGTCATAGCTTTTATCGCCTCGTCCTTAGGCAATCCGGCCTCGATGGCTTTAGCGGCGTTTGCGACGTAGTCGGACGGCCTGCCGAGATAACCCGATTGGAACGCGAAGCGCACGCCGGCCTTGCTCAGCGCGGCGGCGGACGTCGGCGCGGCGGCGCGGTCACGCAAGACTCGCAGAGACTCCGACTCGGGGTCTTCCAGGTTGGCCGGGCGCTGCGGGTAATTGAGACTCAACAGCACAGTGACGTTCTTCTGTTTGAGGAGGTCGGCGACCTGATAACTTTGGAGTCCGCCCGCGATTATGAATTTCAGGCCGAACTCCTCGCCGAGGCCGATAGCGCGCTTGATTTCGCGCTCGCTATTGGCGGCGAACGCGACGGGCAGCGCGCCCGCGATCACCGGCTGCAACGCGGCGAGCGACTTGTCGGTCTCAGGCCGGCGCGCCCCGCGCTTGTTATGGTTGTAATGCTCCCAGGCCGCCTTGTAATACTGCGCGTCGAGCAGCGACTGGCGCAGGAACGCAAAGACGCCCATCAGCGAAGATGGATAGCCGCCTCCGAAGCCACGCCCGCTGCCGAACGAGACGTTGAGCGAGGCGGGATTTTTGATGATCAGCTTTTCAGGCTCAGAGTCGCCCAGGTTGATGAGCGCGCTCTGGCCCTGATAGATGCCTTCGCGCGGCGCCACGAGCGCGGTCGTGATGCCCGAGCTGCGCTGCTGGTCGAAGGTTTCGGCCGTGACCTTGAGCTGATCCGAGGCCATCAATTCTGGGCTTTGACCGCTGGGAGTGGGCGTCGATTGAGCGCCGGCGGCGGCGCCCAGAGCGGGGTTCGCCGGAACCGGCGGGGCAGGCGGCCCGCCGCCTCGACCGCCTTGCGCGGGAGCCGGCGCGGGCGCGCCAAGACCGATGTTGGTGTAGGCGTCAATCAGACCCGGATAGACCGTCATTCCCGTGGCGTCGATCACGCGGGCGTCGCCCGGGATCGGAATGTCGGCGCCGACAGCCTCGATTAGGCCGTTGCGGATGATGACCGTGCCTTTTTGAATCGTCGCGCCGGTCACGGTAACGACCGTGCCGCCCTTGATCGCGTATGCGTCGCCTTCGAAGGCCGCAACCCTCCGGGTCAGCGGCGCAAAGGACGCCCAAACCAAGAGGACCGAGAGCGCAAGCGCGAAGGCGAGCTTGAAAGAGGAATAGCGCTTCATTATTGAAGTGGCTCCTATCTTATTGTCTCTGTTTTTGCGAAAGGATTGATTCGCGGCGAGCGCAAACCCAAAGAGCGAGACCTGCGAAGTCATTGCTCGTCGCCGAAGCTCTTCATTATAGACTGGCGGAAATGTCCGTCAGTTACAAACTTTTATAACAAACTTTCATAAGTACCGCGCGCGTAAGCAAGCGGCTGACTGATGAGTCAGCCGCTTGCTTACGCGCGCGGTACTGTATCAGTCTTGCGGATTTGGTCTAATTGATGGCGCGGATTATTAGAGCAGGTAATCTAGCGCAATTGATGGCGCTAGGCAATAACAATCCAGGTCAATCACTCTTCCAACGCCTATCTCTTCGACAAAAGCGGCGTCGTGGCTGACGACGATCAAAGCGCCGCCGAAGCCACGCAGCGCGGGGGCCAGCTCTTCGACGCTCGGCAGGTCGAGATTGTTCGTCGGCTCGTCCGCGATCAATATTTCTGGCGACTGAACTGAAAGTAAGATTATGGAAAAGGAAGCGGCCATCAGGCAGGCGATAGCCGAGCTCGACCGCGCTCAAATAGTTCCGCATAGCTTTTAACCTCTTCAGACAAAAACAAATTAGCCGCGCCGCGGAGAGAACTCCCCGCCGCGACAATGCGCATCGTCTCTGATGAATCGGCCTAGCTACGCATAAGAACTCCGGCTCTCATGGTCTTTCATTGGGACCGCTGAGAACCGGATAAAAATCTCCTTTAGCTATCAATGAGAGTTGTGTGAGAGGCGTCCAGTTTGCCTGACGCCAATGCGACGAAAATATAAGGCGAACGTTCTTATGTCAACCGTCACCGGCGGTCAGAATGGAGTTCGTGTACCGTCACAATCGAGATGATGGTAGGGATGCCGTTATCGACTTTGACCTTAAGCAGGGCCTGAAAATATCGCGGGGAAGGGCGCTTCAATAAGAGCAACCGCTGGTTTAGGCGCCTCAGGTGATCCTCGCTTGTCAGATACTCCGCCGCCGCCTCGGTTCCTTCGCTGTGGGTTCCTGCCAGGACCATTATCGTGTTCTTTTCAGAAATATTGGGCTTGACGGTGATGAGGCCATAATCTTCGATCAGCTTGCCGGTCTCCCCATCGAATTTAGCGCCGTATTCCGGCTCCTCCCCGGGAAGCGGATTGTAGTTTATGATGGTAGCGCTGGCGCCGCTGCCGAAGTCTTCCTTGATGAGGTTTTTCCCCGACCATTCGTTGACCCACGCGCTTCCCAGGAGAATCACATTATGATTCTTCATGTCTTCAGCGCTTACTGTGCGGCTCTGCTTCAGCATGGCGTCTTTGCCAAGCCCTTTAAAAAGCGAGGTGAGCCGATACAGCCCGACAGCTTCACCGACGCCTGTATATTCGTCATAAGACAGCACCAGTCGTGAGAGCGGATTATGCTTTAGGACAAACCGTTCTCGCCCGAGCGTTTCTTCCAAAGCCGCGGTCTCCGCGGGGGTGAGATTTATGGATATATTGGATAAAGACTTGTGGTCAGCCGGGTTCCAAAAACGGTAGACCGGAGGATTGCTTAATACGAGCAGCGTCGGACTCTCATCCTCCAGGAACGGCTCCCAGACCGGCTCGTATACGGCCGCAAATTCCTTTTGCTGAGCGCCTTCTTTGATTTGCCGCCGTAATTGCCGGTTGGATAGAGCCAAAATAACAACAGCAATTATCAAAAAGACCAACGCCAGGCCCAGCAACATGATCCGGATCTTTCCGGCAATGACGCCAACACGGCCGATGTGGCCGGACAAAGGAGGCGTGGATGCCGCGGCCTTTGTGGGTTCGGTAGCTTCCGGCGCCTGCTTGAGTCTCGTAAAAATGGGAATGTAACTTCCGGCCGGAATCTCCAGAAGAATCTCGTCATTTTTCCCTTCGCTTTTGTAGTAACGCTCGAGCTTCTTCCTTACCTCGTGCGCTCCTACGCGAACGATCGAGTCGAGAGCAGGATCATAGGTCTCGTTACGGTCGAAGACCTCGAACCCTATCGAATATTCGCTCAGTTCACTGGCCCGCCCATCCAGGTAAGCCTCGCAGATCAGTTGCAGGAATTTTTGCTTCTTCGGCGCATTAGAAAATTGCCTGCTGCAGAGAATTCGATCCAGCAACTGTCTTACTTCCTCGGCGGTTGGAGGCGCTGAGCCAGTCCCATCTGCCCCATCTAACATATTCGCCACCCAGGATTGATTAGAGATCAGGCGCGGAACCGGTCCGTTAAGCCATGTACTTAACGTCCCCATATCTGTTACGTAACTGTGATGTCGTTGACTGCCGCTGGTTCCGTATAGTTATGTTCGCCAACAAACCGTACATTTTCGACGCATTATAGTGATGTTCATCAACTGCCGCTACTCAGGAGGCTGCTAGTCAGGGGGCCGCCGCTCAGGAGGAATGATGTTTCAGAATCTAAGCTATAGATCAGTTTGCAATTGTGTGTGTGGTGGGGGGAGACCTGAGTGTTTGCCCCGGATTGGGATTACACCTGACCACCGGGGCAGACACGCAGGTCTGCCCCTACATAGATTTGCGACTCACCCTAGTATCACTCGATTTATTTTTGCGCTTTTCATATCGTTCACTGTTCTCGGCGTGGTGAATGCGCAGACTGTGGGGGTTGGCGCAGGCAGCTATACCACGTCGGTACCGCCGGGGTTCGCCGGCCCTCAAAGCACGATTTACGAGACTCATGGCGGTCCGATTCCGACTCATAAATTTTGGACTTCCAAGTATTGGAATCCACACGGATTCGCCCCCGGCCCAATATACATGTTTCCGGAGCCGCTCTCGATTCAGGTGACTGCAAACGGTTTAGTCGCCGGATACTTCCCGAGGGTCAACAATAACGGCTTATGGTTTAATAAGCCTTTCCAGCCTGATTTGACAGTGGGGGTAGATGGTTTGAACGCCGGCGCGGTCAATGTGAGCCGGTACAGTGATTGGACAGTCGATTTCAATTTCGGGCCAATCACGACTCGCGTCGGTCGCGGAATGCCGTTCGTTTACGTAACCACGAATGGCAGCAACCCGACTGTGACCTTTAATGGCCAGCCAACCATCTTCGCGAACAACGGCAATATCCTCGGCGTGAGCATCGCAGGCAACAATTATGGCTTGTTTGGTCCTAGCGGCAGCACATGGAGTGGGATCGGGACTACGAAATTGACCTGCAATCTGGCGGGCGGGGCCACATATTTCTCATTAGCGCTTCTGCCAAATCAATCGGCTCTCAGCGCTTTTGCCAGCCGCGCCTTCTCGTTCCCTGTAGACACACGTGTCAGTTGGAACTACAACCAGAGCAATAGCCAGGTGTCCACTACCTATACCGTTGTTACTCAATCAATGGATGGAGTCAGCACGGGCTTTCTAATGGCGCTTTACCCTCATCAGTACGCTTCCTTGCCGGGACCCGTCAATACCAGCTTTACGTATGTAAGCCCGCGTGGCGCGATGCGAGTCTGGAGCGGCAATTCATTCACGACCACGGACACTTTCAACGGCGTCTTGCCGTATTTGCCACGGACGCCAAATTACAGCTCCGCGACGCTGCAGGGGCTGCTTAATAGCGTCGTCAACGAGGGAAATCACTACCCTGCCGGTGACACATATTTCGGGGGCAAGAAGGTGGCTCGAATCGCCCAACTACTTCCTATCGCTCAACAGCAAGACCCGAACGCTTTCAACAACCTCTTGAACAGCCTCAAGGGCCAGTTGCAGTTCTGGTTTACCGCCGCCGGTAAGAATTCCAGCCTCTTCCATTACGACAATAATTGGGGAAGTTTGATTGGGTACCCGGGAAGTTTCGGCAGCGATACCGGCCTGACCGATCATCATTTCCATTACGGCTACTGGATTCACGCTGCGGCGATGGTGGGCTTGTACGATCGCAACTGGATTGCGCAAAACAATTGGGGCGGCATGGTCGATCTGCTGCGCCGGGATATAGCCAGTATCGATCGCGGAGATAGTATGTTCCCATTCCTGCGCAACTTCGATGTCTACGCGGGCCATTCGTGGGCGTCGGCGCAGGCGCCGTTTGGAGACGGCGGCAATGAAGAGTCGACCTCAGAAGCGATCAACGCCTGGGCCGGCATGATTCTCCTGGGGGCAGTGACCGGCAATACGCAATTGCGCGACGCCGGGATCTGGCTCTATACGCAGGAGACCAACGCGGCCTTCTATTACTGGTTTAACGCCGGGCCGGTGAACACATTCCCGGAAGGTTTTTCGCGAACCATGATCGCGAATCTGTTTGACGCCAAGTCCGATTGGGCGACGTGGTTTGGCGCGCAGCCTGAATTCGTGCATGGGATAGAATTCCTGCCTTTCACCGGGGCATCGCTTTATCTGGGTCGTGATCCCGCATACTGCCAAAGGAACTTCAACGAAGTGTTGAGCCTGAATGGAGGGACGCTTAACCTCTGGCAAGACCTGATGGAGATGTACGAGGCGCTCTTCGACCCGACTGACGCCATCAACCGTTGGAACAGTACGACCACCACCGATGATGGTGATTCGCGCGCGCGCCAGTATGCCTGGCTTCAGACTTTAGCGGCCCTGGGACGCGTTCACACGGCGGTGACGGCCAACTGGCCGTTTTATGCGGTGTTTAGAAATCCCAGCACTAATGTCGTTACCCACGTTGCGTTTAATCCAACCGGAAGCGCGGTCACAGTGAACTTCTCTGATGGCGCTTCATTGAATGTTCCCGCCGGGGCATTGGCATCGGATACCAATCAGCCTCCGCCTACGCCTCCGCAGGCGCCGGCTAATCTGACCGCCAGCGCGACATCGGCCTCGACGATCAATCTGAACTGGACGGCGTCGGCGACAGCGGGAGTGACCTATAGCGTTTTCCGTAGCACTACCAGCGGGTTCACGCCATCAGCCGCCAACCAAATTGCAAGCGGGATCAATGGAACCGCTTTCACCAGCGGAGGACTGGCCGCATCCACAACCTACTTCTACCGAGTCACGGCGGTTAACGCTGCCGGCTCATCCCAACCGTCAAACCAGGCTAGCGCCACGACGCCACCGGGCGGCGGCGGCTTGCCCAGCCCCTGGCTGAACTCCGACATCGGCGCGGTGGGGGCGGCCGGATCGGCCAGCCATTCAACCGGCGTATTCACAGTGAGAGGCTCAGGCGCCGACATCTGGGAGACCGCCGACGGCTTCCAATTCGTCTACCAGCCTTTGAATGGGAATGGTCAGATTGTGGCTCGTGTTACAGCCGTGCAGAATACGAACCCCTGGGCCAAGGCGGGGGTCATGATTCGCGAGACGCTTGCGGCCGGCTCCAAGCACGCCTTGATGGCGCTGACGCCCGGCAATGGCCTCGCTTTCCAGCGGCGGGTCGCGACGGGCGCCGCCAGTACACACACTGCGGGCGCCGCGTCGGGGGTTCCTGTTTGGGTCCGGCTCGCGCGCAACGGCAATACGATCACGGCCTCCAGTTCCACTAACGGCGCTACATGGACGCAGGTCGGGTCGGATACCGTAAGCATGGGCGCTCAGGTCTTCGTCGGTCTGGCGGTAACAAGCCACGCGGCCGGCGTCATCAATACCTCTACCTTCGACAATGTCCAGGTCAGCGGCGGCAGTGGCGCATTCTCGAATACGCTGTATGTCATGGACGGCGCCGCTTCGGGGACGCCAGGTCTGCTTTCCATCACACCCGGCGCCGCAGCATCAACCGATTCCGTTCCCGGGGCCGGCGGGGCCAACCACGACGGAACGCCTACGAACCCACTCGTCTACACACTCTCAGGTCTTACCGCGACATTCGACTCAACGCGAAGTACACAGTTCACTCTCTACGTGGACGCCGGCGCTCATGTGGGCGACGCGGCCCAATTTCGTGTCAGCTACGACTTCACCGGAGACGGCGTCTTCGATCGCGTCGAGACTTATCGTTACTCCCCGACGAACGATGTCATCGGTTGGGAAGCTTATACGCAAGCTCTGGGGTTACACTCCGCGAGCGGCGCCTTCGCCAACTTGAGCAACGGGAGAGTGCGGATCGAGGTCTGGGCCGCCCTGGGGACGCAGGCGATTCAATTGCGGACCAGCGCAAGCGCCGCAAATGGGCAGCAGTCCCTGATTGTCATTCCCTTTAATTAGACCAGTGTACAGGTAAATAGAACGCGGATGACGCGGACGGGCGCGGATCATCGCGGATAAAACTAAAAAAGAGCAGCGCCAATCCGCCCTATCAGCGTCATCCGTGTTCTATTTACCCGAACACTTATCTGAAATCAGCTCTAGGGTTCACGTTTCGCACATTAACAATAAATTGAGCGCACACGAGTGCGGGCGAGCTGCAAGGGGTTTCTTATGTTTCTCAGACGGCTAATCTCTTCGTTTACCCTGGGGCTGTGGCTTCTCTTTACGGGCTATGCGCAGCAAGCCGGACCGGATGGCGCAGCCAGTCGGGAGAAGCAAGCAGAGCAGAAGGCGCTGGAGCAAAAAGCATTCGCTCTGCTTGAAGAAATCATCGCGCAAGCCCCAACTCTTAAGCTGGTGGAGAACCGCGTGATGATTCAGGCCACTGCCGCCGGGTTGATCTGGAAGCAGGACGAAAAGCAAGCTCGCGCAGTTTTCAAAACCGCTATCGCCGGCCTGGCGGAGATCACGAGCGCGATGGATCAGAGCGATCCTCAGTATGACAGCACGGCTCAGACGATCTCGGAGCTGCGTCTGAACTTGCTCGATATGATCACGCAATTCGATGCTCAACTGGCGTTGGATTTTCTGCACGCCACACGTCAACCGTCTCCGCCCCGTCGCCATTCGTCTTACTCTCCACCGGACATCGAAATCCAACTCGAAGGGAGACTGGCCGGATTGATCGCGACCAGGGATCCTCAGCGGGCCTTGCAACTCGCGCGCGCCAGCCTGGCGAAGGGGCTTTCTTACGAACTGATCAACACGCTCTCTCAGTTGCGATCCAGCGACAAGGAGGCGTCGGCGACTCTTTCCCAGGAGATCATTGCTAAGCTCAGGGCCGAGAACAGGATGACTCCGGATGTCAGCGGGATCGCCTTCAGCCTGGCGCATATGTTCCGGTCCCAGGAAGGGGATGAACGACCTTTTAGTGAACTGCTGAACCTGTTGGTAGGATCTGCGCTCAATACCTCGCTCAGCAGCAAGGTTAATCAAGCGGAGTTACACCTCGCTCAGAATCTACTGTCACAACTCCGACCGTTAATGCCGGAGATTGAAAAATACGCCCCATCGCGGGGCGCCGCTGTCCGCCGGAAATTTGCCGAACTGGATCGAGTGAGCGATCTGTATAACCGCAGTCTGAACGATCTTCACAAGCTGACGCCGGACAGAAGGGAGGAGGAGGCGCTGGAGGCGGCGGCAAAGACGCCGCCTGAATCCCGCGGCCCTCTCGGCCATGAATATCAGGAGTTGATAAGAAAAGTCGCGGGCCAGGGCGAGTATGACCGCGCGCGACAGATCGCCAACAGCGAAGCGATGGATCCGATACAACGCAAGGAAATGTTGGAAGAGATCGATCGGCAGGCGCTCTGGCAGTCAATCAATCAGGGCCGGCTGAATGAAGCTCGGCAAATGGCAATGAAACTGAAGTCAGGCGATGAACGCGTCTCGGCGCTGATTCAACTGGCCGGAATAACCTCCAACCAGAATGACCCAGAGAGCGCCCGGCAGCTTCTGGCAGAGGCGTTCGACACGATCGCCGGGAAGGCCGCCGACTACCAGCGCCTTCAGTCCCAACTGCAGTTGGCCCAGGCTTACGCGCCGTTCGATCGGGATCGCAGCTTCGAGATCATGACCCAGATCATCAATCAACTGAACGAGCTGATGGCCGCCGTCGCCGTGCTCGACGGTTTTGAAAACAATTATCTGAAAAACGGCGAATGGGCGCCGTCCGCCGGCGGCGCTTTGAGCAATATGATCGTCGCTTGCAACCAACAGATAGCCGCCCTCGCTCGCGTCGATTTCGACAGCGCCAAGTCTCTCGCTGATCGGTGGCAACGGAACGAAATCCGACTCAGGGGGAGGCTCATGATTGCGCAGACTGTCTTGTCCGGCTGATTACGGAACCTACTTTCACCAAATCTACGGAACCTATATCAGTTTGCGTTTGCATGTACGGGAAGGATCTCCGGATCAGTACCGCGAGCGGTAGCGAGCGCGCTTCATTTTGAGTCGCGCTCGCTACCGCTCGCGGTACTGATCCGTACACTCACATCAGTACGCCGTACATTGATTTGCAATCCGATCTGTTTCACCAAATCAAAAGGAGAAAACACATGTATAACTCCGATATCCTCAACAACCAGTACTGGACGCGGATGGTAAGGATAGTGTTATTAGCCCTGACTACATTGATGATGGCGACGGCTGCCCTGGCGGCCGCGCCGGTGGGCCAGACCATCTGGTTGAGGTCTGTTGCTACAGGTCTATTTGTATCGGCGGATCAGAATCGCGGGTCATTTGCCCCACTTGTCGCCGACCGAGCATCAGTCGCCGGCTGGGAGCAGTTCCAGATCGTCGATGCAGGCGGCGGCTTTATCGCCCTGCGCGCCGTGTCCAATGGCAGGTACGTCTCGGCCGATACAAACCGGGCCAACGTGCCGCTGGTGGCCGACCGCGCCACGCTGGGCGCCTGGGAGCAGTTCCAGTGGGTCGACAACGCCGCGGGGCAAGTCCAATTGCGCGCCGTCAACGTCAACCGCTATGTCTCGGCCGACCTCAACCTGGGCGCCTGGGGTCCGCTGGTGGCCAACAGAATCGCCCCCTCTGGCTGGGAGACTTTCTTTTGGGGCGTTGTGGGCTCGACTCCTCCGCCCCCGCCCCCGCCCGGCGCAAATCCAGACTTAGGCCCGAACGTGGCCATCTTTGAACCCTCGATGTCCACCGCAACGATCCAGACCCAGATCAACAACGTCTATAACGTTCAGCGAACCAACCATTTTGGCCCGCAGCGCAATACGCTGATCTTCAAGCCAGGCGTCTACAGCGGACTGAATATTCCGGTCGGCTTCTACACACAGATCCTGGGCGTGGGCGCCTCGCCGGATAATGTCAGCATCACCGGCAACCTGCACTCGGATGCCTTTCTCTCAGGCGATAACGCCACCCAGAACTTCTGGCGCGGCGCGGAGGGCTTCTCGATCACGCCCTCCAGCGGCGTCATGCAGTGGGCCGTCTCGCAGGCGGTGCCCTTCCGGCGCATGCACGTCCGCGGCGGCATGAAGCTCAACCAGAACAACGGCTGGTCGAGCGGCGGCTGGATGTCTGACGCGCTGGTCGACGGCAACGTCAACTCGGCCACCCAGCAACAGTGGATCTCGCGCAATACCCAGTGGGGCAGTTGGACCGGCTCGAACTGGAACATGGTCTTTGTGGGTGTGGTTAACGCGCCGGCGGGCTCCTGGCCCACCCCGCCCTATACCAAGATCGCCCAGACCCCGATCGTGCGCGAGAAGCCCTTCCTGGTGGTCGACTCTTCAGGCGCCTGGGGCGTTCGCGTGCCGGCGCTGCGCAGCAACAGCGTCGGCATCACCTGGGCTGGCGGCTCAACCGCCGGCGCGACCATCCCGATCTCCCAGTTCTACCTGGCCCGGCCGGGCGACACCGCCGCGACGATCAACGCTCAGCTTGCTGCGGGCAAGGACTTGATCTTTACGCCCGGCGTCTACGGACTGAACGGCGCAATCCAGGTCAATCGGGCCAACACCGTTGTGCTGGGGTTGGGCTTCGCCACCTTGCGCGCGGACACTGGGCTGCCGATTATGACAGTGGCTGACGTGGACGGCGTGACCATCGCCGGCCTGTTCTTCGACGCCGGCGGCGCCAACTCGCCGGTCTTGCTGGAGGTCGGCCCGAGCGGCAGCAACGCCAGCCACGCCGTTAATCCGACCGTGCTCCACGATGTCTTCTTCCGGGTCGGCGGCGCCGCCCCCGGCCGCGCCTCGGTTAACATGCGCATCAACAGCCACAACGTGATCGTGGACCACACCTGGATCTGGCGCGCCGATCACGGCGCCGGCGTGGGCTGGACAACCAATCCTTCGGCCAACGGACTGGTTGTCAACGGCGCCAACGTGACGATCTATGGACTATTCGTCGAGCACTACCAGCAATACCAGGTGATCTGGAACGGCGACGGCGGGCGGGTCTATTTCTACCAGTCGGAGCTGCCCTACGATCCGCCCAACCAGGCCAGCTGGACCAGCGGCGCAGGGACCAATGGCTGGGCCTCGTACAAGGTCGCCAACACAGTAACCAGCCACGAGGCCTGGGGCCTGGGCATCTACAGTGTATTTACCAACCCCAACATCTTCCTGACGCGAGCGATCGAGGCGCCTAACAACGCCAACGTCAGGTTCCACAGCATGATTACGGTCTGTATAGGCGCCAACGGCGGGATCACCAATGTGATCAACAACACCGGCGGCGCGACCGGGGCAAACGTCTCATTTACGCCCAAGGTCACCAACTTCCCATAAAGCTAAATCAGACCGACAAACTTTAGGACAGAATCAATAGCCACAGAGCCACAGAGCTACAGAGCGGAAATAGAAATGAGGTTTTCTCGATAATCTCTTTTCTATTTCCGCTTTGTGGCTCTGTGGCTATAACCTTTGGACATCTATCGTCCTCAAGCCTACAATGCGGGCGACCCAAACGGAAATTCAAAATCGCACCGGAGGACAATCGAGATGACACGAAGAAGAACCCTTGCGTGTTTTCTGCTACTGCTTTCGACTGCCGCCGCTCTGGCCCAGACGAAACAGGCGAGTAAGACAACGAACGATCCCGACAAGAAGGAATGGATCCAACTCTTTAACGGCAAAGACCTCAAGGACTGGACGCCAAAGATCACCGGCTACGACCTGAACGACAACTTTGGAAACACATTCCGCGTGGAAAACGGCGTGATGACGGTCGGCTACGAAAAGTACGACAAGTTCGACAATCGCTTCGGCCACATCTTCTACCGCGATAAGTTTTCGTACTACGTCATCGCCGTCGAGTACCGCTTCGTCGGAGAACAGGCGAAAGAAGGCCCCAACTGGGCCACGCGCAACAGCGGGATAATGGTCCATTGCCAATCGCCGCAGAGCATGGGCAAGAGCCAGGACTTCCCGATCTCCATCGAGGTCCAATTGCTCGGCGGTTTGGGCAAAGGCCCTCGCGCAACCGCCAACCTCTGCACTCCGGGCACGAATGTCGTGATGAACGGCCAGCTCTTCACCACCCATTGCCTCAACTCCACTTCGAAAACCTACGACGGTGACCAGTGGGTCCGGGCCGAAGTCGAAGTGCTGGGCGATGAGCGGATCAGGCACATCATTGACGGCCAGACCGTCCTCTCTTACGAGAAGCCGCAGATCGGCGGCGGCGCGGTCAATGGCTTTGATCCGGAGGTGAAGAAGGACGGAGCGCTGCTCAGTGAAGGCTATATCTCGCTGCAAAGCGAGAGCCACCCCGTCGAATTCCGCAAAGTGGAGCTGCTCAATCTGGTCGGCTGCATGGATCAGAAGGCGTCGAATTACAAATCGTATTTCGTCAAGGCCGACAACTCAAAATGCCAGTCCACGAAGTGAAGGTTATCTTCTTCGACGTCGTCGGAACGCTGATCGAGACTCGCGGCTGCGTCGGCGAAATATACAGCCGCGCGGCGCGCGAGTTCGGCTTTGAAGCCGAGCCTCGAATCCTGCAACTAAACTTCGAACGTTCGTTTCGGCGCCAACCGCCGCTGGCTTTTCCCGTCGGGACGCCTGAAACTGCATTGATCGAGCTTGAGAAAGGCTGGTGGCGCGATCTAGTGAGAGCGGTCTTCGACGGCCTCGGTTCGTTTCCGCGCTTCGAAGACTTCTTCGACGAACTCTTCGAGCGGTTTCGCGATCGCGAATTCTGGCGCGTTTACGACGATGTCGAGCCGGCGCTAGCGGAACTGAAACGCCGGGGACTGAAGCTGGGCGTCATCTCCAATTTCGATTCGCGGCTATATGACGTCTTGAGGGCTTGCCGACTCGATCACTTCTTCGATTCCATTCACATCTCGACTCGTGTCGGCGCCGCCAAACCCGACCCGGTGATCTTTCAAGCCGCGTTGAATCATTACGCGGTTGAGGGGCGACAGGCCTGGCACGTCGGTGACAGTTTGCGAGAAGACGTCGAAGGGGCAATGGCCGCCGGAGTCAATGCGGCTCTGCTTGACCGCGATAACCGCTTTGCCGAGAATTCGCCGGCGCCTCGAATCACAAACCTCGAACAACTCGCTACTTTATTCGCACTATAAGCTAACCGCCAAGACGCCAAGAGCGCCAAGAACGAAGATTGAGGATCGAAGACGGCGCCATCGCGCACGGCGATCCTCGATCTTCTATCCTCGACCTTGGCGGTCTTGGCGTCTTGGCGGTTGATTCGCAGTATGACCATCCGGGGGAAACCATGCAAAGCTTGAAAATCGCGCTGCTGATTCTGGTCTGCGCGCTGACGATAAACGCGCAGAATAAACCAGAAGACAAAACCATCGCCGCAAAGACGGCAGGAATGATCAAGGTTGACGGCTATGTCCCGCTCTACTGGGACGCGGGCGCGGGCAAGATGTTGATGGAGATTTCGCGGTTCAATACCGAGATGCTCTATCAGGTCTCACTGCCGGCTGGCGTCGGATCGAATCCCATCGGGCTTGATCGCGGTCAGCTCGGCGGGACCTACGTTGTTTACTTCGAGCGTGTGGGGCCGAAGGTGTTGATGATCCAGCCGAATTATCGCTATCGCGCTTTGAGCGAGGACGAGGCTGAGCGTCGCGCGGTAGCCGATTCGTTCGCGCGTTCGGTGATCTGGGGGTTCAAGGTCGAAGCGGCTGAAGGCGACCGCGTCCTGGTCGACGCGACGGCCTTTTTCCTGCGTGACACGCACGGCGCGGCCGAGAGGCTGCGAGGGAGCCGCCAGGGCAATTACCGGTTCGACGAATCGCGCAGCGCGTTCCATCTGCAGCGCACAAAAGGCTTCCCGAAGAACACCGAGGTCGAGACGGTCATTACGCTGGCCGGCGAGGAGCCGGGCGCGTTGCTTCGCGGCGTCACGCCGACCGCGAACTCGGTCACGGTCCGCCAACATCATTCGTTCGTCGAACTGCCGGACAACGGTTACAAGCCGCGCGCCTACGACCCGCGCGTCAGCGCGATGCCGATGATGTTTTACGATTACGCCTCGCCGTTCAACCAGCCGATCGAGAAGCGCTGGATCAGACGCCACCGATTACAGAAGAAAGATCCGAACGCCGCAGTCAGCGAGGTCGTCAAGCCGATCGTCTATTACGTCGATAACGGCGCGCCGGAGCCCATCCGCAGCGCGCTCCTCGAAGGCGCGTCGTGGTGGGCGCAGGCGTTCGAGGCTGCCGGGTTCAAGAACGCCTTTCAAGTCAAAGTCCTGCCGCCAGACGCCGATCCAATGGACGCGCGATACAACATGATCAACTGGGTGCATCGCTCGACTCGCGGATGGTCTTACGGCTCTTCGATCTCGGACCCGCGCACCGGCGAGATCATCAAGGGCAACGTCACGCTCGGAAGCCTGCGCATCCGCCAGGACGTGCTGCTGGGCACGGGAATGATTCCGCCGCTCACGGCCCAGGGCGAAGGCGGCGGGATGGAGAACTATTGCGAGGCGGGAGATTCGCCGGAGACTGACTATCTAGCTATCGGCTCGACGGGCGACCCGGCTACCGATTCGTCGGCGATGGCCCTGGCCCGCATCCGCCAGCTCTCGGCCCACGAGGTCGGCCACACGCTCGGCTTCTCGCACAACTTCGCCGCGTCGAGTTATGGGAGAGCGTCCGTAATGGACTATCCCGCGCCGTGGGTCGAGATCAAAGAGGGCAAGCTCGATCTCTCGAACGCCTATGCCGTCGGCATCGGCGAGTACGACAAGTTTTCGGTCAAGTTCGCTTACGCCGAATTCGCGCCTGCCGCCGATGAGAGGGCCGAACTTGAAAAGATCGTTCAGAAGGGAATCGCCGACGGGATGATGTTCATTGACGACGGAGACGGGCGCGGCGTCGGGACGGCGCATCCGCTGGCGAGCGTGTGGGACAATGGCGGCGACGCCGTTGCTACGCTGCGTCACGAGATGGATGTGCGGCGCATAGGGCTGAAGAACTTCGGCTTGAACAGCATCTCGACCGGGCAGCCATTGTCGGCGCTCGAAGCGAAGCTGCTGCCGCTCTATCTGCACCATCGTTACCAGCTCGTGGCGGCGGCGAAATCAGTCGGCGGGCTGTATTTCAGCTACGCGGTCAAGACGGCGAACGGCCCAAGCCCGGCGAAGTTCCGAGAGATCGTCCCCGCCGTCCGCCAGCGCGAAGCGTTGAAGGCGATCCTAGATGCCATCAAGGTCGAAGAGCTGGCCATCCCACAACAGGTCATCGAACTGATCCCGCCGGTGGCGACGGGGTTTGAAGGCGGGACGACGGAATACTTCAGCCGCCGAACCGACCCGGCGTTCGATCCTTTGGGCGCCGCCACGATAGCCGCCGACCTGGCGCTCGGCGCGTTGCTCGACCCGAACCGCGCCGCGCGGATGATTGATTTCCACGCTCAGAACGCCGCCATCCCCGACTTCAAAGAGGCGCTAGACGCGATCATCGCCGCGACGTGGAAGACCACCGCGTCGCAGAACGCTTACCATCGCGCGATTCAGCGTTCCGTGCAAAGCCTGACCGCTCAGCGTTTGATGGACCTGGCGGGCAATGAAAGCGCGTCGCCGCTCGTGCGCGCCGAGGCCACTGCGGCTCTCCGAGGTCTGAGCGCTATGCTCAAAGCTACTGCCAACTCAGATGCGCATCGCCGCGCGACGCAGGATGATATTGAACGCTTCTTGAATCGCCCTGAAGCCGTCAGGCAGGCGACCAGACCGTTGCCGACGCCGCCCGGCGATCCGATTGGCAGTAATCGGTAGCGAATGAGAGGCTTTCGATCAGAATTTTCATTGCTTTGCTTATAATGGATAAAGTGACACAAATTTGCCCCAGTGAGAACTACCAGCGAAGCGGCTCTCCCTGGGGCAATTTGTTTATTCAATATCCGTCCATTCAATCCACTGGGTGTCCCAGACATTCGCAGGCGCCCCTCAAACCACAGAACCCAGTGGCATAGCCCTTCGCGACGCAATTGGATTTGCAGCTTTGCGGCTCGCATGCCAAGGCTGCCGGAGCCTTGGCCAAAACTGTTAGGGACTCTTTTTTACTAACTGACGGAATCAACGCGATTACCATTATTATCGACACAACCAATTTAAAAATCAGCTTTGCCATAAATCCTCCGATGAAGGTCGTTAGTCCTTACCGCAACTTTTACAGGTAGAAGGCTGGGTTGATAAACACTGGCAGTAGCAGCTGTTCGAAAAAACTTTCCCGGTGGCGTCACAATACGGATCGTAATTGTCAGTGCAAATGCAGGCAGGTTTTGCGCCAGTGTCGGAGGTAAGCGCTGATAAAACAATTAATAACATCAAGGCGGCGATTCTAACCGTAGTCTTCATGGTGTCTCCTTTCGGCAAATTGTTTGTTACTCAGGTTTGCTACTACTCGGGTTGATTGAGGAACCGGCCAAGATACTGCTCCTGAGCCGGAAAACTTGTCAAATTTGCTACTCGTGCGGCTTGATCCTTTTGTCCTGATATGGCGCCGATTCGGCTCCGAATTCTCCACTACTGTGACCAAAACCAAGGTTGCCGATTGAATATGCATTCAAAAGCCAGCCCCGGCTGACCTTCAATAGATAGTGACAATCGGGGAAACAAAATTTCGCAGAAATAACATTCTATCGAAATATTTCTGCCGAAAATGGGTAAGCACAGCGTTAACAATGTCTTTGTGTATTTGTTTAAATCAGAGCCCGCGACACCGGTACAGTACCGCGCGCGTAAGCAAGCGGCTGACTTATTGGACGACCGCTTGCTTACGCGCGCGGTACTGTACCGATGTCCCAAACGAGCGCGAGGCCGTCAAAATCTTTCTCACGGGCAATACCACACAGAAAAAGCCGGTCGGCGTCGCCTGCCGACCGGCTTTTCGATTTCTGGGGAGTCATTTGGCAACCCTCAAGATAAGCATTAGTCGCTGTCTTGAGGGATTGGATCTTACCGCCATGCGGTGAGTTTCACGGATTTGCGAGCCGCCGGCCACCAGCGAACAATGATCGAAACGCCGCCGCGTCCGAAGACGCGCAATACTACACAACTCCAGCGGTTATTGGCGCTCGGGGGTTCGATCACGCCGACGCGGTCGCGGAAAGCGCGGGGGACTTCTACCGTGCCCGGGACGCCCGGCAACTCGATCGTGATTTCGCGTTGGTTGTTGACGCGCCCGCTCCATTGATACAGCTTCGGCCCGATCCTGCCGGAATCGTCGTGGTCATCATCGCTGTCCTCTCGACCCCTGTCGTCTCGATTCGGAGGATCGGGCAGGCGGCGTCGATTGAATGTGTCGCTGTCGCGTCTGCGGTTCGGGTAGTAGTCGCCGTCGCGATCCGAATCGCGATTCATATCGTCGCCCTGTCTGTGATTCGAGTCGCCGGTCGCGGAGTCGTTCTCGCGTCGATTCGCGCCGCCATTATGATCTTTATCAGGTCCTTGAGAAGGATCGGGCTCGCTATCCAGTTGCGGAGCGCGGTTGATGGCGATCTCCGGCGACGGCGCGGGCGGCATTTGAGGCCGCGCGCCGGGCGGGATCGGGGCCGGGGCAGGGGACGGCGTCGGGGGAATCGCCACGGATTTGTTATTGGGCGTCGCTGAGTTCGCCATTTGAGGTTGTCGAGTGGGATCCGGCGCCGCTTGAGCGCCCGGGGTTGAAGCCACTGCGCCGTTGTTATTCTGCGATGGCGCGCCCGCCGCCAGTTCCAGCGAATCGGCGTCGCTGCCGACGGCTGGAGCGGCTTCAGGCGATGGCGACGGCGCCTCGACCACGTTCGCCGACAAGTCAGCGGCCTTGCGACTCGACAAGGCTGAAGGCCATCCGAAAAGAACCGCCGCCGTTACGACGGCGATCAGCGTCGCCGCCGCCGCGACGGCGAATCTTCGCCGCCGCCTTCTGACCAGCCTCAAATTCGATTCGGCCGTTTCCTCATTTTCGACGGGGTCGACATAAGGCGCGATTCCGTTTCCAGGTTCATATTGATCTTCGGACTCCGGGGTTGCGACAGCCAGCGGTATGAGTATCTGATTTGACGACGTTCTTAGCTCCTCGCTCAACTCCTCGGCGCTTTGCTGCCGATCGGCGGGGCCCTTGGCCAACGCCCGCAGGATCGCCTTTTCCACGGCGACGGAGATCGCTGGATTGATCGATCGCGGAGGCTTCGGTTCGGATTGAATCTGTTTCAGCGCGACCTCGGTCGGCGTGCGCCCGGTGAACGGACGCTGCCCTGTCGCCATTTCGTAAAGCACAACGCCAAGCGAGTAGATGTCGCTGCGGTGATCAACCGGGTGGCTGGCGCACTGCTCCGGCGAAGCGTAAGCGACCGTCCCGGAGAGCGTTGAATGCTGTGTGAACGGGGGCGCCCCGGGAGGCTGCGGGAATTTTGCGATTCCGAAATCGATCAGTTTGATTGCGCAATCCGCAATCATAATGTTTCTCGGATTAATGTCGCGATGTACGATGCCGCGCGCATGGACCTCGATGAGCGCAGAGGCGACTTCGAGCGCGATGCCGACGGCCTTCGACGGTTCGAAGGCGCCGTCGCGGTCTATCTCGTCGCGCAGAGTGTGCCCGCGTATAAACTCCATCACCACATAACGCAGATCGTCATTTATCATGCCCGTTCCCTCGAAGCGCACGATGTTCGGATGAGCGATTGTGGCCAGCGTCTCGGCCTCGCGCCGCATTCGTTCGAGCATCTCGTCCCAGTAGTCGCGCGCCCGGGCCGTGTCCATGGCGTAGTTCATTGCGCGGACGACCAGTTGGGCCGGATCGCTGACCTTGATCGCGACGACGCTGTCGGTCCCCAGGTCGGTCGCGGCGAAGATCGTCGAAAGGCCTCCCTGGCCGAGGCGGCGGTAGATGCGGTAACGCCCGTCGAGCGTCAAATTGATCAGAATGTCGAAATTCGGCTCGTGGGCTTGAGCGCAATGAGGACAGAAGACGGCGAACGCCGGAAGTTCACCAGAACAGCGCGAGCACAGATTCATAACTCTACTTCCTCTGGTCGTAAAGTTGATCAATTGGGGATTTCAAAGGGGTGGGCAGAGTATAGGTGAAAAGGGGAGTAAGCGCCAGATGGGATTGCGGATTGCAGATTGCAGATTGCAGATTGACTAGTCGTGATCCGAACTCACAGGGTAACGACGTCTCAAATCATTGAATTGAATGAAATCATCGCTTGCCAACTGTCTTCAATCCGCGATCCGCAATCCGCAATCCCACTACTTCTTCCCGCCCGACATTTGGGCATCAATCGAGGCGGAGCCGCCGCCATGAACCATCAGGGCCGCCGCCATGCCGAGCAGCGCCAGCGGATATTCAAAGCCGCCGCCGTTTATGAAAAAACCAGACCTCCAATGCACGCCGAGGATCGCGGTGAGCATCACACAGGCGATGAGGAACGCGCCGACTCGCGTATACAGCCCGATTATCACCAACGCCCCGCCTAGGAACTCCGACACGGCCGCCGCGCCCAGCCACAGCCACGCTGGGCGCATCTCGGGGAACGGCGCGTCTCGATTGATCCACTGGTTGAAACCCGGACCGCCCCACACGCCGAAAACCTTCTGCGCTCCGTGGGCAAACATGATCGCTCCGAGGGCGAGACGAATCGGCAACATAGCCCAATTCTCAGAAGTCTTGACCAAACCTCCTGCCATTTTTGAACTCCTTCGAAGAACATCGGGAGTGGGGAATCGGGAATGGGGAACAAAGAAGTCATTTCCTATTCCCTACTCCCTACTCCCCATTCCCCACTCCCAATATCTTCATTAGTTTCAGCCCCAGCGGGGCGAAGTGTTTACACTCTGTATATTAGATTCGGGGTGACAGTTCATGTTTCGATCCGAACCGTCGTAGCGGATTTTAGCGGATCGCTTCATAGAAGTCAGCGCGCAAGCAGTGTTTCAAATGTGTTGTGATTCAAGTAAATAGCGGGGGTTAACAGTTATCCCAACTGTTAAGTATCCGTATACTTACTTGATTGTGTCTCTACTCAGCCATAAATTCGACATTGAAGGTTCCCCATCCAAATCGTCCCCCTAATCTTACCGACGGTTGAAGTGGCTTCTTTATCTCGCCTGGCCTCAGGGCTGGGGCGCCACAAGCGGTATAGAAAATAGAAATTCGAAGACAACTAAAGAAAGGGAAATCTTGTGTTGCAAATCAGGTTTCGTCCGTCCTGGACTCTATTCCTTATAATGATTACGGTTCAGGCGCTGTTTTTGTCGTCGTCGGCGCCCTCTGCATTATCAGCAAGCGTCGCGCCACAGGTTCCGGCCTGGGCGCCGAACACAGCTTATGCGGTCGGAGCGCAAGTCACCTATCAGGGTGTCTTGTATCAGTGCCGGCAGGCCCACACTTCAATCGTGACCTGGGAGCCGCCTAACACGCCCGCGCTGTGGCTTGTGATACCCGGAGGTGGAGGAGGGGACACGCAGGCGCCGTCCGCTCCCACGAACTTGCGCGTAACCGGCGTGGCAGCCTCGAGTGTATCGCTCGCCTGGAACGCGTCCACTGATAATGTAGGCGTGTCTCGGTATGACGTGTCGCGCGACGGCGCGGTGGTCGGCGGCGGCTCCGCGACCGGCTTTACAGTGACCGGCCTCGCGTCCGACATGAGTTTCACGTTCACCGTGCGGGCCAGAGACGCGGCGGGTAACGTGTCCGCCGCGAGCAATCAGGTCACGGCCAGAACGCAGTCCGGCGGCGATACGCAGGCCCCGACGGCCCCCGCCAACCTGCGAGTGACGATGGTCACTTCGACGAGCGTAATGCTAGTGTGGGACGCGTCCACGGATAACGTGGGGGTGACCCAATATGAGGTGTTGCAAAACGGCGCGTCTATCGGCGGCGGCTCCTTGACCAACCTGACGGTAACCGGGCTCGCGCCGGCGACAAGTTATACATTCCGAGTTAGGGCGAGAGACGCGGCGGGCAACGTGTCCGCCTTAAGCAATCAGGTCACGGCGACGACGCAACCGGGCGGCGGTGGGGGCGGAGGCCAGATCCCAAAGAGAGTTCTGGTCGGGTACTGGCATAACTTCGATAACGGCTCAGGCTTCATCAGGCTCCGAGACGTTTCCAGAGATTTCGACGTCATCGACGTGGCGTTCGGCGAGCCGGCGCCCGGCAGCCGTTCGACGATTCAATTTATTCCTGACGTGCGCACCTCCGCCGCCGAGGTCCAGGCAGACATCGCGCAACTGAAGAGCGAAGGGAAGAAAGTCCTGCTGTCGCTAGGCGGCGCCAACGGTCACGTGGAGTTGCCGACCGATACGGACCGTCAGAACTTCATCAACTCGATCAGCAATCTGATAACTCAATACGGGTTCAACGGGATCGACATCGACCTCGAAGGGGGGTCAGTCACACTCAACGCGGGAGACACGGATTTCAGAAATCCGACGACTCCGAAGATCAGGAACCTCATATCGGCGACCAGAGCCATCGCCGATCGTTTCGGGCCTGATTTCGTCCTATCGATGGCCCCCGAGACATTCTTCGTTCAGGTCGGATTTCAAGCCTATGGCAATGCGGCCGGAGCCTATTTGCCAGTGATTCATGGGCTAAGAGACAAGCTGAACTTTATCCACGTGCAGCATTACAACACGGGCACTGTGGCGGCGCTCGACGGCCAGGTTTACGCGTCTGGCACGGCCGATTTCCAGGTGGCGATGGCGGAAATGCTGTTGCAAGGCTTCCCGGTCGGCGGCAATCCGAGTATGTTCTTCCCGGCCCTCAGGGAGGATCAAGTGGCCATTGGATTGCCCGCCACTCCACCGGCGGCCGGCAGCGGTTATACGCCGCCGGCGGAGATCGCGAAGGCGATCAATTACCTCGTCTTAGGCAACTCCTATGGCGGTCGTTATGTACTCCGGAAGCCGTCCGGGTATCCCAACTTCAGAGGGGTAATGACCTGGTCGATCAACTGGGATCGCTTTGCCAATTTCGGATTCTCTCGGGGAATTCGTCCTGTATTGAATGGCCTGCCTTAGGACGACGGTACAGTATCGCGCGCGTAAGCAAGCGGCCAATCGCTGGGACGGCGGCTTGCTTACGCGCCCGGTATTGCGCCTATGTCGCCTGGTTCGATTTGGGAACTCGGGGTTTGGAACGGCGTGGTCAATAACCCGCTCACCCGTTGCCACTTCTCGCCGTCGTATTCGTTCAGTCCGAAATCAACAGGGCGCCCGTCATTACGGAGCCATAATGTTCCCCATAACCGATCCCAGAACGAGAAGATGATGGAATAATTGCTGTCGGTCTCGACTCGCGCGCGCGAGTGATGCACGCGGTGAATTGCGGGTGAGACGACCAGCGCGCGCAGCCACCGGTCCGCTTTCTCCGGAAAGTTCACATTGCTGTGGTGAAACAGAATCACCGGCATCATCAGCGATTCATAAACCAGCAATTGCAATAGTGTGACTCCCAACAGCGGAATCACGGCCAGACGAAGCGCCGCCGAAATCAGCGTCTCTCCGGTGTGAAACCGGATGGCAGTCGTGGCGTCCATCTCCGGGTCACTGTGGTGTACGCGATGAAATCGCCAGAGGAAACCGAATTTGTGGTTGGCGCGGTGCAACAGATACAACCAGCCGTCAAACAGCAGAAAGGCCGTGACAGTGGCGATCGCCGGCGGCAGACTCAACAGGTTCAGCAGTCCGAATCGACTCTCTTCAGCCCACCTGGCGACATAGGCAATGAGCGGGGCGGCTAGCAGCCCCACCGCCAACACATTGAGCGCCCCCAGTGTCATGTTCCGAGCCGCATGCGTCATGCGGCTCCTTCGATCACCCGCCGCAGGGAGCCAGCTCTCAAGCGCCAGCAGCATAAATATGCCGCAGGCGGTCACTAGCGTCGGAAGATAATCATGGTTGTTCATCGGGAGACTTCTCCATGCGCCATTAGTGGGACAGACTTTTGTCGTCCGTCGCATAAATCGACCGGACAGACTAAAGTCTGTCTTACTTTAAAGGTGCAATTACGGCGCCGAAAAAGGGCGCGTTGGAACCCGAAACGCCCATCGGTGTTGCGTGAAGGCTTACTTTCAACTTAAACCCTTCGAATTCTATGGACCGCGAGGAAAAGAAGCTGTGCGCGCGCCGTATTTGCGGATGGCCGTCAATCACCCGCCGCCGTCTCTGTCAGCGGCTCCGGTGATTGAACAGTGGCGCCGGAGCGTCTTCCCAGCCAGGCGCGAAGACGCCGCAATGCGAGCGAGATTCCGGTCCAGACCAGAAACGCACCGCCCAGAGACGCCAGTCCGGCGACGGTCTGGCCTACAATGCCGGCCACCTCTCCAGTGTGGGCGAATCTCAGGAACGAGCGCAATTTCCGTCCCGTAGTGTAACTTGAAAACGGTTCCCATCGCGTGACCTCGCCGGTCTTTCGATCCAGCGTTAGTTGCGCGCGTTTGTGCGGTTGGCCGCCGTTGCCCTGGTCAATCGTGAACGTCACGGGCGCGTCAGGCGAGTTAGGCATTCGCAAACTGAGGATCCGCCAACCAGGGACTTGCTGCGCCGCGCGCGCCCATAATCCGTCGAGGTTATCTAATGGCGGCGCCGCGTCGCGCCGCTCCGTTCCGCCGCGCTGCGGCCCGGCGTTCCCGGGCGGTTGCCCAGGCCCTCGTTGTTGCGGCGGATTTTCGCCGACCACGCGGTAAACGAGGTTACCGGCCCATTGATACGAAATCACGATGGCGGAGAGCACGACGATGAAGAGCGGCGTGAAAGACCAGAAACCGATCACGTTGTGCCAGTTGAAATCGCGCGCCTTGCCGGGCAATCCTCGTTTGAACCACAAGATGCTCTTGAACTGCGGCCAGTTCCGTTTACGCGGCCACCATAGGTAGATGCCGCTGCTGACGATAAACAGAAAGCCGAGATTGCACGCGCCGGTGACGGCTCGCGCCGTGTTGCGGCTCGCGCCGTTCGCGCCCAGCCAGCGATGCCAGTCGGTGACGATATGAAAGAATTCGTGGACTCCCTTAGAGCCTTCGCCCAACGTGGCGCCGGTGTAAGGGTCGAGGAAGACGGTACGCCCGCCTCCCGGCCCTGCGCCGGGATTGCCCGCCAG
>Ga0190270_10000165_pt1 | contig 29461 bp, 22 predicted proteins | sample Popmic320T_FD_133748 | JGI IMG/M metagenome (GOLD analysis project Ga0190270, IMG submission 133748) | Populus adjacent soil microbial communities from riparian zone of Weber River, Utah, USA - 320 T | ecosystem: Environmental > Terrestrial > Soil > Riparian zone | place: USA: Utah | collected...
AACCACTTCTTCATCTTCCACCAGCAACACCGTCTCAACTCCCGTCGACAACTCAAAAACGCCCGTGTCTGCTTTGATTCTGTGTGCATCGCCTACAACAGAAGGAAAGTAGAGTTTGAAAGTCGTACCCCGGTCCACCTCGCTATAAACCCAAACGCTTCCCCCACTTTGCTTGACTATGCCGTAAACCGTCGCCAAACCCAGACCCGTCCCTTTGCCAACTTCTTTGGTAGTAAAGAAAGGCTCAAAGATACGAGCTTGCGTTGCGGCGTCCATGCCGCATCCGGTATCACTCACGGCCAACATAACGTAGTCACCGGAAGGGACAGACAAATGTTGGCTTGCAAATTCTTCCCCAAGCTGCACATTGCTGGTTTCGATAGTGAGCTTGCCACCTTTGGGCATCGCATCGCGCGCGTTGACGCAGAGGTTCATTAAGACCTGCTCGAGTTGATTGGGGTCTGCCTTCACTTTTCCCAAATCAGCCTGAAGTCCCATCAGCAGATCAACATCTTCGCCGATTAACCGCTGCAACATCTTACTCAGTTCGACAACAATCTGATTAAGATCCATGACCTGCGGTTGCAGGATTTGCTTCCGACTAAAAGCCAGCAGTTGGCGCGTGAGCGCAGCGGCGCGCTCGCCCGTCTTCCTGATGCCTTCCACGTGCCGATAGAGTGGATCTTCCGGCGTCAAACGTCTGAGACACATTTCGCTGTGGCCATTGATCGCCGTTAAGAGATTGTTAAAGTCATGGGCCACACCTCCCGCAAGTTTTCCAACTGCCTCCATCTTGAGCGCCTGCCGAAGTTGCGTTTCGCTCCGGTGAAGTGCTTCTTCAGCGAGCTTTCGCTGAGTAACGTCATTGGCCAATACCAGCGAGGCAGCACGCCCGGCGAAGGTTAAAGGGTAAGAAGTAATCTCCACATCGATGAAAGTGTCATCCTTCTTTTGGTGTCGCCAAACTCCCGAGTCGCGAGGGCCGCCGGAAAGGTTTGCAATAGTCTCGAGCATAGCCGGTACATCCTCGGCGAGACGGATGTCCTTGATAGTCATGCTCAGGAACTCTTCCGACGAATAACCATAGTGTCGGACAGCCGCATCATTCACAGCCAGAAAGGAAAGATCCTTCGTATCGTAGACCCACATCGGAAATGGATTACTCTCAAAAAGCAGGCGATAACGCCCTTCCGAATCACGTAAAGCTTCTTCCGCGAGCTTCCGCTCAGCCACTTCACTTTCAAGTTCCTTATTCGTGGCGGCCAGTTGTGCGGTGCGTTGGACCACCCGAGCTTCCAGGCCTTCGTTCAAGTTCTCGCTTTCAGCAGTCCGCTCAGCAATGGCCCACATCTCGCTGACACTGCGCTTGATGGCAATCAACAGGAACGTATCTTCAAACAGGACCCAACCAGCATGTTCCAGCCAGCGCCACTGACTGGCGGCGAGTATGCCGTAAACCGATTGCGGCCAGAACATTCCTCGAAGAAAGTGGTCGGCGGCGACGACGATGGTGGCCGGAACCAACACGCGCCAATCACGGTAGAACGAGAGGAATGCCAGCGAACCAAAAACATGGAAATGTGTTTCGATGCGGCCGCCGGTAAGGTGAATGAGCAACGCGCCCATCAACATCTGGCCGACGGCGATGGTGTAACGGGTTGAGCTGCGACCGGGCCGCGTGACGGCCAGGATAATGGGGAGGGAACTGATCGCGCCGCCGAGAAATATTGCAGCCCAAACGTGAACGTGGGTTTGGCTTGTAGAACCAATCCAGGTCTTTGGTGAAATAAAATTAGCAGCAACGATGCCGGCTATCCACTGCAGCGTCATCAACACCGCGAATATGCGATCGGTGCTTTTGTAGATGTGCTGTTGGTGTACGCTAAAGAGTTCGGTGATCCGACTTGATGCCGCATCGCTACCCTTTGGATTAGTGTTTGTTTCTTTCATCGTGTGGCACCTTACATTCAGACGGTGGATCGAAAAGAGCACAACCGAAGACGGCCGTTTCAGTTAGCTTAGGGACTTGGGCATTTACTATGGCAATAATCGCAGACTGGCCGGCGTTGTCACCGAAGTGTCCGCGCGACCCGGTTATGCCGCCGCTAAACAGCAATTGGCCTTGAGTGTTATAGAGAACGGTTTGACCCGAGGTGGCAGCGTTGAACATGCGAGCCTCAATGGCGCCGGCGTCTTTAACAACGCGGACGCCCGGAATCTGGGCGGCGCTTTGCCAAAGGTCCGTTTTTCCCCAATTTTCAGCAGAGCCGGCGAGCGTGGTAAACAGAACATACGCTTCCATCTTTCCCTGGCTATGCGTCATGATCCTGGCTAGCTCGCCAATACTGGCCCTGCTGCAGGGACAATGTGGATGGGCCAACATCACAAGTGTCGGGACATTACTCGCAAGTTGAATTCGGCTATTAGATGGCCACTTGTTCGGTGACATCGCAGCCGCGCCGGGAGCGTTCTCGTAACCCCAAAGCCACCACATTCCGGTAGACACGAGTACGGCCCACACGAGTGTGGCGAGCAGGAGCAGAAGCCGTGGCGCTTTTCGACGAGGCTGGTGGCACAATAGAACTGGGCAATTCGGTGCGGAGTTTGACTTCATTGGGCTGGTAGTCGAGAAACGGGCAGTTTCCTTTTAAGCGGAAAAGCATCTGAAAAATACGGCTACTTCGGAAGTTATTTGGAGGTTAGTAGCGTGAGCGGGTGCAAGCGGTGAGAGTGGCGCGCTTCAGGGCATACACAATACTCTAAGGAGGCCTCACATATCAATAGCGGTCTCCCGTATCCTCGGACCCGACAGGTTTACGAGGCGAAACTGCAAACCAGGGCACACAAAGGCCTGTTATTTCGGTGTAAAAATCGGCTTTCGCCCGCAAAGCACTGGCACACAATGAAGGCTCTTCTCGGAATGTAGCTCCAGGCTAGCCCCAATCGTTTCCGGTGTCGTTGTGGTACACGCACCTCGCGGTGTTCCCGGCCTGGATGGGGCTTCAGCCGGTTGTGCGAATAAGGCGTTGTTACGGTGACGCCTTGACTGGTCCATCCAGGGTCGGGCGCAGCTCGCCAACAAATTTGTCGCTGTTAACGATACTGCGCAGCACGATGTTGATTGCCTCTTCTGGGAAACCTGATTCCAGTGTAAACGTGTAGCCAGTAAACACATCGCCGGCCTCATCAGCTCCCCAAAACATAAATGCGCGATCGCTGAGCCGGAGCAGTTGCTTCATCAGCTCCGCCGGGTTACGGGCCTTGTCGACATTGATGTAACCGCTTTTGTAATGCGGGTAGATGCGAAACCCGATCGTGTCGTTAGCGCTTACGCTGACCACAACCTCGAAACTCTCCGCGTGAGCGAGCCCCTGCTTCAGAGTGCCGATGTAATTGAATGGCTGCTTCTGGCTTTGCGCAAAAGTGATGTTTACCTCCGGTCCTACTTTCGCCAGGAGCTTGGACAGTAAGTCGCGTGTGCGGATACGTGCGGCGTCCTTGGCTTGTTGCTCGGTTTGTTGCCCATAGACCCCTGGCGCAACGGTTATTGTCAGAATGAACAGGATAGCGATTGCGATTCGTTTCATCGGTGTCCTTCCGTCGAAGATTGGTGAATGAAATTGTAACGCAAACTGTTAGTTTGCTTATGTGCGCCTCATATCTCAGGTTTTCAAAGGTTCCCGCTGATCAGGTCAAACCGAAGCCTATATTCCCGCGGAGCGAATCTCATTAACACCGTGGCTTTAGCCCGGTGATTTTCGACCGGAAGGAACAAGGGAAACCGTTTCAACGGTTTCTGCCTGCGTGCAGATCAATAAACCGTTAGAAACGGTTCAAAGATCATCAGTCTGATCTGATCACCGGGCTGAAGCCACGGTGTTAATGAGATCGCTCCGCGTTTTCCAGGCCTCACGCAGAAGACGTGGCCCGTCCCCATCGTCAGCAAACTGACAGTTTGCTTTACGAACAAAGCCACGAATTACGCCACCGCTTTCATGACGCGAAACAGCGGATAACTTACAGCCAGAAGAATGATGGCGTAGAGGCTGTTTTCAGTATCGCTGGCTATCGCTCCCGCTAAAAACAGTATCGATCCGATCAACGCCAGCGCCGTGGTCCATGGGTGTCCCCAGGCGCGGTATGGCCGCTCCGTGTCGGGCTCCCGCCGCCGCAACACAAACAACGACACAAATGACAGCGTGTAATTGGCCACGAAGAAAAACGCCAGAACCGTGATCACCTGCCCAAACGTCTGACCGAACACAATGAACAGCACCGCGACAGCCGCGCTCACAAACAAAGCCACTGTAGGAGTGCCACCTTCGTTCACGTCTGAAGCGTGCCTGATGAAAAGCCCATCGCGGCTGATGGCAAACAACACGCGCGTGGACATCAAGTGATAGGCATTGATCGCACTAAGCATGGAAACGATTGTCAACGAACGAAACACCGTGTCGCCGTAACGGCCGAAGATCGCTTGGGCAGCCACGCCGGCGGCAAAGTCTTTGCCGGCAATTTGGGAAAGCGGCAACACGTAAAGCAACGCCACGTTAACCAGCAGATAGATCGCGATAACCAGAAGCACGCCGCCAAACAACGCTCGGGGAATGTCGCGGGCCGGATGCTTGACCTCTTCGGAAAAATAGATGAGGCCTGACCAACCGTCATAGGTGTAGATAACGGCTTGCAGCGCGACGATCGCGCCAAGCAAGGTGATGCCGGCTGGATTAGGTGTCGATGAAGTGAAAGAACCTTGCCCACCGAGAATGAATGCGGCGGCAATGAGGGCAAAAAAAGCGAGCGCCTTGAGCAGGCTGGTGAAGTTCTGAGTGGTGCTGCCCCAGGCTATTCCGCGCCATTGCAAAAGCGCGAAGAGGATTGCCACGGTCGCCGCAATCGCCACGGCTTTGCCGCTGAGTGCAGGGAAAAGTGCGCCGGCAAATTCACCGATGACCAGCGAAACGGCCGCCGCAGAACCGCATGTTGATATCCAATCGCTCCAGCCAACAATGAAACCTGCGTACTCACCCAAAGCGTAGCGGGCGAAAACATACTGCCCTCCCGACTTGGGAATCATCGCGCCCAGCTCGGCCAAACAGAGGGCCCCCAGCAGAGCGTAACAGCCGCCTACGACCCAAACTCCCAGGAACAGCCAGGGATGCGGGAGTTGCTCGGCGATCTGGCCCGGAGTGCGAAAGATGCCGGCGCCAATCGTGTTTCCGATGATTACCGCGAGACCGAAGCCGACACCAAGCACTCGCAGCAAACGGCCGCGATGTTCACCGGTGTGGAGGGATTCTTTCATCGGTACATGTAACGCAAACTGTTAGTTTGCGGACGGTCGGGAAGTTTAGCCGCGGACACGTGCAGATTTTCGCGGATACAAAAACGCAGTTAGATAGTCAGCCATCTCCGATGCGCGTCTCGCAAAGTCGTTTTTAGCTTTCTGATCCGCGTTTGTCCGCGTTCATCTGCGGTTAACCTGTATACCGGAAATGCCACTTTTGAGGTCCGCATGCAGCAGCCGGTGAAACAGATGCTCACCTGCCTCGCGCCGCACTGAAAGCCTTCCTGCCTGGTACGCTCGCGAGTTGAGACCGCGCTGCACTGACTTGCAGATCGCCACATCTTCATCCTGAATACGCTGCCCCACCTCCATGCTGGCGAGGTTTACTTCGCGCGCATTCTCCGAGACATCCGGAAAATAGAAATCAAAGATTACTTCCGTTTTGTTTAGTCCGCGCGGTATCACCAGGTTGGTATCCATCGCGCCGTCGTACTTGTTGATCATGAAGTTTGGATAGATCCAGTAATAGAGTGCGCGCTCACCTTTGCGCACCGCCCCGGTTTGTTCTTCCGCGCCTTCGCTAACGATAGGACTCCACTGCAAACAAAATCGCTCGCCGTTTTCGATCATGTAATTGCTGTAGTCGAGCACGCTGTCAAGGCCTTCATGCAGATGCGGCACATGGTAGCCACCGTCCAGGTAGTTATCCACAAAGACCTTCCAGTTGCAGTCGAATGCGTAGTGCCGTCGTTCCTGCCAATGAAGAGTGCGCAGTTCGAGTGGGGCTGTCTGATTGATTAATTCTTCACCGAGAAAGGCTTCCAGATTGGCCTGGCGGTCAGATGCAGATGAACTCGTCTCTTCGATTTGGACAAACACCCAGTTTTCCCATACGGCTGTGTTAACGGAAACCAGACCATTGGCGGCGCGATCAAAATCGCAAACACCTGCGAAGTCAGGCGTGCCCTTTAGTTCGCCTTCGAGAGAATAGGTCCAGCCGTGATATGGACACCGGAGATAGGGCGCCGTTCCGTGCGGTTCTGTCATCACGGCTGCAGCATGATGGCGGCAGACGTTGAAAAAACCGCGTACTAGATTGTCACTGCCTCTAACGATAACGATTGGTTCGCCGGCGATTTCCGTGGTGACATATTGACCAGGCGCACTTACCTGATCAGCGCGGCAGACCATCTGCCAGGAGTTTGTGAAGACTGTCTGCAGTTCCAGATCGTAAAGGCGTTCATCGGTGTACCACGACGCGGGAATTGTGAGTGCTTTATCGAGAGGAGCACTAGCGTCGTAGCTATCGATGATCTGTTCAAGGGAAGTGCGCACAATACACCTAAGGAAAAATCGTCAAGTTCGGAAGAAGATGGTGAACTTTCAATGGGTCGTGCTGTTAACGCAACGCGTTAAGCCGCCAAACTCTCTTCAGCTAACCGGCGTAGCGGTCTTGCGTTTCGGATTAAAGAAGGGCGTCTTCACGACAGTTGCGCCGACGCGATGTCGCTTGGCTTCCACCGTGATCTCAAACTGAACCCGTGTTCCTGGTCGGGTGTGTTCGCGTTGCACGGTCGCCAGCGCGATCATCCGTTTCAAAGTCGGTGACCAGGTGCTAGAGGTTGCCTTACCAACCTGGCCACCATTCATGAATACCGGCACTGCAACCCTCGATGCGATCGCTGACACGGCGGGCGGCAATCCTACCGCTTCATAAAGACTCTCCACCTCCGGCCAGTCTATTTCCAATCCCACGATGTCACGCGCCGGCCCGCGTTTCTTTTCGGCGATCAAGGCCGCTTGCCCGATAAACCTGTTTTTGTCGAGGTGGACCAATCGCCCCAGACCCATTTCAAACGGCGAATACTTCTGCTCGTCGATTAACGCCTTCTTGCTGCTGTTGAAATCCACGTCGATCAGGAGCAGCCCCGCTTCGATGCGCGCCACATCCAGGGCCAACATTCCTGCCGGGTGAATATCGAAGGGACGCCCAGCTTCCATCAACGCATCCCACGTCGTGAGTGCCTGATCGCTGGGCACCCAAATTTCATAACCAAGATCGCCTGTGTAGCCGGTCCGTGAAATCTCCACCGGGACGCCCTTTATCGTTCCAGTTGTGACGCGAAAGTATTTCAGGTTCTCGATGTCCGCATCTTTCACCAGATTCATCAAGAGTCTTCCCGAGGTCGGTCCCTGCAGCGCCAGCGCGGCGACAGTCTCCGAGATGTCTTCGATCTTCACATCCATGCCCGTCGCGTTTTGCGTAAACCAGCGCAGGCTCGGATCGGCTGCGGTCCATCGATAGGTATTTTCCGCGAGACGCGAAACGGTGCCGTCATCAATTACCTTACCCTGCTCGTCGCACCAGGGAGTGTAGATAACCTGGCCCACGGACACCTTGCGCATGTCCCGTGTGATGATGCGGTCGACGAGTCGAGTCGCATCGCGGCCGGTGAGTCTGTATTTATATAGTGGCGAGATATCGATCAGCGCCGCGGCGTTGCGGATGGCGTTGTACTCATGCTCGTGATGCGGCTCGTAAGAACTGACGGCGTAATAACCCGACCACTCACGGTAGTTGAGGCTTTCGCACAGCTGAAATGTTCGTTCGTGAAAGGCAGTTCCGACAGGCATGGATTAATTTGGTTGGCCCAAGTAGTTGTTCTTTTGATTTCGATCAGAGAGCCTCAGTCAAACTCGGCATCGTCCTCAGGGAAAGTAATCTTCTGGAAAACCAAATCTCGCCATTCATTCATTACTTCTTCGCTCTCGGTAAGCAATCGCAGTTTCTCACTAACTGCGCCTGACTCCCTCTTCAAATCTGGAAAAGTAAGCAAAAGCATCGCGAGATCTCGCCAGTCAGTACCAGCTTTGGGGTTTCCGCGGCGCGCGTTATAAGAAATCACTTTGTGCGCGATGAGTTCGGGTGGCGTCACTACGCGAATGCCTTCGATGGTTTGTGATTCCGGCATGGACACCACGGCTCGCAGATCAACCAGATGTCGATTGCCGGTCTTTTGCATCTGAAACAAACGATAACCCTTTCCCTCCCCAATCACGCGGGACCGCACCGCGATGTGAAACCGCTCGCTGAGATGCACGCGGAGTTCTTCCGCAAGCTCCCGAGCACGTGTGGACATCAGATCGATGTCCTGCGTCATACGCGGTTCATCAACATAAGCGTTGACAGCTGTGGCGCCGAACACTACTACGTCATCGCGCCCGCGCAAGAACTCGAGGACTGCTTCGTGAATGGTCGCCAGCGGCAGTGGCTCGCGCATGGCAAACTCCTTAAATGTAAGAACTCCGGCGTTCAGCATTGATCACATAATACGCTGCTTAGAAATCTTCTCCAACATCCGGTTTCTCGTAAGATTGGGTAAAGCAACTGGGAGGTCTGATTGTCAGGGGGAGCGACTATACGTATCCTAATTAGGTTCCACAAGCTGTTCAAATCCCGGATAGGATCCTACTCTAGACAATGCGGCAGGAGTGAGCCAGACAAAGTCGTTTTTGATAAACGTGAAGCGTCCGGCGTAGAATAAGCACTTCAGCCTTGGCATGATCATAAAGTGACTAGGAGCGGGGTTGACGAGACTTCTGAAATCATTCCCTTTGTCGGCTGATGTGAATAGACAGCTGGACTGGCGTCCTTCGCTGGAATTGAGGTTAGCACCGTTGACTGACGAAGAACTTACCTTGAACGCCGAACAGGTCTTTCTAGAACTCGACTGCAGAGAGTCGGAAAATGGCGAATATTGGTCTGATTGAGGGCCTACAAATGGTTACTGCCAAACAAGAAGTAGAATCGTTACTCACTAAATTGCCCGACGACTGTTCGCTTGAAGACATTCAGTATCATTTGTACGTCATTGAAAAAGTCCGACACGGACTCGAAGTGGCAGACACTCAGGGTACGATTTCCCAGGACGAAGCTGAACGCAAATTGAACAAATGGCTTACCAAGTAACGTGGTCGCCTACCGCTCTCGAAGACGTCGAAGCGATTGCTAGTTACATATCCCGCGATTCGATCTCCTATGCCGGTGCAGTTGTCAGAAGAGTAATTAAGTCCACAAGTAATTTAGAAGACTTCCCCTTCGCGGGCAGAATTGTGCCTGAGTTTGGCGTAAAGACTATTCGGGAAGTCTTTGCCTATAGTTACCGAGTAATCTACCGCATTAAAAATGAAAGGTGACGGTTGTTGCGGTGATACACGTCAGGCGCGAGTTGCAATCTGATCTGATCTCTTGATGACCCTCCTTAAGAATTTGAATGAATAAATACGACGTCATCGTCATTGGCGGTGGACATAATGGGCTGGTCAATGCCGCTTATCTGGCACGCGCGGGGAAGAAGGTGCTTGTGCTTGAGCGCAGGCATGTGCTCGGTGGAGCTGCCGTGACGGAAGAGGTGTTTCCGGGTTTCAAGTTTTCCGTCTGCTCGTATGTGGTCTCACTACTGAGGCCGGAGATCATCCGCGAGCTTGATCTATCGAGACACGGGTTGGAAATACTTCCGCTCGACGGCACGTTTACGCCGATGCTGGGCGGCGACTATCTCTGGCGTGTAAACGATCATGCCAAAACGCGCCGTGAAATCGCCCGCCACTCACGACTCGACGCTGAAGCTTACGACGAATACGGCAAGGCAATGCTCGAGATGGCCCACTTCGTGAAGCCGATCATGAGCATGACGCCGCCTGATCCCACGTCGCTGAATCCCAAAGGACTCCGGGACCTGCTATTCCTTGGCCGGCGATTTCAAAAACTGCCTGACGAAGACAAGTACAACCAGGTGCAGTTGATGACCATGAGCGCCGTCGACTTTCTCGACCAGTGGTTCGAGACTGACGTACTCAAGGCGACAATGTCGGCCTCCGGAATCATCGGCACCTTTCTCGGCGTGCGTTCACCGGGCACAGCTTACGTTCTGTTGCATCACTACATGGGCGAGATCGACGGCGCGTTTCGATCCTGGGGATTGTCGCGCGGCGGCACAGGCGCAATTTCAAATGCGATCGCCGACGCGGCGCGAGAAGCCGGAGCGGAGATTCGCACTGAAGCGCCCATCGCGAGGATCCTTTTGAAGAACGGCCGGGCAACGGGTGTCGTGCTGGCGAATGGTGACGAGATCTTTGCCGACGTAGTTTCGTCGAGTGTCGATCCACGTTTGACCTTTATGAAGATGATTGGCGAAGAGCATTTGCCTGACGATTTCACGGAAGATCTGAAGCGCTACAAGTATCGCGGCTCGTCGGGGAAGGTGAATCTGGCGCTGGACGGTCTACCGGATTTCAAATCGAAGCCGGGCGTTGGGCGACACCTGCGCGGGGCCGTATCGATCTCTCCCGGCGTGGAATATATGGAGCGGGCCTACGATGAAGCCAAGTATGGCCGCTTCTCACGACGGCCATACATCGACATGGTTATTCCGAGTTTGACTGATCCGTCGGTGGCGCCGCCGGGCAAACACGTGATGTCGTGCTTTGTGCAGTACGCACCTTATAACCTGAAGGAAGGATCGTGGGACGACAAGCGTGAGGAGTTTGGCGATACAGTGATTGATACGATTGCTGAGCACGCGCCTAACATCAAGGACTTGATACTGCACCGGCAGGTTTTGACGCCACTGGATTTAGAACGTGATTTTGGTTTGTCGGAGGGAAACATTTTCCAGGGCGAACTTACACTGGAACAGCTTTTCTTCTTACGGCCGGCTCCTGGCTGGGCGCAGTATCGAACGCCGATCAAAAGCCTTTACATGTGTGGATCGGCAACGCATCCGGGCGGCGGCATCATGGGCGCGCCCGGACGCAATTCCGCGATGCAGATGCTGAAGGATCTGAAGTGACTTTGCGGCTGTGCCGCGTAAACACATGGCTATTCAAAGCAAAGCCAACACCAAGCACGACATCATCATTATCGGCGGCGGGCACAATGGTTTGGTTGCTGCCTGCTACCTGGCTAAGGCTGGTCTGAAAACGCTCGTGCTCGAGCGGCGTGAAATTCTTGGCGGGATTTCCGTCACCGAAGAAATTCATCCCGGGTTTCGTTGTTCAACTTTGGCCCACTGCGCCGGACCACTGCTACCTCACCTCACAAAAGATCTCGGTCTGGATCGTTATGGTCTGGAATTTATCAAACCAGAAGCCCGCGTACTGGCGTTAACCTCGGATGGGAGTTCCATCTGCATATACAACGATACGGCGCGCACGGTCAGTGAAATTGAAAAGGTCTCTGCAGCAGACGCGAAAAGCTATCCCCAATTCGAGCGGAGTTTTGCACGCATAGGAAAAGTGCTGGCGCCGCTGGTGACCATGACCCCGCCCGCAATTGATAACCCGTCGACAGGAGAGCTCTTCAATCTTGGTAAGTTGGGCTTGTCGTTCCGTGGGCTGGGCAAGAGGGACGGCTATCGATTGCTTCGTTGGGGACCGATGGCCGTTGCCGACCTGGTGTCAGAGTGGTTTGAAACTGAAACGCTACGAGCGACGGTAGCTGCACGTGGTATCTTCGGCGCTTTTGCCGGACCATGGTCAGCCGGCACAAGCCTGGGTCTTCTCTGGCAAGCAGCCTTGGATGGTCATGCGATTGCGCCGTCGTCATTTGTAAAAGGTGGCATGGGCGCGATCTCAGATGCATTGGCAAAAGCGGCGCAGGCGCTGGGAGTTGAAATCAGAACTGCAGCCGCCGTTGAACAAATTGAGGCCAAGGCGGAAACGGTTTCGAAGGTTGTGCTGGAAGGTGGTGAAGAGATTGCCGCTCGAGCGGTGGTTTCCAGCGCTGACCCGCGCACTACCTTGCTGAAGCTGGTCGATCCGGTGAATCTCGATCCAACTTTTCTTTTGAAGGTTCGCAACTACAGAGCGCTCGGCGTGTCTGCCAAGATCAACCTGGCGCTGTCTGGCCTGCCAACGTTCACTTCATCTAATGGAGATACATCGAGGCTTTCAGGCCGCATTCACGTCGGACCAGACATCGATTATCTCGAACGTGCGTTTGACGCGTCGAAGTATGGGGACTATTCAACTGAGCCGTACATGGATATCACCATACCAACGCTCGCGGACGACTCGCTTGCTCCCAGGGATGCGCATGTGATGTCGATTTACGTTCAATACGCGCCATACAATTTGAAGGTCGGAGATTGGAATTCGCGGCGTGAAGAGTTTGCCGATAACGTATTAAATGTCCTGGCCAACTATGCGCCCGATTTGAAGAGTCTGATCGTGGCTCGGCAAGTCATCACGCCCCTGGATTTGGAACAGACCTATGGGCTGAGCGGCGGGCACATTCATCACGGCGAACAATCACTCGATCAGTTCTTTACCTTCCGGCCGTTGATTGGCTGGTCACAATATCGCACTCCTGTTAAGGGACTGTATTTGTGTGGAGCGGGAACGCACCCGGGTGGGGGAATCACTGGTGGGCCAGGCGCGAATGCGAGCCGTGAGATTATCAAGGACTTCAAGGCGTCGCGTTTTTAGTTTTGGCGGAGGCGTAGCCTCAAAAAAGAAAAGGTTCGACAAAGATCCTCCCGTTTAGAATGCGGACTTGTCCGCGCTTGGGGGAAACATTCAGCGTAAGGGGCGCACAAGTGCGCCATCTAAACGGGAATACACTCTTAACCGTAAGGCAGAGCCTCCCCGCACGGAACGCGGCAGAGCCGCAGAGACAACAGCATTCCTATGATGGTTAATAACGCGATAACGGTCGCCGGATCCAGGGATGTAATCAGTGACGCGGCGCGCACACTCTTTGAGCAACACCTTTCGTCCTTTTTGTCGCAGGGCAGGAAGTGGATCCTTGGGGGAACTCGCGGAGTGGACCAGTGGGCCATCGAATGGTTACTGGAAAATAGTGAGGCTTGTTGGATTGTTGTGCCCTACACGCGGTCGAGACAGGCACGGTGGGTGCAACCCTGGTTTGACGAGGTGGAGCGAGTCGTCGAGTTGCAACTTCCGAAACGCAAGAATGCCCACGCTATCCGAAATCGCCACATGGTCGATCTGTCACAGATCGTGTTTGGCTTCTGGTCGGGAAAGGGAGGCGGAACCATCAAGACGTTAAAGTATGCTCTACGGCACCGGAAAGAGGTTCATGCGATTCCGGTATCTATCAGCACTTAGCTTGCGTGTTACCGTGGTAATAGTCGGGAACTGCTCATCAATCGGACCGCAAATGCCCGCGAACCGGTATCAGAACCAGGAGCAGGTAGCGACCGGGTCAGGTCACATTAAAAGATCCGTCGAGTACCAACCTGTGCCGCAGTAATTTTCTGGCCCACGCCGACCCGGTCGCTTATCGCTTCCGGTTCTGATACCGACGGACTTTTGGGACAAAGCCCAGACTCGTCTATCAAAGATTCTGCATGGAACCAAGACCCACAACCAACAGATGAAGACAACAAAACCAAGCCGCAGTTTTGCGAGTGATAACAATGCCGGAGTTCATCCGCAGGTGATGGAGGCCATCGCCGCAGCCAACGCTGGCCACGTTATCGCTTATGGAGACGACTCTTACACCGCGCGGGCGATTAAAAAATTTCAGGATCATTTTGGCAGAGGCACAGAAGTCTATTTTGTTTTCGGCGGCACTGGCGCCAACGTCCTCGGCTTGAAAGCGGCCACTCAGTCGCATCACGCAATCATTTGCGCTCAAACTGCGCATATCAACGTTGACGAGTGTGGCGCACCTGAAAAATTCACCGGCTGCAAGCTGCTACCCGTTTCCACTCCTGACGGCAAAATAAGACCTGAACAGATTCCGCCTTTGTTGCACGAGGTTGGTTTTGAACACCACGTGCAGCCGCGCGTTATTTCGATTTCACAAGCAACTGAGATGGGGACGGTTTACACGCCGCGCGAATTAAAGAGTCTGGCAACGTTTGCGCACGACCACAACATGTTGCTACACATGGACGGCGCGCGTATCTCGAATGCGGCCGCAGGTTTGAAACTTAAACTAAGAGCGATAACCAGGGATGCAGGTGTCGATATTCTCTCCTTCGGCGGCGCGAAAAACGGAATGATGTATGGCGAGGCCGTGGTCTTCTTCGACAAGAGTCTGGCAAAGGACTTCAAATACACTCGCAAGCAGGGCACCCATTTGCCGTCCAAGATGCGGTTCATCTCTGCTCAGTTTGAGGCACTGTTTGCTAACGACCTCTGGAGACAGAACGCGGAGCACGCGAACCGCATGGCCCAACTGTTGGCGCGTGAGATACAAGCGATACCGCGAATAGAAATTTCGCAAAAGGTCGAGGCCAACGGGGTATTTGCTCGCCTCCCGAAGAAATATATTCCCATCCTGCAGAAGCGATACTTCTTTTACGTTTGGAACGAAGCAGCCTCCGAAGTGAGGTTCATGACGTCGTTTGATACGACGGAGGATGACATCCGCGATTTTGTTGCCTTGTTGAAAAAGACCATTACGTAATGGGGCGTCTCCTTGGAGTGCGCCGGCCCGGCGGCGTTTGGTCCAACCGCAGAACTCCTCGACCTCGGTGTTTAGTCTTCGCAACGAAAGCGGCGCCAGGCCGCCGCGGACCAAAGCGGCGCCGGGCCGCCGTCTCCAAGGAGGTCGCGCATTCCCGGGGGTTCTGTAACCACCAGACAACATTTGCCTATTCATATACGTCTGAACGATACTTACCTCTCAGAGGTCCCTCCCAAAAGCTGTCCCCCCGGGCTAACACAATAGGAGTTTGCAATGAAAAGAGTTGTCTTTGCGTTATTAGTCCTCTCCTTTTCCGTAACCGCGAAAAGCAATGTTGTGGCCCAGGCCCAGCAAACCACCGCAGCGCCGGCAGCCGCGAGCCAGAATCGCGTCGTCGGCGTTGTTACTGCTATTGACAAAGCCACTGGCCAATTAACGGTGAAGACCGATACCGGCGAGAGCATCACGGTTGTCACCAACGACAAGTCTGCGGTGCTGCGTCTCCCTCCGGGCGAAACCTCGGCGCAAAACGCTGCCAAGATTACGCTTGCAGACGTAGCTGTGGGAGATCGCTTGTTTGCGAGAGGTACCAACGCAGCGGACGGAAAATCGATTGATGCTCGTCAGGTGGTCGTGACGGGCGGAGCAGTTGCAGCCGCAGGCGTAACAGACCAGCAGCGCCAGCGTGAAGATTTTCGTCAGCGTGGCCTAATGGGACGTATCACCGCCCTGGATTCCGGTAAGAAGGAAGTCACGGTGCAATCGCGTTCACGAGAGGGCGTAGTGCCCGTTACGGTTGCCGTGACAGATTCCACGAAGGTCTTTCGTTATGCCCCGGACTCTATGAATATCAAAGACGCCACCCGCGCGTCATTTTCCGATTTAAAGGTTGGCGATCAATTGCGAGCGCTGGGAGAGAAAACCGCCGACGGAACGCGGCTGAGCGCTGAAGAGATCATCGCGGGTTCGACGACCAGGACCGGCGGCCAGGTGGTCGCGGTGAACCCGGCGAAAAACGAAATCACGATCAAGAACGTTCAGGGTCAGAATATTACAGTCGTCGTGGGCCAGCGTTCGTCGCTTCGCCGCGTGACTCCGGAATTGGCAGCCGCGTTTGAAGCGAACCGGCCTCAACGTCAGGGTGCTCCAGGCGCAGGCGCGCCGGGTGATCGCCCGGCTCGATCAGAGGGTCAGGAGCGAAGGCGTGAACGACGCGAAGGAGCTCCGGGCGCGGCGGGTGATGAGAGACGTTCTCGTGGTGGCGGTGGCGGTGGTGGTGGTCGTGGTTTCCAGGACCTAATCGAGAAGGCGCCGGCGATCACGGTTGCCGATCTGAAGAAGGGCGACATGGTTTTCGTATCAGGCTCCGAAGGCGCCGACCCCTCCCGGGTGACTGCGATCATGCTGGTCACCGGCGATCCCACGTTTATGAGCAGGTTCATACAAACTGGACCAAACCGTGGCCCCCAAAGTCCGGGTCTTCCTGGAGACGTAATTGGCGGCGGCGTTGGCCCAGCGGAGCGGCCGACAAGCCCACGGTAGGACAGACATCCTGTCCGATGTAGGACAGACAATCCTGTCTGTCGATCGATGCCGGAGTCGGCGTGAGGCAGACAGGAGCCCCCAGATATTTCACCAACGTTAGACAGACAGGAATGTCTGTCCTACTAGTTGTCCCCCGAAGAACTTCAAGTCACTACCCAGCCGGGTTTCAAACCCGGCCGGGATTGGTTTGATTTTGAAAGGACAGAGTCGATGGGAACGAGTTCAATGTGGAAAATGAAGCTGGCGGCGCTGGTAATGTTGAGCTTTTGTGTAGTGACCGCTGCGGGACAACAGTCTTCAGGCACTCTTCGCGGTCAGGTGGCAGATGAATTCGGTGGCTTGATTGTAGGCGCAACCGTGACCGTCGCCGATCAATCCGGTGTTGAGAGAACCGCGACGACGGACGCTCAGGGCAACTACGCATTTCCCTCGCTGCCCCCGGGACGTTACACCGTTCGCGCTACTTCGCCGGGTTTTGCCACGTTTGAAAACACCGACGTGGAAGTCACCGCCGGCCGGACCATTCCCCTCGACATCGTTATCCCAGTCGCTGTCGAACAAGCCGAAGTAACCATAACTGCTGAATCCCCGATCAGCACGGAACCTGAAAACAACGCCGGCGCTCTTGTTCTCAGAGGTGAAGACCTTGATGCGCTTCCGGACGATCCCGACGATCTTTCGGACGCGTTAGCAGCGCTCGCTGGTCCATCGGCGGGACTTGAAGGTAGCGATACATTCATTGACGGTTTCAGCGGTGGGCGTCTGCCGCCAAAAGAGTCGATTCGCGAGATCCGCATCAATCGCAATCCTTTTTCCGCCGAATATGATCGGCTGGGTTTCGGCAGGATCGAGATTTTCACCAAACCCGGCACCGACAAATTCCGCGGTGAAGCGTCGTTGAATTTTGGAGACGAGAAACTAAACTCTCGAAATCCTTTTGCCCCGACCCGCGCTGAATTTCAAACTCGACGTTATGGCGGCAACTTAAGCGGACCACTCAGCGCCAAGCGCGCGTCGTTTTTTATCGATGTTGAGCGCCGGGAGGTCGATGACAATTCGACCATAAACGCAATCATTCTCGATGACGCGTTTAATCCTACGCCATTCACTCAAGTGGTGTTGTCGCCGTCACGACGCACAACTTTGAGCCCGCGTTTGGATTATCAGCTGAACGACAGCAATACCTTCGTCGCTCGCTACACTTACACTCGGTCGACTTTTGAAAATGACGGCGTCGGCAATTTCAATCTCTTGTCGCGCGCCTTCGACAGATCAAATCAGGAGCATACCCTGCAACTGACCGAGACCGCGCTGATTAATCAGAAGATCATCAATGAAACTCGGTTCCAATACATAAGGCGGCGAAATCAGCAGGAAAGTCAAAACTTTGACGTGATCACTCGCGTGTCGGAGGCTTTCACGGGTGGCGGTGCGCAGGTTGGCTTTTCATTCAATAACGAAGATCGCTACGAGCTGCAAAATTTTACGTCCTGGAGCGCCGGCCAACATTCGTTGAAAGCGGGAATACGTGTTCGAGGCGTTCAAATTACAGATTCGTCGGAACAAAATTTTTCAGGCACGTTTACCTTTGGCGGTGGCTCAGCGCCTCAGCTTGATGCAAATAATCAGATCGTCAATGACCCTGTTACCGGACAGCCGGTGTTGATTCCCGTTACCAGTATTGAGCGTTACCGCCGCACGTTGGTCTTGCGCAACCTCGGCTTCACTCCGGCGGAGGTACGGCTGCGCGGGGGCGGCGCCACGCAGTTCTCCATCACAGGCGGCAATCCCGTGGCGCGCGTCTCACAAATTGATGTTGGTCCATTTATCCAGGACGACTGGAGGATCAGGCCGAACTTCACTTTGAGTCTTGGGCTTCGCTACGAAATGCAGACAAACATTCAAGACCGCACGGATTTCGCGCCGCGAATCGCGTTTGCCTGGTCGCCAGGAACTGCTGCGCAAGGCCGCCAACAGAAAATGGTGATTCGTGGCGGGTTCGGTATATTTTACGATCGGTTTCGTGAGAACCTGACGTTGCAAGCCAACCGTTTCAACGGCGCGAACCAACAACAATTTGTGGTGACTGTGAACCAACCAAGCGGCGCCGCGATCCTCGATCGTTTTCCCAACGCGCCGTCTGTCGCTGAGCTGACCGCTTTCAATGTGGCGCAAACGATTCGTCGCGTAGCGCCGGATCTGCAATCACCATACACAATTGAAACGTCAATGAGTGTCGAGAGGCAGCTAGTGACTAACGTGACACTCTCGGTAAGCTACATTGGGGCGCGAACCCTTCACGTGCTGCGATCACGCAACATCAATGCGCCGGTAAACGGTGTCCGGCCAATCGCGGGCGTCGGAAACATCTATCAGTACGAATCCAGCGGACGCTTCAATCAGAACCAGATGATCGTCAGCTTTAACAATCGCCTGAGTCGTAAGTTCACTCTGTTTTCAACCTACGTGCTGAACTACGCTAACGGTGACACCGACGGCGCCAATACCTTTCCCGCCAACCAGTATGATCTGAGTCGTGAGTATGGGCGATCGTCGGTTGATGTGCGGCATCGCGTCTCTCTCGGTGGATCGATCAACGCTTTGCCCTGGCGGATTCGAGTCAACCCGTTTGTTAACTGGAACTCGGGACGACCTTTCAATATCACCACCGGTCGCGACACAAACCAGGACGCGCTGTTCACTGAACGGCCGGCACTGGCCACCGACCTGACCAGGCCCGGAGTGATCGTCACCCGCTACGGTGCCTTCGATACGAATCCAGCGGCCGGGCAAATCATCATTCCACGAAATTTCGCCAGCGGCCCGAGTTTCTTCTCGGTCAATCTTCGAATCGGCAAGACCATCGGTTTCGGACCTGAAATAGCGAGTACGCCACGCGGTGGCGCTGGCGGCGGTGGTGGTGGTGGTGGACGCGGTGGGCGCGGTGGCGGGGGACGTGGAGGTGGCGGACGCGGCGGCTTCGGCGGCGGTGGTGATGGAGACGGCTCCGGAAAACGCTACAACCTAAACTTGTCTGTCAATATTCAAAATCTGCTGAACCATACAAACCTGGGAAACCCGATTGGAAACCTGAGTTCTCCGTTGTTTGGGCAATCAAACACGACGGCAGGCGGATTTGGTGGCGGTGGCGGCGCGAATCTATCGGCAGGCAACCGTCGCGTGGAACTCCAGGCGCGCTTTACGTTTTAGTAGGGCAATGAAGTCAGTACCACCTCGCGGGTAGCGGGTGGGTTCGTTCGCTTGATGTTTAGGTATTGAGAAGCCTTAGGGAACGAAGACCTTGCGTGTGCTCTCAATCCAGCAGGAACTTCAACAAATCTCGGGCGGAGGCGATGCCGCTCACGCGATCATCGCCTCCTATTCCAATTCCTGCGCTCGACTTCCGCATATCCAGAGTGAGTTGCTCCTGCCGCAATCGCGCGCGTTCCTCGGCAATTTCCAGACGCTCTTTGGCACGCGCTGAATTCATACCGCCGCCGCGAATGAATTCAATGATCGAAGTGAGTTCGTCGCGATCAAACCACGTCCCGTGACGCTTACAAATGTCTACTACGACACCTGAGCAGCGCGCAAAGTTAATTCGATTCATCAACTCAGCACACTCGGGACACGGTACATAACGCACCTTACTTGGTTTACTTGCTGAGTCGGCAGGCATGTTTGACGCAGCACCAAGTACGGCTGACTGTTGTTCGTGATCGGCGCAGATCTTTTCAAACGATCGCACATCTACCCACAAGCCATCACACTTTAAACATTGGCGCAGCGTGGTGGCGCCGATAAGGACCGAGTCCATTTCCGTCCGGCATCGTGGGCACGGACGGGGTTCCGCCTCCACGCTTTCAGCAACTGCCGCAGCCGCACCGCAGCGCTGGCAGTGCCTACTTCCTAAGAACACCCTGCCGAAACACGAATGACAGACAACGGTAGCCAAACGAGAATTGCAAAACTGGCACAGCGACGCATCGCTGGAGCTCGCAGCGCCACAGTTTGGACAGTTAAGAGTTTCTGCTTGCATGAGCGGCATTTTAGCAGTTGCCGCTAAAGGTGGACTACGAAATTAGGCTATGCGATCCTTGGCTCATGAACGCAAACTGTTAGTTTGCGGATCGAGGCAGCCAAGGCCCGCACTACTTTCTGCGAGCGGCAGCGAGCAGCTATCAGAACCGGAAGCGAACCGGGGTCCCCAAGCGGGCAGCCCGCTTGGGGTGGTGGTAGCGACCGGGTCCGCGTACGCGAAAGACGACCAGGATTCAAACACCAACCCTGCGAGAAGCGACCCGGTCGCTACCCGCTTCCGGTTCTGATACCGCTGCGCGGGCTTGTTCACGCTTAAGGGCTACGCCATTCAGCACGCGCTCTCAGGGGTTCGCAAACTAACAGTTTGCTTTACAAAAATACATGAGCAACGTTTTGGATGAAGTCCTGGAAGGATTTGAACCATCGCCACAACTACTTTCGGTGATGGCCCGATCTCACCCGCCGGTTCTGCTCGCGCTCGATATAGGCACCTCGGGTGTACGCGCGGCGCTTTTTGACGAGCGTGGCAGTGAAGTGGCCGGTCAAAGCATTCGCGTCGATTCCCACAGCAGCCTCGCAGAGTTCGGAGCAATAGATGCCGACGTTCTACTCGAGCATGTTGCTGAAACGCTCGACACTCTATTTGCAGGCTTCTACCAGTCTGACGCACGAATTGAGTTGATTGCGGTTTCGTGTTTTTGGCACAGCCTCCTCGGAGTGGACGCTGCCCACCGGGCGACCACGCCGTTGTTTGGTTGGTCGGATCGACGGGCAGCGCAGGCGGCTCGCCAGCTAAGAGCCGAATACGACGAAGTTAAGACCCACGCGCGCACCGGATGCCGGTTTCATCCCAGCTATTGGCCCGCCAGGTTGCTGAGACTAAGAGCTGAAGAACCGGCCACTTTCAAGTCAACCCGTCTCTGGCTTTCCTTCGCCGAATATCTGACGCTTCATTTCTTTGGAGAAACCGCCGCCAGTGTTTCCATGGCCTCCGGCACGGGCCTGATGGACCAGCGAACCTGTGAATGGGACCAGGAACTGGTGGATGCGGTCGGCGTCGATGTCGCGCAGCTTCCCGAAATCGCTTCCGATCACCAGACGTTCCACAAACTTTCCTCTTCATACGCTCAGCGTTGGCCACAACTCAGCGAGGCGCGAATCTTTCCGGCAATCGCCGATGGCGCCGCGAATAACATCGGATCGGGATGTAGCACGCGTGAGAAAGCTGCGCTGATGATCGGCACCTCAGGCGCCATGCGAGTTCTGTTTCAGGGTGAGCCACCGGATCGGATTCCTCCGGAGCTTTGGTGCTACCGCGCGGATCGCAAACGCGTGGTTATCGGAGGAGCTTTGTCGGATGGTGGCTCGCTCTATCGCTGGATAAGGGAGTCGATGCTCTCCGGCGAAGACTCCGAATGGATCGAAGATGAATTAGATCGTCTTGATGCAGACGCCCACGGCCTGACGGTTTTGCCATTTTGGACGGGCGAGCGCAGCACGGGCTGGAACCCGGATGCGCGCGGAGCAATCTCAGGAATCACTTTGCAAACGCATCCGATCGAAATTCTGCGCGCCGGCATGGAGGCTGTTGCCTATCGTTTCGCATTAATCGCGCAAGCGCTCGAGCCGCTGGCCCCAGGCGCGAGCGTAATGGTTGCGGGTCATGCACTCATTTCGTCGCCGGCGTGGGTGCAGATTCTTGCGGATGTGCTTGGCCGTCGTTTAAACGTTTCTGAGCGTGCGGAAGCGTCCACGTTCGGCGCCGCCTTGCTTGCGCTGGAAGCGGCGGGCAAAATATCAGGCATCGAAGATTTTTCAGTTCCGGTTGAAGCAGTATTCGAACCTGACATGACGCGTCACACGCGGTATCAGGTCGGACTCGAACGCCAGCAGCGAATGTACGAACGAGTATTCTCTGAAACTCAGTAGGACAGACATTCCTGTCTGTCGGTGATTATTTAGGAATCAGGTTAGCTATTCGTGCATTGTTTACGAAGACCGGCAGACAGGAATGTCTGTCCTACTTCTACAACCTAAAATCAGGACGGTGAAATGAGCGCTTCAGTGCAGAAGGAAAACACCAACCCTACGCCCGACCTCGACCAACTTTGCATTAACACAATCCGGACGCTTTCGCTCGATGCGGTGCAAAAGGCGAATTCGGGGCACCCCGGTTTGCCCCTGGGCGCGGCGCCGATGGCTTATGTGTTGTGGACACGTTTCCTGCGCCATAACCCGCAAAATCCGAAGTGGGAGAATCGCGACCGATTCTTGTTGTCGGCGGGTCATGGTTCGATGCTGCTGTATTCACTGTTGTATTTGACCGGATACGATCTGCCGATCGAAGAGATCAAAAATTTTCGGCAGTGGGGCTCGAAAACTCCGGGGCACCCTGAATATGGCTTAACGCCGGGCGTTGAAATCACCACTGGCCCACTGGGCCAGGGCTTTGCCAATGGAGTAGGCATGGCGATGGGCGCTGCGCACCTGGGCGCAAAATTCAATCAGAAAGACTTCTCGTTAATCGATCACTACGTGTATTCAATTGTTTCTGACGGCGATCTGATGGAGGGCGTGGCCGCCGAAGCCGCATCTCTGGCGGGCCATCTGAAACTCGGCAAGCTGATCTATCTTTACGACGATAACAAAGTCACCATCGAAGGCTTTACCGATCTCGCCTTCAGCGAAGACGTGCCGAAGCGTTTCGAATCTTACGGCTGGCACACTTTGACCGTCGAAGATGGCAACGACCTTGATGCAATTGAGAGTGCTATTCGGGAGGCTCAGTCAGTTCCGATCAAGCCCTCGTTGATTTCTGTCAAAACGATAATCGGTTACGGCATGCCTACGGCGGGCACGCGCAAAGCCCACAGCGACGCGCCCGGCGAAGATGCTGTGCGCGAAACGAAACGGCATCTCGGCTGGCCCGAGGACAAACAGTTTTATGTTCCCGATGAAGTGCTCGCGTACTTTCGCAAGGCGGTCGATCAGGGAGCGAAGCTCGAGGAAGAATGGAATGAACTGGTCAAGAAATATGAGGAGAAGCATTTGGAGCCCGGACGCACCTGGCGGGCAATGATGAAGGGCGAATTGCCGGCTGATTGGGAAAAGCATTTGCCGAAGTTTGAAGACGCGAAGCCGGTGGCCACGCGAGTTGCAAGTGGTGAAGTGATAAACGCGTTGTCGCCGCACCTTCCGCTGATAGGCGGCTCGGCTGACCTGGGAGTTTCGAACAACACTGACATTAAGGGAGGCGGCGATTTTGAGGCGGGCTCCTACGAAGGCCGCATCATACATTTCGGCGTGCGCGAACATGCGATGGGCTCGACGCTCACCGGTCTTTCCCTCAATGGCGGTTTGATTCCTTACGGCGGCACGTTTATGACCTTCTCGGACTACATGCGGCCGGCGATCCGTCTGGCGGCACTGTCCGAAGTGCAGGTCATCTACGTGTTCACACATGACTCGATAGGGCTAGGCGAAGATGGCCCAACTCATCAACCTGTCGAACACCTGGCGGCGTTGCGAGCGATACCACACCTCTTTGTCATTCGTCCCGCCGATCCGGCGGAGGTAAGCGAGGCCTGGCGAATTGCGATTCTGCGAAAGAACGCGCCGACTGCGTTGGCCCTGACGAGACAAAAGGTTGATCTGATTGACCGAAAACGTTTTGCTTCTGCAGAAGGATTGCGTCAGGGCGGCTATATCCTGGCCGAAGCTGAAGCGACTGGCGACGGGGCAGTAGCCCGACCCCGGGGTCCCCAGCCGGGCAGCCCGGCTGGGGTGGGACGGTCAGGGAGGGCGCAAGATGATGCGACAAGTATCACCCCTCAGTTAATCATCATTGCCACCGGCTCGGAAGTGTCCCTCGCCCTCCAGGCACGCGAACAACTCCAGGCGGACGGTATTGCGACTCGCGTAGTTTCCATGCCCTGCGTTGAACTGTTCGAGGAACAGACGGAAGACTACCGCAACCAGGTGCTGCCGGTGTCTGTCACCGCGCGACTGGCGGTTGAAGCGGGCGTTTCCCAGGGCTGGGACCGCTACGTTGGACCAGCCGGTCAGATAATCGGACTCGATCGCTTTGGCGCTTCAGCGCCGGGCGACGTAGCGTTGCGTGAATTAGGGTTCAATGTCGAGAATGTCTTGAGGCATGCGCGTGCACTGATATATGCAACGCGATAACTCGTTCATCGTTACCCACTAAATCTCGCTGCTTTTAGTGAGCTATGTCAGATGACATTCAGATCAAGCAGTTTGAATTATCTGAGCAAGACGCACTGCTTTCCTTCCTCCGCAAGTCATACCCGGATGAACCCCGCAAAAGCGATCCTGGATATTGGAAATGGCACTATCTCGAGAATCCCAACACTTCACCTGAAGACGTGCCGTTGTGGGTACTAAAAAACGGCCGGGAGGTCGTGGGCCAACTAGCCACCCTCCCTGTCCAGCTTAAAGTTGGGCACCAAACAACCCGCGCGATCTGGATTCTAGATTTCATTGTCGGGGAAAATTATCGTGGCCAGGGCTTTGGTAAACGATTGGTGCTGGCGGCGCGCGAGTGGTGTTCTACGATGATCACGCTCGGGATCAACGAGCAGTCTACGGCTGTATTTCGCAGTCTTAAATGGGTGTTTCTCGGAGGACTCAATCGTTATCACAAACTGCTGTTTCCCGGACACGCGGTTGGCGACATTGCCAGGGTTGGGCCAGCACGCGCATTGGCGAATTTTTCTTATTCCTTATCGCGTCGGCGACTTGCGCGAGGGTTTCCTGTAAACGACGAAGCAATACGACCATTAGAAACTTTGGATGGTTCCATCGACGATCTTTGGCGCAGGGCTTCAACGCAGTGGCCATGCGCAGTTGCGCGAGAATCGCGTTTTCTTGATTGGCAGTTCAGGCGCCAGCCGGGAAAACAATTTGAAGTGCTGGGTTATTATCGAGGGGACTTGCTTTTAGGCTATGCTGTTTTGTTCTTCCGCAAACCCGAATTCGGAGGAGTCTATCCCAAAGCCGCGATCACTGATCTGTGTTTCCAGGCAGAAGATGCCGACGAAGTAATTGAAGGCCTTGTGGCGGCGGCCGTGACGCGGGCCCTCCACCTAAGAGTGGGAAGTCTCGTAATAGACGTTCTTGAACCACGCGTTGAGGCCCGGCTCAAACATCTCGGATTCTGGCGCATAAAGAATTCGCCAAGATTCATGGCCAGCGTGAACGAGCGACAAGAGATAGTCTACAACCCTGATAACTGGTTTCTGACGCGTGCAGACTCCGATGTTAGTATCTTCGAACAGGCCAATGTTTGACAGCATCAGCGAATTGTCCGCCGCGATCGCGCCGGTTATCCAGTACCACAAGATTGACGATCCCAGCCGTGATGCGCGCGTGCGCGGAGGTTTTACGCCGCCGCGGAGATTCAAGCGGCAACTGACTTTCTTGAAACATCGGGGAGTTGTTTTTTACACCGCTTCAGAATTGATCGAGCACTATAAACAACATGGCCAGTTTCCACTTAACAGCGTTGCGGTGACTCTTGACGACGGCTGGCAGGATAATTACACGAACGCATTTCCTGTATTGAAGTCCCTGGGAATCAAGGCGACGATTTTTATCGTGCCTTCGTGCCTGGGGGAGCAATCAACAAAAGCTGTCGCCGAGGGCGAGGGCGTTCGGGCACATCTTTCGCGCGCACAAGTCCGGGAAATGTCTGATGATGGGATCGAGTTTGGCTCACATTCGATGAATCACCGGCTGCTACATGAACTGCCGGCTGATAAGGTGTTGTTTGAAGTTGAAGAAGCAAAGCGACAGATCGAGGATCTGACGCAGAAGGAATGCCGGACGTTTGCCTACCCGGCTGGGTATTACAACGAGGCCGCGCAAAAGATAATTGCAGCCGCAGGCCATATCGCAGCTTTTTCGACTATCTATGGTCCTACGGATCGATTTGATCTGTACGGTCTGAATCGCATCGAAGTGCTCAGAAGGGACCGGTTTATTTTTCAGTTTGCGCGAAAACTCGCGCCATTGTTCGCAACCAGAGGTAAGGCAGGAAATGACCAATAAGATTGCAGTTGGCGCTGATCACGCCGGCTATCCGCTCAATGAGCGAGTTATCGCGGAACTCAGCAAGGCTGGGCACGAGATAATCGACTTCGGCACACGCGTGGGTCACATCGAGGATGATTACCCGGATTACGCACTTGAAGTGGGCCGGGCCATTCAATCCGGTGAAGCTGAAATTGGGATTCTGATTTGCGGCAGCGGGGTCGGCGCATCGGTTGCCGCCAACAAACTCAACGGAATTCGCGCAGCGCTTTGCGGCGACACCTATTCGGCGCACCAGTCACGCGAACATGATGATTGCAATATGCTTTGCCTCGGCGCGCGGGTCACTGGATCGGAGCTGGCAATGGAGATTGTGCGCGCGTTTGTCGCCGCACGGTTTACCGGAGAGGAACGACACAAAAGACGAGTTGCTAAGATTGCTGCTATTGAAGCCACCAGATAGGTAAAACCGCCCTACGCCCCCTTTGGTCTTTTAGATCCTGTCTTTTGCTTTCTACCCAACAAACCGCAGAGCTCGCGGCATCAGTCGAAACTCTACCGGCGTAAACCCGCGCACGTTTCCGTCGGCTTCAATCGGCATCGCATCTTCATTCGCAAACGTCTCGATGCGCACTTTCGTGCCTTGTCTGATCCGGACTTTCGGATTCGCCACATGTCCACCTTTATGAATTCGCCCGAGCTCAAGGACTATCTGCGACCGGTTTAGGCCGGACGCACTTACAACGTCAAGCTTTCCGTCATCGGCCCTGGCTTCAGGCGAAAGCATCATGCCGCCTCCCGCGTAAAGCGCATTCGCAACCGCAGCCAAATTCATCGGGCCTTCAATAACTTCGTTGTCATCGATCACGATTCGCACGCGACGCTCCCGCCATTTCACCAGAGCCGCTATCGCTGCCGATGCGAAACGTGTTTCGCCTGAAAACCGGCGCATAAAATTTCCCTGCGCCGCTACGCGCGACGCAGTCTCGCCGCCAATGCCCATGGTGGACGCGTTCAGGCAAATGAACGGAGCCGTATACCCGTTACATCGCCCATAGATCACATCGACGATCTGCGTTTCGTCGCCGGGTGTTTGGCAGTGGGAGATGAATAGTTTGATCCAATGCAGGAGTGGTGCTCGTGTCCCCTTCGTAAGTCCTCGCGCGAAGTCGTCGCCGGTTCCGGCGGGCAGGATTGCCAGCGACGCGCTCGAGTTGATCGGTGTAGGTAGCTCTTCAAGGTTCTCTTTGAACTGGAAAAAACCCTCGGCCGCTTCACTGAGTGTGCCGTCGCCGCCCACGACCGCTATCAGGGAGACGCCGTTTAATAACGCCTGGCGGGTCCGGAGTGTAGCGTCGCCAGGCCTCGTAGTTTCGTGAAAGTCAAAATCGATGTCGCCGCCTTTCAGACGCTCGCGAACTGTGGGCCACGCGCGTCGGGCTTTGGCGGCAGAGTTGTTAATGATGATGAGTGGCTTGGTCAAGGGGTGAATGGTAAATGGTAACACGACCGCCGACCGCCGACGGATGACCGACGAGGGATCAAAACGTGCGGACTCGAATAAAAGCTTCGGCAAGATAGTGTTGATGATGGAGTGAATCAGCCTGAAGGGCTGCCAGATAGTAGGCGCAATTGACATAGGTAGGCTGTCGCCAGCTTTCCCTGTCACACCACCGTGCATACGGGTCCGTACACGGCGGTTCGGCGAGTTAAGCTACTTAACAACCAGGCTCGGAAGTCCGAGCGACACGAAGAAGGCATTGGGCAGCGCGATAGCGAGAGCTGGAGAGTTACTGAGCCGCCACGGACCATGAGCGCTACCCGCCGTTTGTGCGGCAAGGTCTTTACTCAGTCCCCGCTTACGTAACTCAGCAAACCGCACCCTCGCATATTTCCACTGCTTCCAGACCACCGAACGCAAACGGCGTCTGAGCCATCCATCAAGTTCCCGCAACACCGAAGGGGTTTGGCAGAAGCCGAAGTAGCCGCGCCATCCGGTCAGGTAACGACCGAGTTGCTCAACCATCGTCTCCACACTAACTCCTCGGCTCCTGCGTGTCAGTTCCCGTACTCGCTGCTTGAACCGCGCAATTGCCTTCGGCGCTATCCGCCGTTTCGGTTCGCGCTGCCAAGTGAAGCTAAAGCCCAGAAACTTCCGTTCCCCCGGACGAGCCACCGCACTCTTCTGTTCGTTGACTTTGAGTTTGAGCTGCTTGGTGATGAACTGTTTGATACTTCTCATCACCCGTTCCCCGGCTCGTTGGCTGCGCACGTAGATGTTGCTATCGTCCGCATACCGCACGAAGCGGTGTCCGCGTCGCTCTAACTCTCGGTCCAACTCATCGAGCACGATGTTCGACAACAAGGGCGACAATGGCCCACCTTGCGGTGTTCCCTCGTCCACCGGACTCACCAACCCGCCTTCCATTACGCCGGCACGGAGATACGCCCGAATCAATTTCAGCAGTTGCTTGTCATTGATTCGTTTGGCAATCTTCCCCATCAGTTTGTCGTGGTTGACTCGGTCAAAGAACTTTTCTAAGTCCAGGTCCACCACCCAGCGGTAACCTTCAGCGATGTATTGCTGCGCTTTGGTTACGGCCTGATGCGCTGACCGCCCAGGGCGAAACCCGTAGCTGTATCCGGAAAACGTCCGGTCCCACCTGCCTTGTAGCACCTGCATTACCGCTTGCTGGATGAAGCGGTCCAGCACCGTCGGGATGCCAAGCTTACGCATCCCACCGTCCGGCTTCGGTATTTCTACTCGCTTCACCGGTTGCGGTTGGTAAGTGCCTCGCAGCAGTTGTTCGCGGATGGCTGGCCAATGTTGCTTCAGGTACGCTGGCAACTGCTCGACGGTCATCCCGTCTACGCCAGCACTACCTTTATTGCGCTTGACTCGGGCCAATGCCTGCCGGCAGTTCTGCCGCCCGCAGACTTCTTCCATCAGTTGTTCTCTAGCCGGGCTTTCGGCCTCGCGCTTCGCCGCAAACGATTCGGTCCCTGCTACAGAGTCCCTCGGAGCTTCACTCCTACTCACCTCTGCGAAGGCCAACACTAGTTGGTTATTCGGCCGCTTGTCGCTCATGAGTTGCGCT
>Ga0190270_10000166_pt1 | contig 29426 bp, 22 predicted proteins | sample Popmic320T_FD_133748 | JGI IMG/M metagenome (GOLD analysis project Ga0190270, IMG submission 133748) | Populus adjacent soil microbial communities from riparian zone of Weber River, Utah, USA - 320 T | ecosystem: Environmental > Terrestrial > Soil > Riparian zone | place: USA: Utah | collected...
AACAGAAACTGTGTCGTGTAATCCGCTCGAAGCTGTCGACTCATCCGCTCGCCCTCTCCTCATCTAAGGAGTGACGCAAATCGGACTTTTGAGACACCCTCCTGCGGTCACCGCACTCCAAACTACTTCGAGATCAGGGTCCAGAGTCCAATGGCGATGAAGCCGATCCCGGCGACGATCTTGAGGGTGCGCGGGGAGATGAACTTTTCGAGTTGTGCCCCGACCAGTACGCCGATGGCGGCGGCGAGGACCAGCGCCAGCGCTGAGCCGGCGAAGATGACCCACTTGTTGGACTTTTCCTCGGCGGCGAAGAGCATGGTGGCGAGCTGCGTTTTGTCGCCGATTTCGGCCAGGAAGACGGTGATGAAGACGGAGAGGAACGCTTTACCCATGACTCATGGATAGTATCCCCGAATCGTCTTCACCTTTCCCGCGTCCGTCTGCACCGTCACCTCGCGCCACTTGCCGCCGGCTTTGACGTCGGCGGCGGGGTAGAAGCCGAGGACGTACTGGGAGCGCAGCTCGTTCTCGATGTCGGCGTAGACCTTGGCCAGATCCGAGACCTCGTCGATGTAGTACGACGTGCCGCCGGTTTCGGAGGCGAGGCGGTTGATCTTGGCCTTCACGTCGAGCTCCGTGCCGCGGATGCCGAGGCCGATGGCGTAGATCGGGACGGCGGCGCGCTGCGCGTATTCGAGGGCCTGGTCGAAGGTGAACTTCGACACCGTGTCGCGTCCGTCGGTCAGCAGCACCAGCGCCTTCTGGCCGCGCACGCCGAGGAAGTTGTAGAGGGAGTAGACGATCGCGTCGTAGAGCGCGGTCGACTCCTCGGGGCGTAAACGGGCGAGCGCGGAGTGGATGTCGGTCAGCTCCGTCGACCACTTCTGCATCATGTGCGGTGTGGAGTCGAACGCCACCAGGAAGGCCTTGTCCCCCTTGCGCAGCACGTGCTGGAAGAACGCGGCGCCGGCGGCGCGGGCGATGGGCATCCGCTCGTCCATCGACCCCGAGGTGTCGAAGGCCATGCCGAGCGAAAGCGGCAGGTTCTTCACCTGCTCGAACTTCGTGATCTTCACCGGCTGCCCCGCGTCCATGACCGTGAACGCGGTCTCCGGGAGATCGTTCACCGGCTTCCCGTCGCGGAGGACTGTGGTCGGCAGCTCGACCAGGTGGACGTCGATCGTCTCCATGTAATCGGGCGTGTTGACCATCACCACGTCCTCGACCGGATCGACGTCGGAGTCCTTCAGCGTCGCCACGGCGCGGAGGTAGCCGACGCCGTCGGTGGACGGGATGGTCACGGTCTGGATGAACGGTGGATCGAACATCGTGGCGACGCGGGTCTCGTTCCAGTACAGCTCCACGCCACCCAGCTCCTTGCCGTCCGGCACGCGCACGTCCACTTCCACGCGGATCGGGCCGGAGAGTTTCGGCGCGATGCGCGGCGAGGCGATGCGCACGCGGAACGGATCCGTGCCCGTGTTGACCACGATCTCGTCGCCAGTGATCGGCTGCTCGTGAGAGTCGAGCGCGACCACGCGGATCCTGCGCGCGCGGGGCATGGTGCCGAAGTCGAGGTCGAGCGTGTAGGGCAGCGTGCGGCGCGTCGCGATCTTCTTGCCATCCAGCCAGAACTCGACCGCGCGGATGCCGCTGCCGCTGGCCATGGTCTGGATGGTCTGCACGCCGCTCGTGACGCCGCCGTTCAGCTCGTTCGCGAGCGGCACGATGCGCAGCGAGGCGCGCGTGGACTGCAGGTCTTCCGCGATCGTCCTGAGCGTCACCGTCTCGGCGGTCTGCTGCTGGATGTTCACCTCGGGGACCGTGAGCGGCGTCTCGATGATGGCCTGCGCTCCCGTGACCGGGTCGGTGATCTTGATGCGCGACAGGTACTGCGCCGGCCGGAGGAGGCGGTCGATCACGATCGGCAGCTTCTCCTCCGCCCCCGTGGCCGGAAAGTCGAAGCGGTAGCGGTAACGCTCGTACATCTTCTCGTCGCGCAGCACCTCGCCGACCACGTCCAGCGTGTAGACGCTGGTCTCGCCGGCGGCGGTGGTCTCGAGCTGCGCGCGCGGGATGAGGATCGTGATCTGCGCGTCGGTCTTGCTGCCGTCTCCGGCAGGGTAGGCGACGCTCGATTCGACGGCCAGCTTCGGCGCGTCGGGATCGGCGAGGACCACCGAGCGGAGGATCCGGTTCACGTCCTCCTCGTTGATCGCGGGAGGGGTGAACACCTCCTGGATGCGGTGCTTGTCCTGTCTCATCTGCGCCATGGCCGTCATGGCGTGCTCGCCGCCCCTGCAGTCCCGAAGCGTGCTGGTCGTGTCCATCTCGCCGGGCCGCGCCACCGACGCGTCGATGCCGCCGTTGAGGAGCTCGCGCATCGCCCGCTCCTCATCGGGGTATGGCAGCCAGAGCCGGTACGTCTTCTCGAACTTCGGCTGATAGAAGAGCAGCCGGTAGTCGGTGCCGAAGCCGGGGAGGTAGCGGTAATGCCACACCTGCAGCGGCTGGTACCGCTGGCAGTTCTCGATGTCGATGATGGCCGCCGGCTCGCCGTGCAGGAGGTAGATCTTTCCCCGGTCCGAAGAGGCCTGGCCGAACGCCGTCTTCACCTGCTCGAGACGGTCGTAGTACTCGGCGCGCGCGGCGAAGTTGGTCGTGCCGCGAGCCACGTCGCGGCGGCGCCAGAAATCGTCGATGAACGCATCGCGCTGCGCGGGCGTTTCGAGGCGGAGGAACGTATCGCGCTCCGTCGGCAGGATGATCGCGTCGACGTCGATCAGCCACTGCCGGTGCTTCTCCTCCAGCTTCGCGGTGAAGTCCTTCCGCTCCCGCTTGGTGAGCGGCTTCATGTCGGCCGCGAATAAGGGTGCGGCGATCAGGAAGGTGAGCAAGAGCGCGAGAGTGGTTTGGAGTGCGGTGACCGCAGTCACCGCTTTCACTGTGTGCCACGGGTGACGCGAGTGCGAATGACTCTCACGAGGCGCGCAGGGAAAGCGGTGACTGCGGTCACCGCACTCCAAACCGAAGGCCTTCATGGGAAATACCCCTTCACCGTCTTCACCTTCCCCTCCGACGATTCCACCGTCAGCTCGCGCCACTTGCCGCCGGCCTTGATGTCGGGGGAGGGGTAGAAGCCGAGGATGTACTGCGAGCGGAGCTCGGACTGGATGTCGTCGTAGACCTTCTGGAGGTCGCGGGCCTGCTGGATGTAGTAGGTCGAGCCGCCGGTCTCGCGGCAGATGCGGTCGAGCTTCGCCCGAACGTCGACGTCGCTCGGGCGGATGCCGATGCCGATCGCGTACACCGGGACGTTCGTGCGGCGTGCGTACTCGAGCGCCTGGTCGTACGTGAACTTCGAGGCGGTGTCCTTGCCGTCGCTGATCACGATCAGCGCCTTCTGACCGCGGACGCCGTGGAAGTTGTAGAGCGCGTACACGATCGCGTCGTAGAGCGCGGTGCGGTCCTCGGGGCGGACGCGCGCGAGCGCGGCGTGGACGTCCGAGGTCTTCGGGGACCACTTCTGCATCATGCGCGGCTCCGCGTCGAACGCCACCACGAACGCCTTGTCGCCCTTGCGCATCACCTTCTCGAAGAACTGCGCTCCCGCTTTCTGGGCCTCGGCCATGCGCAACTGCATCGAGCCGGAGGAATCGATGGCCATGCCGATCGAGAGCGGGAGATCGCGCACGTAGTCGAACTTCGCGATCGTGACCGGCTTCCCCTCGTCGAGGATGCGGAAGGCTTTGTCGGTCAGCTTGTCGGACGGTTTCCCGTCGATCAGCACCGTGGTCGGCAGCTCGATGAGATGGACGTTCAGCTCTTCCATGTACGCCGGCGTGTTGACCATCACCACGTCTTCCACCGGCGGCGCGGCCTCGTCCTTCAGGCGCGCCACGGCCCGGAGGTAGCCGGGGCCCTCGGACTTCGGGATGTCGACCGTCTGCACGAACGGCTCGTCGAAGAGCGTGGCCATCCGCGTCTCGTTCCAGTACAGCTCCACGGCGTCGAGCTGGTCCCCGTCGGGGACGCTCACGTCGAGCTCCACGCGCGTCATCCCCTCCAGGCGCGGGGCGAAGCGGGGGGAGGCGATACGGATGCGGAACGGGTCGGTGCCGTCGTTCAGCGCGAGCTCGTCGCCGGTCAGCGGCTTGTCGCGGACGTCGAGCCCGATCGCGCGGATGCGCCGCATCTGCGGCACCTCGCCGAAGTCGAAGTCGAGCGCGAACGGCTCGGAGCGGCGCACCGCCAGCTTCCTGCCGTCCATCCAGAACTCGACCGCCTTGATCCCGTGGCCGGCGATCTGTGTCTGGATGGTCTGCACCCCGGTGACTGGATCTTCGCGCGGCGGCACGATCCGCAACCGCGGCTCCTTGGTCTCAACCGGCTCCGGTTGTGGAGCGGCGGGCGTCCCGCCCACCGATTCTCGCGACGACCGCGCGTCCTCGGCAATCAATTCGGCGATCGGCTCCGTCTCGAAGATCTCCGGCACATCGAGCACCTGCTCCACGACCGCTTCCGCGCCGGTGTTCGCATCCGTCACCTTCACGCGGGAGAGGTACTCGTTCGGACGGAGGAGGCGGTCGATGACGATGGGGAGCTTCTCCGCCTGCACGTCGCCGGGGAAATCGAAGCGGTAGCGGTACTTCTCCCAGAGCTGCCCGTCCTTCAGCACCTCGCCGGAGACGTCGATCGTATAGACCTCGCTCTCACCGACCGCGGCGGGGGAGAGCTCCGCCCGCGGCACGAGCAGCATCATCTGCACGCCGGTGCGGCTGCCGTCCTTGGCGGGATAGCGGACGCTGAACTCCGCGGTCAGCTTCGTGGCGTTCGGGTTCGCGATCACCACCGAGCTCATGATCGAGCGGACGTCTTCCGCCTCGAGCTCCGGCGGCGCGAAGAGCTTGAGCAGGTCGACGCGCGACTGGATCATCTGCGTGACCGCCATCATGATCTCGTTGCCGTCGGCGCATTCGAGCTGGATGCGGGTGATGTTCGAGAACGGGGTGCTGACCGACTCGCGCGACGCCTCGCCTCGCGAGCGCGCCATCGGCTGCTCGGCGGGGGCGATGGCCTCGGCGGTAAAGAGGTCGCTGAGCGCTCCGGTGCCGCCGACCGGGTTCCAGAGGCGGAAGTCGGCCGCGTTGCGCGGCTTGTAGAAGAGGAGCCGGACGTTCGTGCCGAGGCCGGGGAGCTGGATGTACTTCCAGATCTCGAGCGGCTGCACGCGGGCGCAGGTGGAGCGGAGCACGTCGTCGGGCGGGCCGTGGAGCAGGAACATCTTCGCGCGGTCGGACCCGATCTGCTTGAACATCTTCTTCGCCAGCGCCAGCCGCTGGTAGTAGATCTCCCGGAACTTGCCGTGGGCGCGGCCATGATGGTCGCGGCGGCGCCAGAACTCGTCGACGAAGGTGTCGCGGTCGGAGGCGCTTTCGAGGGCCAGGAAGAGGTCGAGCTCGGCCGGGAGGATGATGGGTGCAACGTCGGACGTGAAGTCGCGGTGCCGTTCGTCGAGGCGGGAGAGCGCCTCCTTGCGCTCGCGCTTGGTGAGCTTGCGGACGGCGTCGGAGCGAGGGGTTTCCTTGGGTGGAGTGGATTCCTGTCCGAGAATGGTTGCAGTGAAGGCGAACGTCAGAGCGACGGCCAACGCTTTGGGGTTCATCGGTTTCCTTGCCTGATGCGGATCTATCTGGACAACAACGCGACGACCGCGATTCACCCGGACGTGCTCTCGGTGCTCGAGAGCTCGTTGCGCGACGTCTTCGGCAATGCTTCTTCCATTCATAAGGAAGGCCAGACAGCGCGGCGGATGATTGAAAGCGCCCGCGAGTCGGTCGCGAGCCTGATCGGCGCGACAGCGCGGGACGTCGTTTTCACCAGCGGCGGAACCGAGTCTAACAACGCCGCGATTTTCGGCGCGACCAATCGCGACCTTCGTTCCCATATCGTGACAAGCTCGATCGAGCATCCCTCGGTGGCTGAGGCAGTTCGCTCATTCTCCGATGTCACGCGCGTGGCACCGGCGCGCAACGGACTTGTGTCTGCCGGCGACGTGCTCGCGGCGCTCCGCGACGACACGCGCCTGGTGACCGTGATGATGGCCAACAACGAGACCGGCGTGGTGCAGCCGGTGGCGGACCTCGGCGCGGCCTGCCGCGCCCGCGGCATCCACTTCCACGTCGACGCGGTGCAGGCCGCGGGGAAGATCCCGATCGACGTGGAGGCGATCCAGTGCGACACGCTCGCGCTCTCCGCTCACAAGCTCCACGCCCCGAAAGGAATCGGCGCGCTCTACGTCCGCCGCGGCGTGACCATGGCCGCGCACGTGGTGGGAGGTGCCCAGGAACGCCGCCGCCGCGCCGGCACGGAGAACGTCCCCCTCGCCGCTGCCTTCGGCTGCGCGGCCGCACTGCCGCCGGCCGCCGAGCGCATCGCGGAGCTGCGCGACCGCTTCGAGTCCCTCATCCGCGCTTCCCTGAACGTGACCATCAATGGCGCGGATGCCCCCCGCCTCCCGAACACGAGCAACGTCACCTTCCACGGCGCCGACGGCGAAGGGATCGTGATCGCCCTCGATCTTTCCGGCGTGGCCGCCTCCACCGGCTCCGCCTGCTCCTCGGGCCGCGTCGAGCCGAGCCCGGTGTTGCTGGCCATGGGACTGACGCCGGACGAGGCGAGATCGACGGTCCGATTTTCCCTTTCGCGGTTTACTGAGGAGGCGGAGGTGGAGCGGGTGGCGGAGCTGCTCATGGAGTTGGTCCCGAGGTGTATGAGGACGTAATTGGCGTCACTCGTCCGTCAATACCACTTGCCGCCTCGCATTCACCCATGTCATTGTTGCGGCCGTTCTTCAACGTACGCGGTCCCGATGGCGGAAAAATCTATTCTTCAGGGCGATCTCTCCAGGATCCAGTTGCCCGATGTCCTCAGCTTCATGGCCATGATCCGCCAGAGCGGCAAGCTGGTCGTGCGGCGGGGCCAGCTCGAGCGGGCCATCCATTGGAAGGACGGCGAGATCATCTTCGCCAACTCCAACTCCCCCGAGCACTCCCTCGGGCAGTTCCTCCTGCGCAACGGCAAGATCACCGAGGAACAGTACGAGGAGTCCAAGCGGCGCGTCACCGCCCAGCTCCGCCACGGCAAGCTCCTCGTGCAGATGGGCGCCATCTCGCCGAAGGACCTCTGGTGGGGCGTCAAGAACCAGGTCCTGGAGATCATGTACTCGCTCTTCACCTGGAAGGACGGCGAGTTCTCGTTCTTCGACTCCGCGGAAGACCTGGCCCAGGAACGGATCGTTCTCCAGATCAACACCTCCAGCGTGATCATGGAAGGCATCCGCCGGCTCGATGAGTCGGCGCGCATCAAGGAGAAGATCCCGAGCCTCGAGATCGTCTTCATGCGCGTGCCGGGCGTGACGCCGGACTTCGCGGAGCTCGACATGAGCGAGACCGAGGTCGCGCTCTACAACAACATCGACGGCAAGCTGAACGTGCGCGAGCTCACCGGACGCTCCGACCTGACCGAGTTCGAGGTCGCGCGCATCCTCTTCCAGCTCGTCTCCGCCCGCCTCATCGAGCCGGCGCCGGAGGAGAAAGGCTTCCGCCCGATCTTCCTCGACGTCGAGGACTCACCCGAGCTGCTGAAGGTCATCTCGACCTACAACGACATGTTCGGACGCCTGTTCGAGGCGCTGGAGAAGACGGTGGGGGAGGATCAGGCGCGCGACGTCTTCATGACCATCCTCCAGAACGCCGAGACGGACGAGCTCTGGGCCGGCGTCTTCTTCGACCAGTACGGCCGGTTCGACGAGAACATGCTCATCGCGAACATCTCCGAGCTCCCGTTCGAGAAGAGGAAGGCGGTGCTGGACGAAGGACTGAACACGCTCCTCTCGGTGCAGCTCTTCGAGGTCTCCCAGCATCTCGACCAGGCTGGCAAGGTGGATGTGTTCCGCTTCATCTCCGACCAGAAAGCGAGCCTGGAGAAGGCGACCGCGTAAGCGGAGTCGCCTGATATCCTCCGCGCCGCATGTTCCCGACGCTCGTCAAGATCGGCAATTTCGAGATCACCACGTTCGGCCTGATGATGTTCCTCGCGTTCATCGTGGCTGGATGGGTGCTGGCGCGGCAGTTCCGCAGGTACGGTCTCAACGAGGAAGTCGCGTCGTCGATGGTCGTGGCCGCGGCACTGGGCGGGATCGTGGGCGCGAAGATCTACTACGCGATCCTCTTCGGCAGCTGGCGCCTGCTCTTCGACCGCGCCGGCCTGGTCTGGTACGGAGGCCTGATCGGCGGCTTCCTGGCCTGCTCCTGGCTGGTCTGGCGCCATAAGATCGATTACCTCACCGCCGCCGACGCCGCCGCTCCCGCTCTCTCGATCGGCTACGCGCTCGGCCGCATCGGTTGCTTCCTGGTCGGCGACGACTACGGCCGCCCCACCAACGCCTGGTACGGCATCGCCTTCCCGAAAGGCGCTCCGCCGACCAACGCGTACGAGCTCCGCAAGTTCGGCGCGCACGTCGACCCCTCCATCCCCGATTACCAGATCCTGGCCGTCCACCCCACCCAGCTCTACGAGACGGCCATGGCCCTGATCATGTTCGGCATCCTGATGTGGCTGAACAAACGCCCCCACCGCCGCGGCCTGGCCTGGGGCCTCTTCCTGATCATGCTGGGCATCGAACGCTTCCTGGTCGAGATCGTGCGCGCGAAGGATGACCGGTTCCTCGGGTCGTTTACGGTGGCGCAGCTGATCTCGGTGTTGCTGGTGATTGCGGGCGCTATTTGGTGTGCGCGGGCAAAGCCCGCCGCCAAGCTGGTTCCTCAGACGCAATGAACTTCCTCACCGCCGGCGAATCTCACGGGCCTGAGCTGACGATCATCGTCACCGGGATTCCTGCCGGTCTCCGGCTCGATCGCGACAACATCAACAGGGACCTCAAGCGCCGCCAGCACGGTTACGGGCGTGGTGGGCGGATGAAGATCGAGTCCGACGAGGCGGAGGTCACGGCGGGGGTGCGGGGAGGGGAGACGCTCGGGTCGCCGATCGCGATCACCATCCGCAATCGCGACTTCGACAACTGGCGCGGGGCGATGGATCCGTGGGACGTGAATGAGGCGGAGGCGCACAAGCGGCGGGTGCATGCTCCGCGGCCGGGACACGTCGATCTCGCCGGGGGGATGAAGTACGGACGCACCGACTTGCGCGACATCCTGGAGCGCGCTTCGGCGCGCGAAACGGCCTCGCGCGTTGCGGCGGGAGCGATCGCGAAGGAATTGCTGCGGGCGTTCGGGATCGAGCTCCGCTCCGGCGTGGCCAGCGTCGGTCCGGCCGGCGATCCGAATACCTCGCCGACGTGGGAGGAACTGCTCGCGGTCGACGACGAGTCGCCGCTGCGTGCGCTGCGCAAGGAAGACGAGGCAGCGATGGTGGCCGAGGTGGATCAAGCGCGTGAGGCGGGCGAAACCCTCGGCGGGACGATCGTTGTCGCCGCACGCGGAGTCCCGGTGGGGCTCGGCTCGTACGTGCAATGGAACGAAAAGCTCGACGGGCGGATCGCGCAAGCCATCCTCTCCATCCACGCCGTGAAAGCCGTGGCAGTCGGCGACGGCGTTGCGGCCGCGACGCGCATCGGCTCCGAGGTGCATGACGCGCTCTATTTCGACGAAGAGCGCAGGTACCACCGCAACACCAACCGCGCAGGCGGCCTCGAAGGAGGCCTGACGAACGGCGAAGACGTGGTCGTGCGCGCCTACATGAAGCCAATCTCCACGCTTCGCCGAGGATTGCCGTCCGTCGACACCGAAACGCGCGAAGCGCATCGCTCGCAGTGGGAGCGCAGCGACGTCACCGCCGTCCCCGCCTGCGGGGTGGTGTGCGAGGCGATGCTGGCGATCGTGCTCGCGACCGCGATGCGCGAAAAGTTCGGCGGGGATTCGCTGGTGGAGATGCGCCGCAACTACGACGCGTACGTCGACCAGCTCCGGCAGTACTAGTTTGGAGTGCGGTGACCGCAGTCACCGCTTTTACTGCGTGCCTCACGCGCGTCGCCTGTGGCTCGGAGTGAAAGCGGCGACTGCGGTCACCGCACTCCATAATGTCCTCGTGTATCGCGAGCTCTTTCCCGTCACCCGCAATCTCGTCTACTTCAACCATGCCGCCGTGGGCCCGCTCTCGGTGCGCGCCTGCGAGGCGATGGAGCGGCATGCGCGGGATCAGCGCGATTTCGGGGCGTTGCATTGGAAAGAGTGGTACGCGGAGATCGACCGGTTACGCGAGTCGGCGGCGAGGTTGATCGGGGCGCAACCGGGGGAGGTGGCGATCCTGAAGAACACCTCCGAGGGGTTGTCGTTCGTGGCGGGAGGGCTGAGGTGGATGGAGGGGGAGAACGTCGTCACGACCGCGCTCGAGTTCCCGTCGAACTGGACGCCGTGGAAGCGGCTCGAGGAGCGCGGCGTCGAGTGCCGGGTGGCGGCGCTGCCGACGGTCGAGGAGATCGAGAAGCTCATCGACGGCAGGACGAAGCTCGTCACCGTCTCCTCCGTCGCGTTTCATAACGGCTTCGTGGCCGACCTCGAAGCGATCGGCGCGCTGTGCGCGCGGAAGAACGTCCTCTTTTGCGTCGACGCGATCCAGAGCGTCGGCGTGCTGCCGGTCGACGTGCGGAAGGCGAAGATCGACTTCCTGGCCGCCGACGGTCACAAATGGATGTGCGGGCCGGAAGGGACGGCGATCTTCTACCTGGCGACGGAGCGACTCGAGCTGCTGGACGTACTGGAAAGCGGCTGGACGAACGTCCAGCGCGGCGGCAAGTTCATCGGCTGCGGCACCGACTGGCTCCCGGACTCGCGCCGCTTCGAGGCGGGGTCGCTGAATACGAACGGCGTCTACGGCTTGCGCGCGGCGCTCGACCTCATTCACGAGATTGGGATCGAGACCATCGCCGCGCAGGCGTTACAAACGGCGACGTTGCTGGCGGACGAGCTGGCGAACATCGGCTGGACGGTTGCCTCGCCGCAACCGATCCGTTCCGCGATCGTGGCCGCGACTCCACCAGGTGTAGAGAGGTCGCTGCTCTGGTGGCATCGCAAGCTCGAGGAAAAGGGCGTCGTCACCGCGCCACGAGAAGGTTTGATCCGGTTTTCGCCGCACTTTTACAACGACGCGGAACAGGTCGAGCGGGTCATCGGCGCTATCATGACCGCATGACGATCACGGTGCTTTTTCTTTGCGTGATCGCGCTCGTGCTGGGTGCGATCGGGGGATGGCTGGTGGGGAGCGCGAGGAAGAGCGTGGAGGCGGAACGCGCCCGCGCGGAGCGCGACGTCGCGCGAGGGGAGCGGGACGCGGCGCGCGCGGAGCGGCAGAAGAGCGACGCGGCGCGCATCGAGCTCCAACGCCGGGTCGAAGACGCGCAGCAGGCGAAGGCGATCGCTGAAGCCACGGCCTCGACGCGGATCTCCGAGGCGGAGAGACTGATCGCCAATCACGCGGTGATGCAGAAGCAGCTCGAAGACAGCTTCGCCGCGCTCGCCCAGAAGGCATTCAAGGACGTCAGCGAGAACCTCGTCCACACCAACAAGACCCAGGTCACGGGCGCGCTCGACACGAAGAAAGTCGAGATCGAAGGACTGCTCGCGCCGGTGCGCGAGATGCTCGAGAGCTATCGCGGCGAAGTGCTGAAGAGCGAGCAGGCGCGCAACGAGAGCTACGGCGGGCTGCAGGAGCAGATCCGCACGCTGCTCACCGCGCAGGAGACGACGCAGCGCGAAGCGTCACGCCTCGCGAACGCGCTCCAGTCGCCGACCGTGCAGGGCTCGTGGGGCGAGCTGTCCCTCCGCCGCTGCGTCGAGATGGCCGGCATGAGCGAGTACTGCCGCGACTTCGAGACGCAGCAGACCTTCATGAGCGAGGAAGGGAAGCGCCTCCGTCCCGACGTCATCGTGCACCTCCCGAACGAACGCGTCATCGCCATCGACGCGAAAGCGCCGCTCAACGACTACATCGCCGCCTGCAACGAGAGCGACGAAGCGCGAAAGCGCCTGCTGCTCGAATCGCACGTGAAGAACATCCGCCGCCACGTCGACGCGCTCGCGAAGAAGGAGTACCAGGCCAGCATCGGCAGCACGCTCGACTTCACGGTGATGTTCATCCCGGGCGAGCACTTCCTCTCCGCCGCGCTCTCGACCGACCTGTCGTTGATGGAGTACGCCAGCGAGAAGAAGATCTTCCTCGCCTCCCCGACCATCCTCCTCCCGCTGCTGCGCGCGGTGGCCGCGAGCTGGAAGGCGGAGAAAACCGAGGAGAACGCGAAGAAGATGCACGACGCGGCGGTGGACCTGTTCAATCGCTTCGTCCGCGTCATGGACCTCTTCGCCGAGATCGGCGGCCGCCTCGCCAAGACCGTCGAAAAGTACAACGAGGCCATCCGCTCCATCGACACCCGCCTCTGGCCGAAAGGGGAGGAGCTCCAGCGCATGGCCGGCAGCGGCAAGGACCTCGGCGCCCTCGAACAGATCGAAGCGGTGCCGCTCGAATCGGCCAAGCTGCGCTTGACCATGCAGGGGGAGGAGCCAGGGGTGGTGGTGCAGATCCGGGAGTGAGTGGTGTCGGGTATCGGGTGTCAGGTATCTGGGGCCTTTCGCCCGGGCGACACACCGCAGACACCTGACACCTGATAACCGACACCAGTCGTGTGCTACCCTTCCTTCACCATGACCCTCCTTTTCAGGACGAACGAGCCCGTGCAGAGCACCATCGCCGGCTCGTGGCTTTGGCTCCGCTAGTCCGCTCCCTTCACAACTAGCTCCCCGATGGCGATGGCGTCAGTGACGCGTCCGCCCTGTTCGCCTATGCGCACAACGAGGAGCTTCCCTTGATCACCGTCGTCGATAACTACGACTCATTTACCTACAACCTGGTGCAGCAACTCGAACGGCTGGCGGGCGAGCGGCTGCGGGTCATCCGCAACGATGAATTCGACCCGGCGGCGCTGCTCGCCGAAAAGCCGAAGGCGATCGTCATCTCGCCGGGTCCCGGGACTCCCGCGCGTGCCGGACGCTGCATCGACCTGATCCGGGCCAATGAATCGATCCCGCTCCTCGGTGTCTGCCTCGGGCACCAGGCCATCGCCGAGGCGTTCGGGGCGAAGGTGGTGCGGGGGAAACTGCCGGTGCACGGGAAAGTGAGCGAGGTGCGGCACTCCGAGGCGAACCTCTTCGCCGGCTGCCCTCACCCGATGCACACGGCGCGGTATCACTCGCTCGTCGTCGCACGCGAGACGCTGCCGGACTTTCTGCAGGTCGACGCGGAGACGGACGACGGGGCGATCATGGCCATCTCGCACCGTGACCGCCCGGTGTTCGGGATTCAGTTCCATCCGGAGTCGTACGGGACGGCGGGCGGCGACCGGTTGATCGAGAACTTCCTCGCCGAGGTGTCGCGATGATCGCCGCGGCCATCAAACGGATGGTCGACGGACAGGACCTCGGCCGCGACGAGATGTACGAAGTCTTCGGGCAGGTCATGGACGGCCGCACGTCCGACGTCCAGAAATCGGCGCTGCTCGTCGCTCTGCGCATGAAAGGGGAGACGGCGGACGAGATCACCGGCGCGGCGATGGCGATGCGCGACCGGGTCACGCCGATCGACCTCGGCGCGGACAACACGCGCATCAACCTCGTCGACACCTGCGGCACCGGCGGCGACGGACGCGGCACGTTCAACGTCTCGACCATCGCCGCCCTCGTCGCCGCGGGGGCGGGAGCGAACGTGGCCAAGCACGGGAACCGCGCCGTCTCTTCCTCGTGCGGCAGCGCCGACCTGCTGTCCGCCCTCGGCGTGCAGATCGACCTCGATGCGGCGCGGATGTCCGTGGTGCTGCGGCGCGTGGGCATCGCCTTCCTGTTCGCGCCGAAGCTGCATCCGGCCATGAGTGCCGTAGCCGGCGTCCGCCGCGAGCTCGGCGTGCGCACGATCTTCAACGTCCTCGGTCCGCTCACGAACCCCGCCTTCGCGCGGCGCCAGGTCCTCGGCGTCTACGCCGAGCGGCTGGTGGAGACGGTCGCGCACGTGCTGGCCGCCCTCGGCGCGGAGCACGCGCTGGTCGTGCACAGCCGCGACGGGCTCGACGAGATCTCGGTCTCCGCACCGACGCGCGTCTGCGAAGTGCGCGACGGGGAAGTGCGTTCGTACGACGTGACTCCCGGCGACCTCGGCGTAGGGCTGCATGACCTGAGCGCGCTGGCCGGCGGCGACGCGCGCGAGAACGCCGCCATCGCCCGCGACGTCCTCAGCGGCGGCAACGGCGCACGGCACGACATCGTGGTCGCGAACGCCGGCGCCGCGCTTTACGTGGCCGGACTGGCGTCCTCGATCCGGGACGGCGTCGCGCTGGCGCACGAATCGCTGGCCAGCGGTGCGGCGAGGCAGAAGCTCGAAGAGCTGATCGCGGTCACGAACGAGGTGGCGCCATGACCGTCCTCGACCAGATCGTCGAACGAACGCGCGCGCGGCTGCGCGAAGAGCCGATGGACGTCGAAGACGTCCGCCGTGCGGCGCGTGACAGGGCAGCGTCGCGCACGCCGTTCGCGTTCCGAGAGGCGCTGGCGCGGGACGCGGTGAACGTCATCGCCGAGATCAAGTCGGCCTCGCCGAGCGCCGGGTCCATCGTCGACAACCCCGACGTCGAGACCATTGCCGGCGATTACGCGCGCGGCGGCGCGGCGGCGGTGTCGGTGGTCACGGAGCCGGAGTTCTTCCGCGGCTCGCACGACTGGCTGGCACGCGCACGCGACGCGAGCGGGCTGCCGGTGATCATGAAGGACTTCATCGTCGAGCCGTCGCAGCTGATGCGCGGCATCGCCGCGGGAGCGGACGCGATCCTCCTCCTCGCGTCGCTGCTCGACGGCCGGCGCATCCTCGACTTCATCGGTCTCCTCGAAGCATACGGATGCGACGCGCTCGTGGAGGTACACGACGAGGCGGAGCTCGAGCGCGCCGTGGAAGGAGGCGCGAAGCTCATCGGCGTGAACAACCGCGACCTGCACACGTTCAACGTCGATCTCGCCACCTCCGAACGCCTCGGCGCGCTGATCCCCGCGGACGCGATCCGGGTCGCCGAAAGCGGCATCCGCACGCGCGCCGACGTCGACCGGCTGCGCGCCGCCGGCTTTAACGCGTTCCTCGTCGGCGAGTCGCTGCTGCGGCAGAATGACCGCACCGAAGCGGTACGCATACTGGTGAACGGATGACGAAGATCAAGATCTGCGGCATCACCCGCGTTGAGGGCGCGCAGCTCTGCGCCGAGCTGGGAGCCGATTTCATCGGCTTCATCTTCGTGCCGTCGTCCCCTCGGTACATCGAGCCTGAGAAAGCGGCGGAGATCACCTCCCGCGTGAAGGGTCCGAAGTTCGTCGGCGTCTTCCGCGACGAGTCGCTCGATGCCCTCCATCGCATCACGCACCGCGCCGGCCTCGACCTCATCCAGTTCCATGGCACCGAGTCCGACGAAGACATCCACACCCTCGGTCTCCCGTCGGTGAAAGCTCTCCGCGTCGGCGAGACGCTCCCCGACACGAATTCGCATCCGAGCGCCGACTGGCTGCTCTTCGACACCTTCGACCCCCGGCGTGACGGCGGCACCGGCCGCGCGTTCGACTGGTCGCTGCTGGCGATGTATCCGCGCACCAAACCGTTCTTCCTCGCCGGCGGGCTCGGGCCCGACAACGTGGCCGCGGCCATCAGCCTCGTGCGCCCCGACGCGATCGACATCTCCAGCGGCGTCGAATCCGCCCCCGGCATCAAAGACCAGCACAAGCTCAGGACGCTGTTCGAAAGAGTCAAACGACCATGACCTCACTCCCGAACCGCCACGGTTTCTTCGGAAACTTCGGCGGCAAGTTCGTCCCCGAAACATTGATGGCCGCGCTCGACGAGTTCGAGTCGGCGTACAAAAAGCTGAAGCGCGACCGCGATTTCAAGCGCGAGCTCGACGACGTACTGGCGGATTTCGTCGGACGGCCGACGCCGCTCACCGAGGGGAAGAAATTCGCGGAGTTGTGCGGGGGCGGGTTCCGGCTCTTCCTCAAGCGCGAAGACCTGACGCACACCGGCGCGCACAAGATCAACAACGCCATCGGCCAGGCGCTGATCGCGAAGCGGATGGGCAAGCAGCGCATCATCGCGGAGACCGGGGCCGGCCAGCACGGCGTGGCTACCGCCACCGCCTGCGCGCTCCTCGGCCTGCAGTGCGTCGTCTACATGGGCGAGGTGGACATGGCGCGGCAGGAGCTCAACGTCTTCCGCATGCGGCTCCTCGGCGCGGAAGTGGTCCCGGTGGCGAGCGGCAGCAGGACGCTCAAGGACGCGATCAACGAAGCGATCCGCGACTGGGTGACGAACGTCCGCGCCACCCACTACATCATCGGCTCGGTCCTCGGGCCGCATCCGTATCCGATGGTCGTACGCGACTTCCAGTCGGTGATCGGACGCGAGGCGCTCGTGCAGCTGAAGAAAAAGACCGGCGGGCTGCCGGACGTCGCGGTCGCGTGCGTCGGCGGCGGCTCGAATGCGATCGGTCTCTTCTACGACATGCTGAAGCACACCTCCATCCGCATGATCGGCGTGGAGGCGGGAGGCCGCGGCACGGAGCTCGGCGAGCATGCGGCGCGCTTCTCCGGTGGCGCCCTCGGCGTGCTGCACGGCACGCGCTCGATGGTGCTGCAGGACGAGTTCGGCCAGATCGCCGAGACGCATTCGATCTCCGCCGGTCTCGATTACCCCTCCATCGGCCCCGAGCACGCGCACCTGCAGGAGACCGGCCGGGTCGAATACGCCGACTGCAGCGACGCCCTCGCGCTGGAGGCGTTCCACAAGCTCTGCGAGAGCGAAGGGATCATCCCCGCCCTCGAGTCGTCGCACGCCTTAGGCTGGCTCCTGCACAACGGCGGCACGATCCGGAAGGACGCGATCGTGATCGCGAACCTGTCCGGCCGCGGGGATAAGGACGTGCCTCAGATCGCGGCGATGGAGAAGGGGAAGTGAACCGCGTCGACGCGCTCTTCAAACGCCTGAAGAATGAATCCCGCTGCGGCCTGATCGCGTACGTCACGTGCGGGGACGGCGACACCGTCTCGATCGTGCGGGAGCTGGAAGCGGCCGGTGCGGACGCGATCGAGCTCGGCATCCCGTTCTCCGATCCGATCGCCGACGGCCCGGTCATCCAGGCGGCGGCGCAGCGTGCGCTGGCGAAGGGGACGACTACCCGCGACGTCTTCGCCATGGCGCGGGCCATCCGTGAGAAGAGCGAAATCCCGCTCATCGCCTTCTCCTATCTGAACCCCGTCACCCGCTACGGCGCGGAGCGGTTCGCTACCGACGCAAAGGACGCCGGCATCGACTCGGTCCTGCTGACCGATCTTCCTCCCGAAGCCGCGAAGAGCGTGCGCGACGCGATGCACGCGCACGCCCTCGGCACCGTCTTCCTGCTGGCGCCGACGTCCACCGACGCCCGGATCAAGGCCATCGACCGCGCCAGCGACGGCTTCGTCTATTACGTCTCGACCACCGGCGTGACCGGCACGCGCAGCGAGCTCGACCCCACGCTGCTCGACCGGCTGGACGAAGTCCGCACCAAACTGAAGAACCCGATTGCGGTCGGGTTCGGCATCTCCAACCACGGACACTACGCCCTCCTGCGTGGACGATGCGATGCGGTCGTGGTCGGCAGCGCCATCGTGCGCGCGATTGCGAAACAAGAGAGCGCAGGGGCGGTGGTGAGAGAGATTCTGGGCACCCGGCAATAACGGCATATTGGCTGCACGTTTACTCCGAATAACATGCGTCCAACAAATGTCGGAGTACTCGCGCTATTGCTTTGTCTTTTTGCTGGTACAGCCCAGGCTGCCTCGTATGTCGTCCCCGACGACGACGTCCTGATCGAGCAGGCTGAGGCGATCATCGTGGGCCGCGTCGCCTCCAGCGAAGCCCGCCCGACGCGGGGGATCGAGACCTGGTCTGCGATCGAGGTCGAGGAAGTGCTCAAAGGAGAGGCCGCGTTCGCGCCCGGCCAGACCATCGAGCTGGCGGAAGCGGGCGGCATCGTCGGCGAACGGGCGCTGATCGTTCCCGGCTCGCCCCGCTATCGCAAGAACGATCGCGTGATCGCGTTCCTCCAGCGCCGCGAAGACGGCCAATGGGTCACGCTGCACATGGGGCTCGGCAAGTTCCGCAGCGAAGAGCGCGGCGGCCGCCGCAAGCTCCTGCGCGGCGAGGAAGGGGAGCCGATCATCGGCGTTACCCCGGACGGCCGCGAATACGTCGATCCCGAGCGCGACGAGGAGCGGTTCCGCACGTACATCCGCGAGCGCTCGCGCGGCAAGCGTCCCTACAAGGACTACGAAGAGCACGCGAAGCGCATCCGTAAGCCGGTGGCCGAGCTCGCGTCGCTGGCGATGCTCCCGGTGCTGCCGCAGGTGATGTCGGCGTATCCGGCCTCCTCGTATTCGATGCTGGTCAGCGGCCGTCCGGCGCGCTGGCGCACCTGGGACACGGGCGGCACGATCTCGTACCGCAGCAACGGCACGCAGCGGAACCAGGCCGACAGCGTCGGCTCGGCGATGCGCGCACTCGCCGCCTGGACGAACGACACCGGCTCCGGAATCAAGCTCGCCTACGCCGGCACGACCACCGCGACGCGCGGCACGGTCTCGGACGGGATCAACTCCATCATCTTCAACGACCCGGCGAACGAGGTTGCGGGGAGCTGGACGGGCTCCGGCGTGGTCGCGGTCGGCCGCTTCTGGGCGAACCTGACCGCGCACACATGGAAGAGCGAGTCGTTCTACGTCATCACCGAAGGTGACGTCACGGTGCAGGACGGCGTGGTGCTTTCGAGCGTGAAGTTCGACGAGGGAATGGTGCACGAGCTCGGACACACGCTCGGCTTCCGCCACTCGAACGACGCGAAAGTGCCGTCGACCACTGCCGCGGTCATGAACTCGACCCTGACGGGCAAATACGGGATCAACCTGCAGTCGTGGGATCGCTCGGCCGCCGCCGCGACGTACAGCACGGCCACCACGACACCCTGCACCGCACCGGCCATCACCGGTCAGCCGCGCTCGACCACGGTCCGTTCCGGGACGGCGACCACGCTCGTCGTGACCGCGACCGGCACCGGGTTGAAGTACCAGTGGTACCGCGGGACCACCGGAGTCAAGACGTCTCCGGTCAGCGGAGCGACCGCGCGTACCTTCACGACGCCCGCCCTGAGCGCGAATACGCCGTACTGGGTTGCGGTCACGGGCACGTGCGGTACCGTCAACAGCAGCACGGCAGTGGTCTCGGTTTGCAGCGGGGCGCCGTCGATCGCAACGCAGCCTCTGTCGAAGACCATCACACGCGGCACCTCCACCGGCCTCTCCGTTCTTGCGAGCGGAGTCGGTCCGTTCACGTACGAGTGGTACCAGGGGGCGGTCGGCGACACGACCCGGCGCGTGTCGAGCTCGCGAGGGTTCACGACGCCGGCGTTGACCGCGACCACCTCGTACTGGGTGCGCGTCCGGAATGCCTGCGGCTACGTGAACAGCCGAGCCGCGGTGATCACGGTCCGGTGATGTACCTGCGCGCCGCCATTGACAGCTCGATGGCGGCGCGCGTACCCTCCCCGGACATGAATTCGACCGCCCCGCGTTGCTTCGCGTATTACTACGGCTACTTTACGTAGCGTGGGGCAAACAGTGCCCCGACGCGAGAAGGGGTACTCGAACGGCAACGGCAAAATCGAACCTCTTCCCGCCTCGGGAAGAGGTTTTTTGCTTATGAAGCAGATTGACGCCGAAGCCGAACTGAAACGTCTGCGCGACGCGATCGACCGCGTCGACGAGGTGCTGGTCAAGCTCCTCAACCAGCGCGCCAAGTACGCCGTGGAGATCGGCGAGATCAAGGGGCACCTCGCCCTGCCGGTGTATTCGCCCGAGCGCGAGAAAGAAGTTCTCCAGCACGTCGAGTCGACGTCCGAAGGACCGCTCGACGACCCCGCCATCCGCCGCCTGTTCGAGCGAATCATCGACGAATCCAGAAGAGTCGAGCGCGAGTCCGCGCTGTCGTCATAGGAGAGATCCATGGTCATCGTGATGCAGAAACACGCCCCCGATACGAGCATCGAGCGCGTGGTCGCCGAATTGAGCGGCCGCGGTTTCGACGTCCACCGTTCCACCGGTTCCGACCAGACCGTCCTCGGCGTGGTCGGCCAGGTCGACACGATCGACCCGCGCGAGTTCGAGCTGTTCGAAGGCGTGCAGGAAGTGGTGCGCGTCAGCGAGCCGTTCAAGCTCTCCAGCCGCACGTTCAAGCGCGAGAAAACAGTGGTCAACGCGCGAGGCGTGGAGATCGGCGGCGACAAGGTCGTGGTCATGGCCGGCCCTTGCACGATCGAGAGCGAGGAACAGGTCTTCGAGACGGCGCGCCGCGTCGCCCGTGCCGGCGCTCGCGTATTACGCGGCGGCGCGTACAAGCCGCGCTCGTCGCCGTACGCATTCCAGGGGATGGGCGTCGACGGCCTGAAGATCCTCCGCGCGGCCGGCGACGAATTCGACATGGCCACCGTTTCGGAAGTCATGGAGATCAGCCAGATCGAGAAGATGCTCGAATACGTCGACATCCTCCAGGTCGGCGCGCGCAACATGCAGAACTTCAACCTGCTCTCCGCACTGGGGCAGGTGCGCAAGCCGGTCCTCCTCAAGCGCGGGATGTCCGCCACGATCCAGGAATGGCTGCTCGCGGCCGAATACATCATGTCCGGCGGCAATTACGACGTGATCCTCTGCGAGCGCGGAATCCGGACGTTCGAGACCTATACCCGCAATACGCTCGACATCTCCGCGATCCCGGTCCTCAACAAACTCTCCCATCTCCCGGTGATCGGCGATCCGTCGCACGCGGTCGGACGCCGCGACAAGGTAATGCCGCTCGCGCGCGCCGTCGTGGCCGCGGGAGGCGACGGCCTGCTCATCGAAGTGCACCACGATCCGGAGAAAGCGGTATGCGACGGCCCACAGTCGCTCTATCCGGAACAATTCACGCGGCTTATGGATGAATTGCGCATTATCGTGCCGGCGGTGGGACGAAGCATCTGAGTTATTGGCGCTTGACGGATGTATGGATTCGTGGGATCGTGCCGGCCGGTTCAAGTTCCGCTGACAGTCACCGACAATTGAAGGGTTTTCCGCCGGCATACCGATGCAGGCGTAGCTCTGCCTCAGCCCTCCACCAGGCTGAACGAAAGGACATCGTGCATGCGCGTCTCTGTGATCGCCCTCAGTCTCTGTCTGTTCTCTGCTTCCCTCGTCTACGCACAGGCTCCCCAGCCTGAGGTTCCGTTGCGGGCAGATGCGCCGGAGGAAATGGCTGCGCCGCACGGTTCGGCACCCGACGACTCCAGCACGGCGGCACCCGCGAGCGTCCGCCCCGGCACCGTGTCGACGGACGGAACGTTCGGAATCGTCCAGGCGAGCCCTGATATCACGGCCACGCTCGGCACCGCGGACAGCACGGCGTCCTTTACGGTGTTCTCGTCCACCGATCTGCCGCGATTCCATGTCGGCGGCGACGGTTTCGTGGGAATCGGGACCGACACGCCGGCATACATCCTGGACATCTTCCGGAATGTGCCGGGCGCGGCGTACATGCGCATCAATAATTCGGATCCCGGTACCGGGCAGAACTCGTACAGCGGCATACGCTTCACTGAGGGGACCACGCTCAAGGGACATCTCGCGTTCGCGAACTCGGCATCCACGACCGCGCTCGGCGGCGCGAACGCGATTCAGCTGTCGAACTACCTGAATGCGCCGATCATTTTCGCCACGGGAGGAGCCGAGCGCGTCCGCGTCGGAGCGGACAACGGACCTACGATGACCATTGCCCGTCCTGCTTCTGCTGCCACGGCCCTGCATATCACTTCCGGCGAGACGGTCAGCGCCAACGTGAACCTGGACGACTACGGCATCCTGACCACAATGACCGAGACAGTGGCCGCGGGGGTGACGAACAGCGGCACGATGGATGGCGGACGGTTGCGCGTGTTCGTCTCGGGCGAAGGCACGTTACAGACCCTGATCGGCGTGCGTACCGAGGCGGCGATCCTCTCCACCTCCACGGCCACGGTGAACAGCGCGTTCGGCGCTTCCTTCAGCGTGAACGGCGGTGGCGGCACGATCGTGAACGGCTATGGCGTCTATGTCGCCGACGTCGCGGGAACGAACGATTACGCGTTCTACCAGGTCGGTGCGAACGACACCAACTACTTCGCCGGCAACGTCGGAATCGGCACCACATCGCCGTCCTACAAGCTGCACGTCATCGGCGACGCACATTTCCAGGGCACGGTGACCGGTACGAACATCCGCGCCACGTACCAGGACGTCGCGGAGTGGGTCCCGTCCACGACCGACCTCGAGCCCGGCACGGTGGTCGTGCTCAACAAGACGCGCAACAACGAAGTCATGGCCTCGTTCGACGCGTACGACACGAGCGTCGCGGGCGTCGTTTCCGCCCAGCCCGGCCTCAGCCTCGGGATCGAGGGCGAAGGGAAGGAACAGATCGCGACCTACGGCCGCGTGAAGGTCAGGGTCGACGCCACGAAGGCGCCAATCCAGGTCGGCGATCTCCTCGTCACCAGCGCCATCTCCGGCACGGCCATGCGCTCCGAGCCGATGGACATCAACGGCCGCAGCTTCCACCAGCCCGGCACGATCATCGGCAAAGCCCTCGAGCCGCTCGCGGGCGGCGTCGGCGAGATTCTCGTGCTGCTGTCGCTGCAGTAGGAGAGAGCGAGTGGAAGCCATGCCGAAACAAGCGACATCGAGAATTCTCTGTCTTGCATTTCTCCTTACCGCGACAGTGGCCGGCACGAGTGCCGCCGCGACGGCACAGCCGCCGCAGGTGACGCTCAGCGAAGACCGTATCGTCGTCACGAATGTGACATCAGGCCAGTCCGTGGTGTTGTTCGGCGCGGCCCAGCAGTTCAGCAGCACCGGTTCGGTGCAGTTGAAGCGCTGGCAGCGTGCCACCGCCGATGACGATCGTGACGGCCGTGTGGAGTTCAAGCTGCCGGAGTTGATTCCGACGCAATCCATCTGGTTCGTTGTCGACAGCGCGACGGGGGCTGCCGCGATTGTGGCGCCGCCGGAGTCGCGATTCCGGCAACTGCAGTTTCCCGCTGCGACGCTGCGGAAGAACCAGCACGGCCAGCTCGATCAATTCGTCTCCGGACGTGGAATGGTCGACCTGTTGATCGTGCGGCCGCGTGTCGGCGCCTGGGCGGCATTTGCCGCCGACGGGCATGACAGCGACGCTGACGGCGTCCAGAACGGACGGACTGCGGTCGATTTTTCCCGCGGCCGCAGCCTGGTCGGGCGTGTGCCCGCTCCGCGACAGTTGACTCCGCGTGACGTGGTCGTGGCGATCGATGTCAGGCGGCTCCAGTTCTACCTCACAGAGGTGAACCAGTGAGACGGCTCGCCTGGATACTCCTGCTGCTCCTGGTGACGTCACCCGCGTTTACGACGGAGAACCCGAATCTCGCCAAGGGATTCAATGCCGCGACGACGTACGACTTCTCGAAGATCGAAGCAGTCAACCTCTTCAACGGCAGCATCACCCTGATGGTCCCGCTGGGACAGACGTACTCCGTCGGCGACCATCTCTCGTACAACTTCGGCCTGAGCTACACGGGCAATAACTGGAGCATGTCCGAGAATATCTGGTACGAACAGGACAGCAACGATCCGCAAAACTGGATCGAGCGCAAGTCCTACTATTACGACCTTTACGACATCTACACCCAGGACGGTCCCGATTCCGGGATGGGGTGGCGGCTGATGCTCGGCAAGATGCGCGGCGATCGGTCCTACATTTCTGCCGACGGTGCGACCCATGCGTTTTCCACCACACTGAACGCGACGACGACGGCTCCCGCGGACACGAACACGCGGGTGTTCTACTCGAACGACTCGACCTATCTCCGGCTCCGGCAGTTGTACAGCTCCGGGAACGTGTATCTCGGCGCGGAGATCGATTTTCCGGACGGCTCGATCCACAAGTTCGACGCGCTGGGGCGGCTGGTCGAGATGCGCGATGGCCTCCCCATGTCCGGAGGCGATTATCCGAACTGGGTGAGATTCGCGCGGGCCGCGGGGGCGAACAACACCACCATCCTCACCGTCACGGACTCGCTGCAACGTTCGCATACGCTGACCTTCAAGAGAATGACGGGCGTAGCGGGATCGCCGGATGTAGCGAACCCTCCGTTCCCCGAGACCGATCTCGGCAACAGTGACGATCCCGACCACTACGACGTCCTGATCGGCGCCAGCCTCGCTGCTTTCGGAGGCACCCCTGCCGTCTATACCCTCGGCTACGTCGACGACGACAACAACTCGAGCACGTTCGCGGCCTCGCCGATCTCGCGCAAGTACGCCAGGAATCAGGATTGCTGGGTGCCGCCCCTCGTGCACGTTCCTATTCTCGCGAGCATTACGCAGCCCGATGGACTGTCTTACACAATGACCTACGATCGCGGCAGCCTGGCGACGTTCAGCGATCCGGAGCAGCCCTTCGGACAGGCCGTCGCATCAGGCGTCACGCACGTCATCGTGAAAAACGGTGGCAGCGGATACACGAATGCGCCGACCATTTCGTTCACGGGCGGCGGCGGCTCGGGCGCCGCGGCGACCGCCGTGGTCTCGAACGGCGTTGTGACCGCGATCGACATCACTTCGTTCGGTAGTGGCTACACGACGGTACCGACTGTCGTCATCACCCCGAACGGGGGAGGGCTCGGCGCCACCGCAAGGGCGGTCGCCTGCACGCGTCACGGCAGCTTCACCGGAAACGTCACCAGTCTCGTGCTGCCGACCGCCGGCTCGATCGAATGGCAGTACCGGGTGTGGGAGTTTCCTGAGGATTCGCCGCTGGGGGGATGCCACAAGGGACAGGGACCGTGTACGCGTGTTTCGGAAGCCTCGGTCGGTGTGGCGACGCGCTACTCGCGAGCCCCGGGCTCGGGAGACGTCCTGACGAAGCGAACGTATTCGTCGGAACTGCAGGCCGCCACCGTACTGAAGTACCACACGCAGATCACCACCGTTGAGGACTACGTCGGCTTCAGCACCTCCGGCAGCGGAGGGAGCGTTGCGTCGACGCTGCTCAACTACTATTCCGCGGGGACCGAGTTCTCGAAGTTCGCGACGAACACCATCCCCACTGAATACGGCCTGCCGTTCACCAGGTATCCGGACCAGGAACCGGCCGGCCCTCGTCGCGTAGACAATCCCGAGATCCTTTCTCCCGCCGACCGCCGCCGGTTTCTGTCGACCAAGACGTTCGACAGGAACGGCGTTCTCAAACAGACGACCTACGTCTCCTACGACGCGAACAGTGGACCCGAAATCTCCGCCAATCGCCGGCTTCGGGACGAGAGTGTCTATTACGAAGACGGTTCCGCCGTTGTGACGCTGAGGGACGGCTTCAACGGTCTCGGCGGCTACAGCACGACCACCAGGACCAGCACCATCGCCGGCACACCGCAGAAAGTATCGGTGAAGCATTTCACCCAGAACGTCACCGGGACGTTCGACCCGAGCGGAGACGCGAACGGAGTGATGCCGCCGTGGGCTCCGCTGGCGTTCGACTACACGACCGTGGCCGAGGGTGACCGGATCGTGAAGACGGAATTCGCGTTCGACGCCGCAAAGCCGCAACTCCTCAACCGCAAGCGCCTGATTCGCGACACGACCGCGGGTACGCGCAGTTCCTCGGACGTCATCGTCGTGTTCACGTACGACAGCGCGAAAGGCTTCCTGACGAACGAAAGCCATTACGGCGGCGATGCCGCCACCGGCCAGACCGGCGTCGGCACCGGTACGCTTTCGTCGACGTCGCTCGGTACGCTCGACTCCAGCGTCACGCACACGCGTTCGGCGGTCAACACTTCGACACACACCTGGACGGAGACGTCGAGCGCCACGGGGGCGACGTTCCTCTCGCGCGACGTCACCATCGACCAGTACACCGGCCTCCTGAAGAGCAGCCGCGACACCACAGGCATCGCGACCGATGTCGTCTACGACACCATGGGCCGGCAGACGCTCGTCAAGCCGCAGGGGCGGGCGTGGACGAAATACACGTTCCCGACTACCAGCACCACCCGCGTCGTGGCGGTGGCCGATTATCCGAACGGAACCTCGAGCGGTACGCCTCTCAGGAGCAATTCGTACACATTCGACGGACTGGGGCGCCTCGAGAAGGAAACGATGACGCTGCCGTCCAACGTCGAGAGCTTGCGTTACACGGTTTACGACGATCTCGGCCGCCGCGAGTCCGTGACGGAGTTCGGCACGGCCGCGAGCACCGCCCTTCCGAAGACCGTCTTCGCCTACGACGATCTCGGCCGCGTCGAGACCGTGACGGGGCCTGCCCCGGGCTCGCAGACGGACTTCACCTACACCGGCATCAGGCAGAAGACGCGCGATATCGGCATCGCCACCGGCACCACGGAATCGCGCGTCATCACCACCGAAGAGTACGACGGCCACGGGCGGCTCACTGCCGTCGTGGAAAACTCCGGTCCGACCAGCACGGCCAGTCGGATCGGTGCGGCAGTCCGCGCCGAATATTCGTATGGGCCGGACGACAAGCTCTTCAGCGTCACGATGAAAGGTGCGGCAAACGGTCCCGTGCAGCGCCGGCTTTTCGATTACGACGGCCGCGGCTTCCTGCGCTGGGAATCGCAGCCGGAATCCGGCATGACGTCGTATGAGTATGACTCGCGCGGCCTGGTCACGAAGAAACGTCACGGCGCCGCGAACACGCAATTCGACCTGAACTACACCTACGATTCCGCCGGGCGCCTGATTCAGGTGGACGGCCGCGATCCGCTCGCGGCGACGCCCGACACGTTCCGGGTCATGAAGGCATTCACGTTCTCGGGCGCTTCGTCCAACGGCGTCCTCGAAGGCAACACCGACTACAACCGCGGAAAACTGCTGAGCGCGTCGCGCTACAACTACGGTCCGACGGAGTGGGATCAGACGTACAAAATCACGGACCACTACCACTACGCCGATGCGGCCGGGCGTCTCTCGCGGCGTGTCACCGACATCGCCAAAACGGTCTTCGGCACCCTGTCGACCGTGCAGAGCGTCACGCTGAACACGGAGTACAACGATCTCGATCAGCAGAGCCTCGTCGAGTATCCGTCGTGTTTCAACTGCGGCCTGCCGGGCATAGCCTTGCCGTTGCGCGACATCACGCCGACCTACCAGGTGGGACGTGTGACGGCGCTCTCCGACTTCGTGGACAGCGTGACCTATGCCCCGAACGGCATGCGCAACGTGCTGCTGCACTCGAACAACATTGCCGACACGCAGAGCAACGCCGGTCTGGCGCGTCCTTCCTCGATCAAGTTCGAGCTCTACAACGACTGCATCAAGCCGACGTTCCTCGTGCAGCCGTCCGGCGGTTCGTACAACGGTTCGACGCTCGTGCAACTGTCGGTCTCGATGAACGGCACCAGTCCGTTCACGTATCAGTGGTACTCCGACAACAACGGTGAGATCGCGGGGGCCACGTCGTCCACCTACGTCGTACCGGCGCTCACCGTGCCGGATACGTTCTGGGTCGTCGTGTCGGGACCGTGCGGATACATCAGGTCGCAGGAAGCGCACGTGGCAGTCTCTTCCTGCGTGAGTCCGACGACCGGCCACATCGCCCCGATCCGGCAACCGGACGGCTCGTGGCAACTCGTACCGAATCCGACGTACCGCCGCTCGACCTCTCCCGCCTATCCGCAGTTCGAATGGCGCCGCACCTCGGACAACGCGGTCGTCGGCACCTCCGAAGTCCTCGTCCTGGGCGTCCTGACGGCGACGACCGGGTACACGCTGAAGATCACCGACGCCTGCGGTACCGCAACGTCCGCGGAGGTGAAGATCTCCTTCGCGACGCCCGCCCCAACGACGCTGACGGCGACGAAGACCGGTACCACGCAGATCACCGTGACCTGGCCTGCCGTCTCGGGCGTCTCGTCCTACAAGGTCTACCGCCGCTCCGGTCCGGGATGGGACCTGCTCGCCGAGGATCACACCGGCACGACCTACGTCGACACGGCGATCGTCACCGGCAAGACGTACGCGTATCGCATCGGGATCGAATCGGCTTACAGCAACAGCGACGTTGCCACGACCAAGGTGTTCACGAACCCCGTGGAGCAGCAGCCGGTCAGCGCCGCACCCATTGCCGACATGCTCGACGCGGTCAACAAGGTCCGGGCGGCTGCAGGCTGGCCGGCCGTGACCTGGAACAACATTCTCGCCTCGACCGATCCGCTCCCGGACCCGGGCGCGGTCGTGGCCGAGCGGCACATCACGTCGTGCCGTGCGCGTATGAACGAGGCCCTGCAGGCTCTCGGCGTCATTGTGACCAACTACACCGATCCCGACCTGAAGCTCGCTCCTGTGAAAGCGCTTCACATCCGCGAAATTCAGCAGCGTGCATACTGAGGAGAGGGGGATGGCACACATGACAAGAGCACTCACTTGTGTAGCGGCCCTCGTCCTGCAGTTCGCGATTGCCGGAGCGGCAGTTGCGGCGCGGCCGGAGCTTCCGCCTCCCGGCATGGCGAAATACCTCGTCGTGCTGTGGGAGGCGGGAACGCCCATTCCGGGTGCCGAAGGGAAGAAGGCCTCGGGGAAAGAGCCGGACTTTCCGAAGCTGGGAGGCCGCGTTCTTTTCTCGCGCGACAACCGCCGGGTCATCTATCTCCCCCGGGGGGAGGCGAATGGCCTGCGCCGTCACGCGAGCGTGGCCTACGTGCAGCGCATCTGGGTCGGCGAGTCCCTGGAGGACTGGGTGGATCCGGAGACGAAGAACCATTCGCGGTTCGAGGTGGAGACCGACGCGACCAACGTGTCGTGGGGTCCGGTCAACTACGACTACGACAGCGCCGGCAACATCAAAGGCGCCGGCCAGGATACGTACACGTACGACTCGGCGGGCCGCCTGATCGAAGCATTCGTAGGCGGGAAAACCGAGGCGTACGAATACGACTCGTTCGGCAACATGACCAGGAAGGGCGTCACCGGCGTCACGGCGACGACCATGCAGGTGGACGGCTCGAGCAACCGCCTGATCGGCCCCGAATACGACGCGACCGGAAACCTGATCGCGACGGGAGACCGGGAGTCGTACACCTACGACTCGCTCGGGATGATGTCGACCTCGGTGCGCGGCACCAGCGAGCGCCGCTACATCTACGACGCGAACGAGGAGCGGATCGGCAGGATCAACGACCAGTACCTCTCCCGCTGGACGATCCGTGATACGGAAGGACGCGTTCTCCGCGAGTTCAAAGGCGACGACAG
>Ga0190270_10000167_pt1 | contig 29346 bp, 31 predicted proteins | sample Popmic320T_FD_133748 | JGI IMG/M metagenome (GOLD analysis project Ga0190270, IMG submission 133748) | Populus adjacent soil microbial communities from riparian zone of Weber River, Utah, USA - 320 T | ecosystem: Environmental > Terrestrial > Soil > Riparian zone | place: USA: Utah | collected...
CGACGAGGGCGACCGAGTCGCGGTGCGAGTGCTCGAGAGCCCGCACGAGCAGGGTCGCGCGATGCGGCTGGGCACGCGACGCCTGCTGCTGTTGTCGATCGGATCGCCGGCAGCGGCCGTCACGCGGCGCCTGGACAACCGGGCCAAGCTGGCACTGGCCGGCGGCCCGTACCCGTCGGTACCGGCGCTGCTCGACGACTGCGCCGCGGCGGCGATCGACGACCTAGTCGCGGCCGGTGGCGGCCCCGCATGGCATCGCGACGGGTTCCTGCGGCTGCGCGACCTGGTGCGTGCGGACCTGCACGACGTCACGTACGAGATCACGACCGCCGTCGCCGCGTCCCTCGACCTCGCGGCGACCGTCCGTGGTCGCTTCGAGCAGCTGACCGGCGCCCAGACCGCCCACGTGGTCGACGACATGCGGTCGCAGGCGTCTTGGCTGATCCACGACGGTTTCGTCGCTGAGACCGGGCGGGCGCGGCTTGCCCATCTGCCGAGGTATGTGCGGGCGATGACCTACCGCCTCGACCGGCTCGCGGCCGATCCGGCGCGCGACGACCAGCGGATGCTCGAGGTGCAGGCGGTCGAGGACGACTACGACCGACTGATCGACGGACTGCCAGCGGCTCGGCACGACGATGCCGACGTCGCCGACGTCCGCTGGTCGATCGAAGAGCTGCGGGTCAGCCTGTTCGCCCAGCCGCTCGGGACCGCACACGCTGTTTCCACCAAGCGGATCCGGGCCGCGATCGCCGCGATCCGACCCTGATCCGCGCGGCGGTTATGACGGCGGCGCCTCCTCGACCTCCGCCACGATCGCGGCGGCCGCCTCGGCGCTGACGCCGTGCCGAGCGATGGTCTGGTAGCCCTGGAGTCCGGCCTCCAGCCGAGCCACGACCCGGTCCTCCGCGATCGCGATGATCGCTGACGTACCTGGCTCGAGGCTGTCGCCGACCGACTTGAGGTCATCGTCCTTGAAGCCCTTGTCGCGGATCTTGCCCCAGATTCCGCCTCCCGCACCGCCGACGGCGAGTCCGGCGATGATGGACGGCGGAAAGATGAGCCCAACCAAGCCTCCGGCGATGGCGCCGCGCTTGGCCCATCTTTTGCCGCTGGGGTCGGCTGTTTCCTCGAAACTCACCTTGCCCTCGGCGTTCCGGACGATGACGGCGGCGTCGATCAGGTCGATCGACCCTTCGCGGTCCATCGCCTGGAAGTCGCGCATGGCCTCGCCGGCTTGCTTCTCGTTGTCGAATGCCGCGATGAACACCTCGACTGGGTTGTCTGTCATATCTGTCGCCTCCTCGGGCCGAGGCTAGACACGACCACCGCTGGGTCGCCTCATCACCCACGGGTGAGGTCGACAAGCGGTAGCGGCGTGCCCGGACCAGCGACGCTATGTCCTGACAGCGGAGCATTGAGTGGATGGACCACGACCGACCGTCGCAGTAACGTCGACAGAGCCTGCGACGACTCGTGACGTCCGTCGATCCCAGAAGAGGATGTGTCATGTTCGTACAGGTAATTCAGGGAAAGGTCCAAGACGCGAGTCAAGCTCGGGCCGCGCTCGACATGTGGATGCAGGATCTCGCGCCCGGAGCGATCGGCTGGCTCGGCTCGACAGCCGGCGTCACCGACGACGGCACTTTTATCGCGCTGGCCCGCTTCGAGTCCGAGTCGGCGGCTCGCCGCAACAGCGAGCGGCCCGAGCAGGACAAGTGGTGGGGCGAGGCCTCGCAAGCATTCAGTGGTGACGCCGTCTTCGACGACAGTGTCGCCGTCGACGACGACGTGGTCGGCGATCCCGACACGGCGGGCTTCGTCCAGATCATGCGCGGCAGGGCGAGTGACCCGGAGCGGGCTCGCGAACTCATGCAGCAAGACCCTGAGGCGTGGCGGGCGTTCCGTCCGGAGGTGCTCGCGAGCCTGTCGGTCGGGCACCAGGACGGTGGATTCACGACGGCGATCTATTTCACCTCGGAAGCCGCCGCGCGTGAGGGCGAGCAGAAGGAGCCGCCGGAGGCGATCAAGGCTGCCATGGAGGAGATGGGCTCGCTCGCCGTGGGCGAGGTGACCTACCTCGACCTCAAGGATCCCTGGCTGCAGTCGCCGCGCTGACGACGAGGCTGCTGCCTAGTCAGCCGACGACGATCCGCGTATGCATCTGCGACGAGTGTGGGTCGCAGACGATGCGATAGGTGCCGACGCGCAGGCGTACGGTCCACTCGCGACGTCCGGTGAACGGAACGCCGGTCTTGCGATTCACCTCGCCCGGCCCGCGGATGTGCCAGTTGTGCATGCCGCTCCGGTCGCGCACGATCAGCTTGTAGCGTCCCGGCGGGGCCTGGTGCCGACTCACGCTGATCGTGAAGCCGGGTCCGACGGTCCCTCGGATGATCGGCAGGCCCCGATCGGCCTTCGGCGTTGGCGAAACGGACGCCTGGGCGGGCGATGCGTTTGCCACTGAAGCACTGGACGCGGTCAGCGCGGGGCCGACGGCGAGGGTGGCGACGCAGGCGACCGCAAGTGTGGAAAGTCTCACCTTGGCACCGTATCGTCCAGTGCCGGTGCTGACCAAGGCCCAGCCGCAGCGCTCAACCGTCGAAGTGAGCCGGGTCCGGCCCCAAGCGGTTGCCGGAGTCGAGCCCATCGATCGCGGCGACGTCGGCGTCGGACAGTTCGAACCCGAACACGTCGAAGTTTTCCTCGATCCGCGACGGAGTCGTCGACTTCGGGATCACGATGTTGCCGATCTGCAGGTGCCATCGGATGATGACCTGCGCCGGCGTCCGCCCGATGCGCTCGGCGATCGAGGTGATCGTCGGGTCGCCCAGATCCTCGGACTGGCCGAGTGGGCTCCACGCCTCGGTTGCGACGCCGAGCTCGCGATGGGTCGCCCGTAGCTCCGCCTGCGTGAGAGTTGGATGCAGCTCGACCTGGTTGAGCACCGGCGGCGTGTCGGTCTCGGCGACGAGGCGATGCAGATGCGAAGAATGGAAGTTGGACACGCCGATCGCCCGAAGCCGATCGTCACCGGCGAGCCGCTCCAGCGTCCGCCAGGTCTCGACGTACAGATCGCGACCCGGGGCTGGCCAGTGGAGAAGCAGCAGGTCGACGTACTCGATGTCGAGTCGCTTCAGGCTGGCCTCGAAGCCCGCGACGGCGGCGTCGGTGCCGTAGTCGGTCGGCCAGAGCTTCGTCGTCACGAAGATCTCCTCGCGCGGGATGCCCGACGCGCGGACTGCTTCTCCGACGCCCTCTTCGTTGCGATAGAGCGCGGCCGTGTCGATGTGGCGATAGCCGACCTCGAGCGCCTTCGCGATCGATGGGATCGCGTCGTCGTTGGACACGCGCCATACCCCGAAGCCGAGTTTGGGGATCTGGACGCCGTTGCTGAGTGTGCTGATCGGGCTGGAAGTCACCGATCGGCCTCCTTTGTAGGCGGGTCTACGTCAAGGCGACAACTCGGAGGCGTCGCGCGACATTCCGGATCTGTCTCGCGACGTGAGAATCGCCCCGGTCAGCTCGCCGTGCTCGACGCAGCGGGCGACCCAGCCGTGAGGCAGGACCTGGACCTTCATGCGGCGGCGGCAGGCCGGGCAATAGCGTGGGGGTTCGAGCTGGCGGCTGCTCTCGCACGCGCGATGGTCACCGGCGTCGGTCGGCTCGCCACAGCGGTCGCAATACGTCGTCACAGTGTCTTCGAGAGCTCCTTGATCGGCATCTGGAGATCGTCGAGCAGTTGGAGGTCGTCGCCGGGGTCACGGCCCAGGGTCGTCAGGTAGTTGCCGACGATGACGGCGTTGATGCCGCCGAGCAGGCCGTCGCGGGTGCCGAGGTCACCGAGCGTGATCTCCCGACCGCCTGCGTACCGCAGGATCGTGCGTGGCAGGGCCAGGCGGAAGGCGGCGATCGTCCGGAGAGCGTCGCCTGACTCGAGGACGGGGAGGCTTTCGAACGGAGTGCCCGGCCGCGGGTTGAGGAAGTTGAGCGGCACTTCATGCGGCTCGAGCTCGGCCAGCTGGGTCGCGAGCTCGGCCCGCTGCTCGAGGGTCTCGCCCATGCCGACGATGCCGCCACAGCACAACTCCATGCCGGCCTCGCGGACCATCTCGCAGGTCGCCCAACGCTCTTCCCAGGAGTGGGTCGTGGCGACGTCCGGAAAGTACGACCGCGCCGACTCGAGATTGTGGTTGTAGCGATGGACACCCATCTCGACGAGCTGGTCGACCTGCTCCTGGGTCAGCATGCCGAGCGAACAAGCGATATTGATGTCGACCTCGGCGTGAATCGCCTCGATGCCGTCGCGGACCTGCGACAGGAGACGTTCGTCGGGTCCACGGACCGCGGCGACGATGCAAAACTCGCTCGCTCCGGTCGCGGCCGTCTGCTTGGCCGCCTCGACGAGCTCCGGGATGTTGAGCCACACCGAGCGCACTGGCGACGTGAACTGACCGGATTGGCTGCAAAAGTGGCAATCCTCCGGGCAACCGCCGGTCTTCAGCGACACGATGCCCTCGACCTCGACCTCGGGTCCGCACCAGCGCATCCGCACGTCGTGCGCCAGCTCGAGCAAGCCTGGGATGTCGGCGCCCGGGAGCCGCAAGACCTCGACCACGTCGTCGTAGCCCAGTCCCCGACCCTCTTCGAGAACCTGGCGGCGGGCACGGGTCAAAAGGTCCTCGCTCATGCGCGCAATCTACTGGACCCGGTTGTCGGAGCCGGTCGGTGACCACGATGACACACGCGCGACACCAACGTCCCTGCTCACGCCGCAGATGCGACAGGTAATCTGTCGACCCAATGGCCCAGACCTCGCCCTTGAGGGGGACAGAAATCGGCGTGCCCGAGTTCGACCGGCAGCACCTCTGGCATCCCTACACCTCGATGACCGAGCCCCTGCCGACGTACCCCGTGGTCGAGGCATCCGGGGTGCGGCTTCGACTCGATGACGGCCACGAGGTCGTCGACGCGATGGCATCGTGGTGGTGCGCCATCCACGGCTATCGGCACCCAGACCTCGACGCCGCCATGCGCGACCAGATCGAGCGGATGTCGCACGTCATGTTCGGCGGCCTCACGCACGCGCCGGCCGTCGAGCTCGCCCGGCGCCTGATCGAGTTGACGCCGGACGGGCTGTCGAGGGTCTTCTTCGCCGACTCCGGGTCGGTGTCGGTCGAGGTCGCGATCAAGATGGCCCTGCAATGTCAGCGCGGGTTCGGTCGGCCCGAACGCACCCGGCTGCTCACCGTACGCGGCGGCTATCACGGCGACACCTTCGGTGCGATGAGCGTGTGTGATCCGGTGACCGGCATGCACGCGATGTTTGCCGACGTCTTGATGCCGCAGGTGTTCGCTCCGCGACCGCCCGCGGGCTTCGGCGCCGACATCGCCGCCTGGTCGGACGATGTCGGGACCCTGATCGACCGCCACCCCGACGAGCTGGCCGCGATCATTGTGGAGCCGGTGCTGCAGGGCGCGGGCGGCATGTTCGTCTACGAGCCGGCTTGCCTCGCCGTCCTGCGCAAACTCGCCGACGAGCACGGGCTGCTGCTGATCTTCGACGAGATCGCGACCGGGTTCGGCCGGACCGGCGCGATGTTCGCCGCCGAGCACGCCGCCGTCTCCCCCGACCTCATGTGCGTCGGCAAGGCCCTGACCGGCGGCTACCTGACCCTGGCGGCCGTGCTCGCGACCGACGAGGTGGCACGCACCATCTCGGCCTCGGAATCCGGCGTCTTGATGCACGGCCCGACGTTCATGGCCAACCCGCTCGCTTGTCGGGTCGCCGCCGCCTCCATCGACCTGCTGCTCGCTGCCGGCTGGGCATCGGAGGTGGGGCGCATCGAGTCCGGCCTCGCGAGCGGCCTGGCACCGGCCCGTGGACTGCCCGGCGTTGCCGACGTGCGAACGCTCGGCGCGGTCGGAGTCGTCGAGATGGAGCAGCCGGTCGACGTCGCCGCGGCGAGTGCGTTGGCCCTGGAGCATGGCGTCTGGCTCCGGCCGTTCGGCCCGCTGGTCTACACGATGCCGCCCTACGTCACCTCGGACGCGGACCTCGCGACGATCTGCTCGGCGATCCTCGCGGTCGCGGCGAAGGCGGGCCCGTGAACGGACTGACCCACTGGCTTGCAGAGCAGCAAGCCGCGCGTATCTCGGGCGGTCTCGAACGACGTCTCGCAGTGCGGGACGACACACTGATTGATCTCGCGGGCAACGACTATCTCGGCCTGTCCACTCATCCCGATGTGGTGCACGCGGCCGTGCGGGCGGCTCAGGAGTACGGCGTTGGCGCCGGCGCGTCGCGTTTGGTCAGCGGCACCCTGGCGATACACGAACAGCTCCAAGCCGACCTGGCGGAGTTTACGAAGCGCCCGGCGGCGTTGGCCCTGTCGACCGGCTATCACGCCAATCTCGCGGCCGTCACCGCCCTCGCCGACGCCGACACGCTGATCGTGTCCGACGCCCATGTCCACGCCTCGCTGATCGACGGCTGTCGGCTGGCCCGTGGCCGTGTCCGCGTCGTCGACCACGGTGACGTCGACGAGGTCCACATCGCCCTTTCCGAGCGACCCGAGCCACGCGCGCTGGTCATCGTCGAGTCGGTCTATTCGGTTCTCGGAGACGTCGCGCCACTGGCGGAGCTGATGGACCTCTGCGTCGCCCACGACGCGACGCTGCTCGTCGACGAAGCGCACGCACTCGGCGTTGCCGGCGAGGGCGGCCGCGGGTTGACCTATGGCCTCGATCTGCCCGAGCCCGAGCGCCTCGTCGTCACCGCCACGTTGTCGAAGGCGCTCGGCACCCAGGGTGGCGTCGTGCTCGCCGAACCGCCGGTGATCAGCCAACTCGTCAACGCCGCCCGACCGTTCATCTTCGACACCGGCCTCGCCCCGCCGGCAGCCGGTGCCGCGCGGGCCGCTGTCCGCCTGCTTTCCGCCGAACCCGAGCTGGCGACGCGCACCCGTACTCACGCGGCCGCGCTCGCCTCGGCCTGCGGCGTCGCCCCACCCGCAGCTGCCGTCTTGTCCGTCCCGATGCCGTCCGCCGACGCCGCCGTCCAAGCCCGCGAAGAGCTGGCGACACGCGGACTAAGAGTCGGGTGTTTTCGTCCACCGTCCGTACCGGATCATGTATCCCGGCTACGGCTCACCGCGAGGGCGTCCCTGGCCGATCATGAGATCGACCACGCCTGTCGTGAACTCCCCCTGATCATGCGCGAAGGAGTGTGATGGCGAGGTACGTGTTCATCGTCGGAACCGACACAGGCGTCGGGAAGACGGTCACGATGGCGGCAGTCGCCACGCATATGGCCACCACGGGGAGTTGGCTGGCGTTAGTGAAACCGATCCAAACCGGATTGGTGGACGGCGAATACGGTGACGTGCACGTCGCGGCCCATCTCAGCGGCGTCTCCGACGCACAGGAATTCGTCCGGCTCCCCGACCCACTGTCGCCGGACGCGGCCGCCAGGCTGCGCCAGGTAGCGATCCCGACGGTCGACGAGCTAGGGGCCAAGCTCCGCGACGTCCCGGTCCCGGCCGACACGGTGCTGGTCGAGGGCGTCGGCGGCGTCCGAGTCCGCCTCGATACCCGCGGTGGCACGATTCTCGACCTGGCGAGAACCGTCGGCGAGTACGACCAGGTCGAGGTCATCGTCGTCGTACACGCCGGACTCGGGACGCTCAACCACACCGAGCTCACTGTCGAGGCGATTCGGCGGGCCGACCTGCCGCTGATCGGCCTCGTCATCGGATCGTGGCCGGAGCAGCCGGACCTCGCCGCCGGGTGGAACGTGCTGGACCTGCCACGGGTGTCCGGTCTGCCACTGCTGGCGCGGCTGCCCGAAGGAGCGGGGCGCTGGACTCCGGCGGAGTTCCAGCACTCAGCCTGGCGCTGGTTCAGCCGGCGGCTCTGACGTCTGTGCGGGCGGGGTGTGGGGTTGTCGCGCGCGCGTCCAACCAGCCTCGCGCTTCGCGCTCGGCGGCCAGGCCCATCCACGGACGCGCGCGTGACAACCCCACACCCCCGCCTCTGTCGGTGGCGGCGGTCTCCCCTCTGCCCGGCGGGCTCCTCAGCGGAGTTCGGTCGATGAGAGGTCTAGGAGGCGTCTTGCGGTGATGAGTTGTTGGATTTGTTGGGTGCCTTCGAAGATGTCGAGGATTTTGGAGTCGCGGGCCCACTTTTCTAGGAGCTCGTGTTCGCTGTAGCCGACGGAGCCGGCGAGCTCGACACAGCGCAGGGTGACGTCGTTGGCCGTGCGAGCCGCCTTGGCCTTGGCCATCGACGCCTGGAGCGAGTTGGGTTTGCCGTTGTCGGCTATCCAGGCGGCCTCGAGGGTGAGTAGGTACGCCGCCTCCCAGTCGGCCTCCATCGCGAGGTACGTCGCGGCCGCCCCCAGCTGCAGATGCGGGGGCCGGTCGTAGTCGGGCTCGACGCCCGCGTCGTGCAGCATGTCGCGGGTCACCTCGAGAGCCGCCCGGCCACAGCCGACCGCCATCGCGGCGACCAGCGGCCGAGTGTTGTCGAAGGTCTGCATGACGCCGGCGAAGCCCTGATCGCCCTCGACCTCGGGGCTTCCGAGCAGGTTGGCCCTCGGCACCCGGCAGTTGTCGAAGACGATCGTCGCCGTGTCGGACGCCCGGATGCCGAGCTTGTGATCGAGCCGCTCGACCCGCATCCCCGGCGTCCCCTTCTCGACCACGAACGACTTGATCGCGGCCCGGCCCTTGGACCGGTCGAGACTGGCCCAGACCACGACCGCGTCGCAGCGATCGCCGGCTGTGACGAAGATCTTCTCGCCGTTGATGACGTAGTCGTCGCCGTCGACCTCGGCGGTCGTCTGGATCGCGGCCGAGTCGGAGCCGCAGCCTGGTTCGGTGATGGCCATGCCCGCCCACACCCCGTCCAACCGCTCGAGCTGCTCATCGTCGGCGACCGAGGCGATCGCGGAGTTGCCCAAGCCCTGGCGCGGCATCGACAGCAGGAGCCCGACGTCGCCCCAGCACATCTCCATGATCGACAGCACCGATGCCATGTTGGAGCCGTTCCGGATGCCGCTGTCGTCGCCGTTGTCGCCGCGACGCACGCCCTTGGCGCCCGCGCCCTGCCCCTGGCCCGACTCCCCCAAACCGTCGACGATCGAGGCCAGCATGTCGAGCTCTTTGGGGTACGCGTGCTCGGCCAGGTCGTATTTGCGCGACAGCGGTCGCACGAACTCGGCGGCGACCTGGTGCGCCTGGTTGACGAAGGCCCACATCTTCTTCGTGGGCTCGAGGTTGATCATGTCGCCTCCTCGTTCATCGACAGAGTCGGTCGGCTCCGGCCTCAGACGAGGAGGCCACCCTCCATGACACCGATGGCGCGCAGGTCGCGATACCAGCGCTCGACCGGGTGTTCCTTGACGAATCCGTGGCCGCCGAGCAACTGCACGCCGTCGGTCCCGATCCGCATGCCGTGTTCAGTGCACAGCCGTCGGGCAAGCCCCACCTCGCGGGCGTAGTCCTTGCCCTGCTCGGCCCGGGCAGCCGCTCGGTACGTCGCGAGCCGCATGCCTTCGAGCTCGATCCCGATGTTGGCGACCATGAACGCGACGGATTGCCGGTGCGCGATCGGCTCGCCGAAGGCCTGGCGCTCCTTGACGTAGGGGATCACGTAATCGAGGACGGCCTGGCCGGTCCCCACGGCGAGCGCGCACCAACCGAGCCGACCGAGCCGGATGCACTCGGCGTACGTCTCGGGGCGGGCGTCGCCGAGCAGCGCGTGCCGAGCCAGCCGTACGTCGGTGCAGATGACCCGCGCAAGGCTGGCCGCGCGCAGGCCCATCGACGGGTCGGCCTCGACCTCCAGACCTCCGCCGTCGGACTCGACGAGAAACAGGGCGGGCCCGGACCCGTCGAGGTCAGCAGCGATCACGAACAGCTCGGCGTCGGCCGCGCGCACGACCATCGACTTGGTGCCGTTGAGCACGTAGCCGTCGTCGTGGCGAACCGCCCGCGTCTCGAGCCGAAAGGGGTCGAACAATGGACGCGGCTCGGCGACGGCGAGGGCCGCGGCCGGGATCTCCGAGCCGGTGAAGCTCGGGAGGTACGTCTGCTGCTGCGGCCCGTCGCCCCACAGCGACAGCGCGGTGGCGACCGAGGCCGGCGACAGGCAGGCCACCGCGGTGCCCATGTCGCCGTGCGCCAACGCTTCGGCGACGAGCACCGCGGTCGTCATGGACCGCTCGGCCCCGAGACCGCCGGCGTCCTCCGGCACCTCGAGCAGGGTGAGTCCGAGCTCCTGTGCCTGTTCGAGCACGTCGTCGGGCGTCGCACAGCTCGCATCGGCCTTCTCGGCGCCGGGCCGCACCACGTCGCGGGCAAACTCTCGTACGACGCCGACGATCATCTCCTGGTCGTCGGTCGGCGTCAGGTCGAACAGGTCGTTGGTGCGGTTGTGCAGGCGAGCTGGCGCGGCCGAGCTCGGCTTGCGGGTGAACCGGCGACTGACGGCTCCGACCGTGCGGAAGCCGGTCTTCGTCGCCTCGAAGACGACCCGCTCGGTGGGTTTGCGGATGCCGAACCGGTCGATGACACGAGACTGCGCGATCTTGTTGAGCACGGCGAGTGCGCCGCCCATGAGATGACGGCGATAGGTCGCGACGCCGCGTTGAGATGGTCGCGGTGATGGCACGGTCGACTCCTCGTGAAGGTGGCCGTCGAGCCTAACTGTAACTGGGAGTTGCAGTTTCGGGTACGCCTCCGCCCCGTGGCCTCGAGCACCACGCCGGCCCCACTGGCGGGACCCAAATTGCGAAACTCGCCGCGCGTGTTGCGCGATTTGGGTCCCGCCAGTGGGGCGCGGATTGTCCGGTAGCCTGCGGCGCGTGTCTGAGATGGCGAGCGAGGAGATGTTGCCCGGCGGCGGCACGGTGCGGCCGATGACGCGGTGGGGCGACCCGCTGATGCATCGGCCACTCAAGCCTGTTGCCGAGTTCGACGAAGCGCTCGCGACCCTGATCGCCGACATGTCGGCGACGATGTACGCGGCCGACGGCGTCGGCCTCGCCGCCAACCAGATCGGCGTCGATCTCGCCGTGTTCGTCTTCGACTGCGTCGAGCGCGACGGCAACCGTACGTTCGGCGTCGTCTGCAACCCGGTGCTCACGCTTCCCGAGGGCCGCGAGCGCCGACTCGAGGAGGACGACGAAGGCTGCCTCTCGCTGCCCGGAGTCTTCAGCACGTGCGCCCGGCCCGACCACGCCCGGGTAGACGGCCTCGACGAGCACGGCCGGCCGGTCACGTTCGAGGGTGACGGCCTGCTGGCCCGCTGCCTGCAGCACGAGACCGACCATCTGTACGGTCGGGTCTTCGCCGATCGGCTGCCGGGGCGCGCCCGCAAACGGCTCCTCAAGGCGGCCGAGTCGGTCGCCGACCAGTTCCCCGACGACTGGCCGGTGACGCCCGCGATCCGACCGGAGGGCTGATGGCGCAGGTCGAGTTTCCGAGCACGGTGGGTCGCGTTCTCGAGCGGAGCGCCCGACGTACGCCGACGCGACTCGCACTCACCTTCGACGACCGGCGATGGACCTATGCGGAGCTGGACCGCGCCGCCGGCCGGGTGGCGGGTCGGCTGCTCGAGCTAGGACTGACACCGGGCGACCGGGTCGCGGCGTACGGCAAAAACTCCGACGCCTATCTGCTCCTCTATATCGGGTGCGCCCGGGCGGGGCTGGTGCCGGTGCTGCAGAAGCTGCGCGACCAGCTGCCAGGCGTCGGCTTCTACAACTGCTTCGGCCAGTCGGAGATCGGGCCGCTCGCGACCGTGCTCCGACCGGAGGAGCACGACGCGCGGCCCGACTCGATCGGCCGCGCGGTGCTCTTCGTCGAGACCCGCGTCGTCGACCAGGAGATGAACGACGTCGCACCGGGCGAGGTCGTGTATCGATCGCCGCAGCTGTGCACCGGCTACTGGGAGAAGCCGGAGGAGACCGCGGAGGCATTCACCGGAGGCTGGTTCCACTCGGGCGACCTGGTCCGGATCGACGAGGAGGGATATCTCTTCGTCGTCGACCGGATCAAGGACGTCGTCAACACCGGCGGTGTGCTGGTCGCCTCTCGCGATGTCGAGGACGCCTTGTACGCGCATCCGGCGGTCGCAGAGGTGGCCGTCATCGGCGTACCGGATCCGAGATGGATCGAGACGATCGCCGCGGTCGTCGTGGTTAAGGACGAGGTCGGCGAACGCGAGATCATCGAGTTCGCCCACGAACGGCTGGCCACGCACAAGGTGCCCAAGGCCGTGCATTTCGTCGACGAGCTGCCGAAGAACCCGTCGGGGAAGCTGTTGAAGCGCGAGCTCCGCAGCCGGTTCGGTGGCTCGGAGTCGGCGGTCGGTGATCGCTGACAGCCGCTGGTGCTAGCGGGTCAGGGCCCAGCATGCGACCGCGGTCGCGGCGGCGACGTTGAGCGAGTCGATGCCACCCGTCATCCGGATCCGGACGCGGACGTCGGCCGCGTCGAGCCAGCGCCGGCTCAGCCCATCTCCCTCGGCGCCGACGAGCAACGCCGGTCGGTCCGGGACCGTCAGCTCGGCGACGTCGACCGCGTCGGCCGCCGGTGTCAGCGCGAGCGTCGTGAACCCGGCCGTACGCAGGACCTCCATCGCCTCGCGCCAGGAGTCGAACCGGGCGTACGGCAGCGCGAACACAGACCCCATCGAGACCTTGACCGACCGGCGGTACAACGGGTCCGCGCACCGAGGCGACAAGACGGCGGCATCGAACCCCAACGCGGCGGCCGACCGAAAGATCGCGCCGACGTTGGTGTGATCGACGACGTCCTCCAGCACGATGACCCGACTCGCCGACGCGAGCACCGACTCCACCGACGGCAGCGGACGCCGATGCAACGACGCCAGCGCGCCCCGATGAACATGGAACCCCGTCACCTGCTCGGCAAGCTTCTCACTCACCACGAAGCACGGGACGTCCGGCGCCGCATCCAAGACATCGGCCAAGCCTTCGAGCCAACGCTCGCTCATCAAAAAGGACCGAGGACGGTGTCCGGCCTCGATCGCGCGCCGGACCACCTTCTCGCCCTCGGCGATGAACAGTCCGCGATCGGTTTCGAGCCGGCGTCGGAGCTGGACGTCACGTAGATCGACGTAGTCGCCGAGCCGCGGATCGACCGCCGAGTCGACGCTGACCAGCTCAGCCATCACCGGGCCGCCCCATCGCCACCCGCCCCATCACCGGCCGCCCCGCCCTCGCCGGCCAGCCCGACCACGTCGCCCACGACGACGATCGCCGGCGCCCGTACACCGGCCGCCTCGGCGTCGTCGGCCAGCCGGTCGAGTCGCGTCGTCAGCCGGAGCTCGCCCGGCATGCTGCCCTCGACGATGACGGCGGCGGGCGTCGCCGGCTCGCGACCGTCGCGCAGCAGGCGATCCGCGATGGCGCGCAGGTTCGCAACCGCCATCAGGAGCACCAGCGTGCCGCGCAGTCGCGCCAGTGCCGACCAATCGACAAGTGACTCGGGGTCGTCCGGCGCGAGATGCCCGGACACAATCGTCACCTCGTGGGCGACGCCGCGATGCGTGACCGGTACGCCGGCGAGGGCCGGCACCGCGACCGCGCTGGAGAGCCCCGGGATGACGGTGCACGGCACCCCTGCGTCTGCGCACGCCTGGACCTCCTCGTACCCACGGCCGAAGACGAACGGGTCGCCGCCCTTTAGCCGGACGACGCGTTGCCCGGCCCGGAAGCCCTCGATGCACCGTCGATTGATCTCCGCCTGTGCGGCGGCGCGCCCGCGCGGCAGCTTGGAGGCGTCGACGACCTCGACCTGCGCCGGCAGCTCCGACAGCAGTTCGCGTGGCGCCAGGTGATCCGCGATCACGACGTCGGCCTCGGCCAGCGCCCGACGTCCGGCCAGCGTGATCAACTCCGGATCGCCCGGCCCGCCACCGACCAGGACAACCCCGGGAGCGTGGTCGCGGAAGTGCCGATCGGCGAGGTCGCCGTTGCGTAGGCTCTCGACGATCGCGTCCCGTATCCGAGCCGACCGTCGCGGGTCGCGGTTGGACATGACCGCGATCGTCACGTTGTCGTGTCGGCCAGAGGCCGGTGTCCATGCGCTCGCCCGCGTCGCGTCGTCGGCCCGGACGCAAAAGATCCGCCGCCGCTCGGCTTCGGCGACGACGCTGGCGTTGACCTCGGCGTCGTTAGTCGCCGCGAGGACGTACCAAGCCTCGGCGAGATCGCCGTCCTCGTACCGCCGGGCCAGCCAGCGCAACTCCCCCGCGTCAGCCATACCCTCCAACGCCGGACGAACCGAGGGCGACACGATCGTGACCTCCGCACCGGCGGCGAGGAGGGCCGGGATGCGTCGACCCGCGACCTGTCCGCCGCCCACGACCACGATCGACCGCCCGGCGAGCCGGAGACCGGCCGGGTACGGCGGATGCTCGACGTCGCCGCCCATCCCTCGCACTGTAGAGCCGTCCTCGATCGATGCGTACACCATCCAGCACCTGGACGCGAGGTGGTCGATTGGCGATAGGTTCGGACCATGAGTCTGGACCGTCCCGTCAGCCCGAATCCCTACGATCTGCTGCCTCGCGTCGACGCGTTCTCCGTCACCAGCGAATCGGTCACCGACGGTGAGCCGCTGTCTGACGATCAGGTCGCCGCGAAGGGCAACACCTCTCCGCAGCTGTCCTGGAGCGGATTCCCGGCCGCCACGAAGAGCTTCGTCGTCACCTGCTTCGACCCGGACGCGCCGACCCCGAACGGCTTCTGGCACTGGTCCGTCGTCGACATCCCCGCCGACGTGACCGAGTTGCCAGCCGGCGCCGGTTCGGGCGGCAACCTGCCCGCGGGCGCCTTCCAGCTTCGTCACGACGGCGGTGGCGTCGGCTTCATGGGTGCGGCACCGCCAGAGGGAGACCAGGTGCATCGCTACTTCTTCGTCGTGCACGCGGTCTCAGAGGACAAGCTGGGCGTCGACGACTCGGTGTCGCCGGCGGTCCTGTCGTTCAACCTCGTGTTCAAAACGCTGGCCCGGGCCGTGCTCGTTGGGACCTACCAACACTGACCGCGCCCCCGGAGCCGTCAGCCTCTACTCCGCTCTCGCGGTTCGGGGGTTTCGTCGCTATGCGACCTATCGCGCGGCAACGGCGGCCGGTGCGTTCACCAACAGCGTCTTCGGCGTCATCATCGCCTACACCTATATCGCCTTGTGGGAGGCCCGACCGGACCTCGGCGGCTATGGAGTGGCACAGGCGCTGACGTTCGCTTGGATCGCCCAAGCGCTGCTTGCCCCGACCGGGATGTTCGGCGGCTTCATCATCGACGACCTGTCGGAGCGTGTACGCACCGGCGCGGCCGCGATCGACCTGCACCGGCCGGTGTCGTTGCTCGGCCTTCGGCTGGCCGAAGACCTCGGTCGAGCCGCGTACCACTTGCTCGCCCGCGGGCTGCCGCCCACCATCGTCGGCGCGCTCCTGTTCGACCTGGCCTGGCCAGACCGGATCACGACCTGGGTCGCGGCGCTGCTGTCGATCGCGCTCGCGGTCGTCGTCGGATTCGGCCTGCGCTTTCTGCTCGGGCTGCTGGCGTACTGGATCATCGACCTCTACGGGCCGGCATGGGTGCTGGTCGTGATGCAGCTGTTCTTCTCGGGAATGATGCTGCCTCTCGTGGTCTTTCCGGACTGGCTCCGGCGCATCGCGGACGTTTTGCCGTTTCGCTGCCTCATCCAGATCCCGATCGACGTGTTCCTGAGCGACGACACCGGTACCGCCGTGCTGCCGCTGCTCGGCGTGCAGCTGCTGTGGATCAGCGTCCTCCTCGGGGCCGGCTCGGCACTCACGCGGTTCGCGGTGCGCAAGGTGGTGATCCAGGGTGGCTGAGGCCGTCCGCGGGTTCGCGATCATCGCGGGTGCGTGGATGCGGGCGGCGATGACCTACCGGACGTCGTTCGTGCTCGGGACCGTCGTGCAGTTCGTGATCACGTTCATGGACTTCGCGGCGATCATCATCATGTTCGGCCACATCGAGGCGTTCGGCGGGTTCAGCATCTCCGAGATCGCTCTGCTCTACGCCATCTCGGGCTTCGGGCTGGGCGCCGCCGACCTGCTGGTGGGCAACGCCGAGGCCCTCGGCCGGCGAATCCGCGACGGCAGCTTCGACCAAATGCTCGTTCGCCCGGTGCCGGCGCTGGTGCAGGTCGCGGCCGATCACTTCGCACTCCGACGACTCGGCCGGATCGCCCAGTCGAGTGCGGTTCTCGCCTGGGCGATGTCGGCGGCGCCGATCGATTGGACTGTCGCCCGCGTGGTGGTCCTCGTTGCTGCGATGGCGAGCGGATCGGTGATCTTCAGCGCGATCTTTGTCATGGGCGGTGCGTTCCAGGTCTTCGCCGGCGACGCGGCCGAGGTCGCCAACGCGTTCACCTACGGCGGCAATACGCTGACGCAGTACCCACTGACGATCTACCCGACCGAGCTGGTCAAAGGTGTCACGTTCATCGTGCCGCTGGCGTTCGTGAACTGGTATCCCGGCCTCTACATCCTGGGTATCGACGACCCCTTCGGCCTCCCGGACTGGCTACGCTTCGCATCGCCGGTGGCGGCGCTAGTGTTCGTGGCGGCCGCCGCCGCGATTTGGCGAACCGCCGTCCGCCGCTATCGGAGTACCGGGAGCTAGGGGCCACCATGTCCGCGATCATCGAAGTCGACGGGCTGCGGCGGACGTTCAGTGTCCGGCGCCGTCGGAGTCGGTTCCGTCGGGAGCGCCACGAAGTACGCGCGGTCGACGGCATCAGCTTCGAGCTCGGCGCCGGCGAGGCGGTCGGCTACATCGGACCCAACGGCGCCGGCAAGTCGACCACCGTCAAGATGCTGACCGGGATCCTGGTGCCGAGCGGCGGCCGGTTGCGGGTGGCCGGCCTCGATCCGTCCGCCCGTCGGACCGAACTCGCTCGGCACATCGGTGTCGTGTTCGGCCAGCGCACCGGACTGTGGTGGGACCTCCCGTTGCGCGATTCGTACGAGCTGCTCGGCCGCATCTATCGCGTCCCACGCCCCACCTACGACGCCAACCTCGAGCGCCTCGTCGACCTGCTCGACCTCGGCCCGCTCCTGGAGCAGCCGGTGCGGCAGCTGTCACTCGGCCAGCGGATGCGCGGCGACATCGCGGCGGCACTACTGCATGATCCGACGATTCTCTACCTCGACGAGCCGACCATCGGGCTCGATGTGATGAGCAAGGCCAAGCTGCGCCAGTTCTTGCGAGAGCTCAACACCGAGAGTGGCACGACGATCCTGCTGACGACCCATGACCTCGTCGACATCGAGCAGGTCTGCCGTCGGGTAATGGTGATCGATCACGGCAGGCTCGTGTTCGACGGCGGGTTCGAGCAGCTGCACCGTGAGGGTGGCGCGCGGCGTACCGTCGTCGTCGACCTGGCCGCACCCACGGAGCCACTGTCGGTGCCCGGCGCGACCGTGAGTCGGATCGACGGGCCGCGGCAGTGGCTGTCGTTGCCGGCCGGCGCCAGTTCGGCGCCCGTCGTGGCCGCACTCGGCGCTCGCGACGACCTGATCGACCTGTCCATCCAAGAGCCGGCGATCGAGGACGTCATCACCGCCCTCTACACCCGCTAGCCCGCGATCCGTGAGTTTTGGCCCGCTCGTCCGTGAGTTTTGGCATGCTCGTCCGTGAGTTTGGCCGAGCGCCGATTCCAGAAGTCACGGATCGGCAGTCCAGAACTCACGGATCGGCACACCAGAACTCACGGATCGGCGAAGGATGAGGCAGACTCCGTGCATGACCGATGCGACGACCCTCCGGCCCGATGTCTTGGGCGAGCCCTATCAGGCCGAAGTTCTCAGCCTGCCGGACGACGCCGAGGGGCCGGTCGTCGCCACGCTGATCAGCCGCCGCGCGGACGCACCAACCCGGCGCGGGGTGCTCTACGTCCACGGCTTCTGCGACTACTTCTTCCAGGGTCACCTCGCGGAGTTCTTCAACGAGCTCGGCTACGACTTCTACGCGCTCGACCTGCGTAAGTACGGCCGGTCGCTACTCCCCCACCAGACGCCGAACTTCTGCCGTGACCTGCGGGAGTACTACGCCGAGCTCGACGAGTCGCACCGGATCATCACCGAGCGCGACGGTCACGATCAGGTGGTGCTCGTCGCGCACTCGACCGGCGGCCTGATCGCGGCGCTCTGGGCGCACGACCGACACGAGTGCGGCATGGCCGTGCCCGAGGCATTCGTGTTCAACAGCCCGTGGCTCGATCTGCAAGGGTCGATCCTCCTGCGTACGGTCGGCACCCGCGCCATCGAGGAGATCGGCGCTCGCCGGCCGTACCAGGTCATCCCGCGCAACGTGTCCGGGGTCTATGTCGAGAGCATTCACCGGGACCGTCGAGGCGAGTGGGACTTCCGGCTCGACTGGAAGCCGGAGGACAGTTTCCCGGTCCGAGCCGGCTGGCTGCGCGCGGTCCGGCGAGGCCATCGGCGGATGCACCGAGGGCTCGATGTCGGCGCGCCGGTGCTGGTGCTGACCTCGACGCGGACGACGTTTACTGAGACTTGGACCGATGAGGTGCCGCATAGCGACGTCGTCCTCGACGTCGAGCAGATCGCGCGCTGGTCGCACCGGCTTGGCCCACTCGTGACGATCGGGCGGCTCGACGGGGCTCGCCACGACGTCTACCTGTCAGAGAAGGCCGTCCGCGACGAGGCATTCACCCTCACCGGTCGGTGGCTCCGGGCAGTCGTCTCGGAGTCGCGATGAACCTCGGCACCCTCGAACTCACCGCGGCCGGCGAGCGGCCCGACCTGCTGGCGCCCGCGGTTGCCGACGCGATCGCCCAGCTGCCGAACGCCCAGGTGGCGCCGATCGATCCCGACCTCGCCGACACGGCGGCGCTGTGCGCGGCCTACGACGTGCCGCTCGGGATCTCGGCCAACTGCGTCGTCGTCACCGGCAAACGGGCCGGGGTCGAACGGCACGCCGCCTGCGTCGTGCTCGCCACGACCCGCGCCGACGTCAACGGGATCGTCCGGCGTCGCCTCGACGCGCGCAAGGCGTCCTTCGCCGCGACCGACTTTGCCACCGAGGCGACCGGGATGGAGTACGGCGGGATCACGCCGCTCGGCCTGCCCGCCGACTGGCTGGTGCTGGTCGACGCAGCGGTCGCCGACACCGACATTGTCGTCATCGGCAGCGGACTGCGCCGGTCCAAGATCGTGCTCCCCGGCGCCGAGCTCGCGAAGCTGCCCGGCGCCGAGGTGATCGACGGCCTCGGCCGCTAACGTCGCGCGGTCCGAGCCTCGGTTTGCCGGACGGCTAGCTCTTCGACGAGTCGTCGTCCTCGTCCTCGGGCGGGGCGAAGTCGGCAGCGGTCGGCGGACGCGACCATGGCCGCTTGGAGCGCGGCGGCGTCAGTGGTGGCGGGCCGGCCGTGGGCGGCGCCGGCGTCGGCGGCTCGAGCCCGCTGGTGGACTCTGAGCTCGACGACGCGTCTGGCTCTGCGTCGTCGGCCGCATCGGTTTCGGTCGTGGTCTCGTCGGCGGAGGGCTCGGTCTCGTCGGCATCCGACGGCTCGGTCTCGTCGGCATCCGACGACTCGGTCTCGTCGACCGCCGGAACAGACTTGACCTCGGCCGTGCCGCCCGACGTCGAGGACCTCAGCGCCTCACCGGGCAGCCGCGGTGGCATGCCGCCCGTCCGAGACGACGGAGCGGCCGCACTCTGCGCGGAGGCGATCGCCTCCGCGGCGGCATCGTGCGCCGCGCTCAGCTCCTCGTCGGTACGCGCCTCGGCCGGCGTCGTATCGAAGTCGACGCGCTTCTTCGGGCCGCCGCTGTCGAGGGGAATGCCGGGGATGTTGCCGATCGCATTGCCGAGGCCCTTGATGGCGTCGCCGATCTCGCTCGGGATGATCCACATCTTGTTGGCGTTGCCCTCGGCGATCTTCGGCAGCATCTGCAGGTATTGGTACGCGAGCAGCCTCTGGTCGGGAGCGCCGTCGTGGATGGACTGAAAGACCGTCCCGATCGCCTGCGCCTCACCCTGGGCCCGCAGGATCGCCGACTCGCGGTCGGCCTGCGCCCGCAGGATCGCGGACTCTCGATCACCCTCGGCCGTGAGAATCGCCGACTGCTTCTCACCTTCGGCCGTGAGAATCGCCGACTGGCGCATGCCCTCCGCGGTGAGGATCGCGGCCCGCTTGTCTCGGTCGGCCCGCATCTGCTTCTCCATCGAGTCCTTGATCGACGGCGGTGGGTCGATGCCCTTGAGCTCGACGCGATTGACTTGGATGCCCCACTTGCCAGTGGCCTCGTCGAGCACGCCACGCAGAGCGCGGTTGATCTCCTCGCGGCTGGTCAGCGTCTGCTCGAGGTCCATGCCGCCGATGATGTTTCGCAGGGTGGTCGTCGTGAGCTGCTCGACCGCCTGGATGTAGTTGGCGATCTCGTAGGTCGCCGACACCGGGTTGGTCACCTGGAAGTAGATGACCGTATCGATCGACACGACCAGGTTGTCCTCGGTGATCACGGGCTGCGGCGGGAAGGACACCACCTGCTCGCGCAAGTCGATGATGTAGCGCACCTTGTCGACCCACGGCGTGATGACGTTGAGCCCGGCGGACAGCGAGGTGCGGTACTTGCCGAAACGCTCAACGATCCCGGCCCGAGCCTGCGGAACGATCTTGATCGTCTTTGCCAACGTGACTACTACTAGCAGCTCCAGCAGCAGAAACACGATGGTCAGGCCGATCTCCATGCCTGCTTCCTTCCGTCCAGTGTCGCGTCGAGGGCTCTTCTTGGTGTGACGTCCGGTGCCGTGGGTCAGTCGTTGGGGTAGACAACCGCCGTTGCGCCGTCGATGGCGAATACTGCCACTTTCGTGCCCGGCTCGATCCGGGTGTTGGGCTGGTAGCACCGAGCCGTCCACACCTCACCGGCCAGCTTGATCTCCCCTCCGCTCTCGGTGACTGTCGCCAACACCACTCCACTCGTCCCGACGAGCGCCGCGTGACCGGTTGTCAGCTCTGGTCCGCTGCGCATCCGGCGCACGATGCCCGGCCGGACGAGGACAAGCATCGCCGAGGCCGTCCCGATCGCGATCAGCAGGTCGACGATGAACGGCGCGCCCAAGGCCGAGGACACCGCGCCGGCGAACGCACCGGCCGCGAGCATGAGCAGCACGAGATCGAGGCTGAGCAACTCGGCGAGAGCGAGGAGCATGCCCAGACTCGCCCATCCCACCCACATGTGCTCGCTCAGCCAATCCCACATGTTCCAAGCCTAGTGTGCGACCGGCCGATTGATGCGGACTGATGTGCCGATGTACGCCGAGATCGGACGGTTTCGACAGCGACGGCGTCAGTGCCGACGGTGCGCGGCCGATCGGCGCCATGCATACCAACGACCGTCGACCTCGTGCAGCTCCAACGGCATGCCGAAGGTCTTCGAGAGAGTCACCGTCGTCAGCGTGTCGGGCAACGGTCCGGTCGCGACGACCCGGCCGCGCCGCATCATCATCACGTGGGTAAACCCGGGCGGTATCTCCTCGACGTGATGGCTGACCATGACGGCGGTCGGCGCGGCCGGGTCGAGAGCCACTGCCTGCATCGTGCTGACCAGGTCCTCGCGCCCACCGAGATCGAGGCCGGCGGCCGGCTCGTCCAGCAGGAGGAGCTCCGGGTCGGCCATCAGCGCCCGGGCGATCTGGACCCGCTTGCGCTCGCCCTCGCTGAGCGTGCCGAATCGGCGCTCGGCGAGGCGGCCGATCCCGACCTCGCCCATCAGCTGCTCGGCGCGCTTGTGATCGACGTCGTCGTAGGCCTCGCGCCAGCGACCGACGACCGCGTACGCCGCGGAGATGACCAAGTCGACGACCTTCTCGTCGCGAGGGATTCGGTCGGCGAGCGCCGCGCTGGTGAGTCCGATCCGGGGGCGCAACTCGAACACGTCGATGGACCCGATCGTCTCGCCCAGGACCCCGACGGATCCGGACGAGGGGAACATATTGGTGCTCACGACGGAGAGCAGTGTGGTCTTGCCGGCGCCGTTCGGGCCTAGCAAGACCCAGCGTTCGCCCTCGTGGACCTTCCACGAGATGTCGTCGAGGAGCTTCGCGCCGCCCCGGACGACCGAGACTCCGGCGAGCTCGATAACGGTGTTCAATGCTCTCCCAGCGGCTGTGGACCGGACCGTCTCCAACCTATTGCACACCGCCGACTCGCCTTGTCCCCTGGACCGATCCCCGGACAGAGCCGGGTTGGACCAGGCTCTAGGCTCGGCCTCATGACCAGCGACCCGTCGACGGATCCTGGACCCTCGACTCTCCTGGTGACCCTCACCGGCCCGGACCGGCCCGGAGTCACCTCACGTCTGTTCGAGGCCTGCGACGGGGCCGGCGTCGGCGTCCTCGACATCGAACAGGTCGTCTTGCGCGGTCGGCTCGTCCTCGGCGTCCTGCTCACGGCGCCGCGAAACGACGGGCCGCTCGTCCGCGCCATCCAGGACGCGGCCGGCGAGCTGGGCATGGACGTCGAGCTGACCCGAGGGCACGGCGACAACAGTCCCCGACGAGAGGGCCGCCTCCACGTCACCGTGTTGGGGGCCCCGCTCCGACCCCGGGCGGTCGCCGCGATCGCCGGTCGGATCGCCGACACGGGCGCAAACATCGACCGCATCGTACGGATGGCCCGCTATCCCGTGACGGCGATCGACCTCGACGTTTCGGGTGCCGATCCGGCGGCGTTGCGGCGTACGCTCGCGACCGAGGCGGCCCGGCAGGCGGTCGACGTCGCCGTACAGCCGGCGGGCATCCATCGGCACGCCCAGCGCCTCGTCGTCATGGACGTCGACTCCACGCTGATCCAGGGCGAGGTCATCGAGATGCTCGCCCAGCACGCCGGGTGCCACGAACGGGTCGCCGAGGTCACCGCCGCCGCGATGCAGGGCGAGCTCGAGTTTGCCGACGCGTTGCGCGAGCGGGTAGCGCTGCTCGAAGGGGTCGACGCATCGGCGCTCGACACCGTGTACGAGTCACTGACGTACACGCCGGGGGCGCGCACGATGATCCGTACGCTGCGACGACTCGGCTACCGCTTCGCCTTGGTGAGCGGCGGGTTCAGCCAGATCACCGACAAGATCGCGGCCGAGCTCGGTGTGCACTATGCCGCGGCCAACGAGCTGGAGGTCGTCGACAGCAAGCTGACCGGACGGCTGACCGGAGACATCGTCGACCGCGCCGGCAAGGCGATCGCGCTGCGGCGGTTCGCCTCCGACGCCGGCATCCCACTGCCCAACACGATCGCGATCGGCGACGGAGCCAACGACCTCGACATGCTTGCCGCCGCCGGTCTCGGGGTTGCGTTCAACGCCAAGCCGATGGTGCGCGACGCCGCCGACACGGCGCTGAGCGTGCCGTACCTGGACGCGATCATCTACCTGCTGGGGATAACGCGCGAAGAGGTGGAGGCGGCCGATGCCGCGGCCGGCGTCACGACGCCGGCGCCTCCGGTGCCCTGACGCGGGGTTGTGGGTTTGTTCGGCGAGTCCAACCAGCCTCGCTCGTTCCTCGTTCGGCGGCCAGGCCCATCCACGGACTCGCCGAACAAACCCACAACCCCGCTCCCGTTGTCCCTGGCGCTGGTGGCGTGACGCCGGGCGGGGCGTCGTCGCTGGGGGTCAGGTTTAGCCGCGGGCGATGTGGAAGTTGGCCATCGGGCAGGTGGCCGGGGCGAGGTCATGCCACGGGCCTTCGTGGGTGAGGACGGCGATGGCTGTGGTGGGGAAGCCGCGGTCCGTCATGGCGGCGTGGGCGTCGGTCGTACCGTCGGAGAGATCCCAGGCGACGCGCTCGAGGGTCGGGTTGTGGCCGACGACAGCGATATGGTTGTCGGTCTCGTCGAGCAGGTGAAGGGTCTCGAGGACCTCATCGACGCCGGCGCCGTAGAGACTGTCCAGGGCCCTCGTCTCCGCGTCGATCGCGGCCGCAATGGGCTTCCACGTCTGGAGGGCTCGCACGGCGGTCGACACGAGACCGACGACCGAGGGTAGGTCGCGAGCGGCGAGCCACTCCCCTGCCGCGCGGGCATCGCGGAGTCCGCGTGGGGCAAGCGGCCGAGCGTGATCGGTCGCCGCGGACGGCTTGGCCTTGCTGTGTCGGATCACGATCAGCGTCTTGGGCGAGGACGTCGGTACGGTCACGCCGCCCAGGATGTCACGGAGCGAGTTCGAGGAACCGTACGATGTCGCGCCGCAGCCCAGCCGGATCGAGACCGTGTGCCCGATCGTGATCGGCCGCGGTGCCGTACCGATGGAGCTCGGCATCCCGTACGCCGAGCGCCAGCAGCCGATGCGGCACGTCGCGCAGTGCATCGGTCACGGCGTGGCTCGATGTGCCGGTGAGATAAGGCTCGACGAGCACCACACTCGGCTCGGCGCCGACGGCCGCGCGGACCGTATGAGCGTCGAGCGGCCGTACCGTCGCGGCATACACGACCGCGACGTCGAGGTCCTCGGTCGCCGCGAGGACCGGGTCGAGCATCGGCCCGACCGCGACGACCGTGCCGCGACGGCCCTTCCGCAAGGTCACCGCCCGTCCGGCGCGGCCGAGATGCGCGGCGGCGTTGGCGCGATCCGACAGGCGGACATAGACCCGACCCGAACCGGCGACGGCATCCCGCAACAGGAGGTCGGCCTCGTCCGGATGCCCGGGGACGTGCACGGTCCAGTTCGGCAGGGTCCCGATCAGTGCCACGTCCCCCGGTGCTTGATGAGTGCGTCCGCTCTGGGCCCGGTCGTACGACGCGCCGATGCTGACCAGGACGGCGCCTACGTCTTGATGTCCGAGGTCGAGCTTCACCTGCTCGAACGCTCGCTCGACGAGGAACGGAGCGTACGTGTGCAGGATCGGCCGCATCCCCGTGAGCGCGAGCCCGCCTCCCACGCTGACGAGGAGCTGCTCGCGGATGCCGACGTTGACGACGCGGTCCGGGTGGCGCCGGCCGACCGACTCGAAGGCATCGACGGAGATGTCGGCGAGCACGACGGCGACCGAGTCGTCGGCGTCGATCAGCTCGGTCGTCACAGCGGCGAACCGATCCCGCATCGTCTCGAGCACTGGCGGCTCACCTCTTGCGCCGAGATTGCGCGTCTTTCCCACTTCTTCGATTCGATCTTGCGCGTCTGGCCTGCCCTCGGTGGGAAAGACACGCAATCTCGGCGCGAATGGACGCGCGGTCATGCCACGGCCTCCGCGGGAGGCTCCACGTGCGCGACCACGACGCTGGGCTGGCCGTCATGGTGCACCGAGAGCGCCGCGGACAGCCGAGCGTGGTCGCGCCCGTAAACGTTGGCGGTCGCCCAGCCCTCGACGGCAAACCGAGCGGAGATGCCGCCGGCCCAGCCGAGCGTGTCGGAGTCGTTGTCGATGACCACGACGGTGAGGTTGCCGAGGCCGAAGGCGCGAGCCGCCGCCATCGCCTCGAAGTTGGATCCCTCGTCGAGTTCGGCGTCGCCGGCCAGACACACGACTCGGCTCGTCGTGAGGCCCTGAGCGCGTAGGCCGAGCGCGATTCCGACGCTGATCGGCAGGCCGTGGCCGAGCGAGCCGCTGCTGACCTCGACTCCGGGGATCAGGAGGCGGTCGGGATGCGTGCCGAGTGGCGAGTCGGCGTCGGTGAACGTGTCGAGCACCTCCACCGGTATGAATCCCTTAGCGGCTAACACGGCGAAGTAGGCCATCGGGCCGTGGCCCTTGGAGAGGACGAACCGGTCTCGGGCCGGGTCGTCGACCCGGTCCGGCGACACGTTCAAGATCTGGTCATAGAGCACCCAGAGGACATCCAGCGTGGAGTGCGCACTGGGCTCGTGCTTCTCGTCGCCGGACATCCGTCCGATCAATGTCGGGAGGTCGCGGTATCCGAAGCGATGGTGTCGCGTGATCGTCGACGTTGGCATGCGTCCAGGCTGCAACCTAAAGTTGACTTGAGGTCAAGCCCATCGAGAGACCAATCGACAACGGAGGCTTCGACGTGGCCAGGACAACCGATCTGCTCCCGATCGGCGTCATCGCACAGCGTGCGGGCGTCGCCCCGTCGGCGTTGCGGTTCTACGAAGCGCAAGGCCTGATCTGGTCGACTCGCAACGCCGGCAACCAACGCCGGTTCGAGCGCGGCATGCTCCGGCGCATCGCCTTCATCCGGACCGCCCAACGGGTCGGGCTGACACTCGACGAGATCCGGGCCGCGCTCGACGGCCTGCCGAGCAACCGGACGCCGAACAAAGCCGACTGGGAGCGGTTGTCTCACCTGTGGCGGGGCCGGCTCGACGAGCGGATCGCCGAACTGGAGCGGTTGCGCGACAAGCTGACCAGCTGCATCGGCTGCGGCTGCCTGTCGCTTCGGCGCTGTGCGCTGTCGAACCCCGACGACGAGCTCGCCGCTGTAGGACCCGGCGCCCACTACCTCATCGGCGACATCGACGCCGACGAGGCGCTGTCTTAGGCGTCGGCCACGCTGAGCCGGTGTCGGATCACACTGATCGCACGCAGCGACCGGCAGGCGATCATCGCGGCGCTGAGACCGAGCAGCGCGTTGACCGCGGTGACGCCGGCCTGCATGCCGATCGAAAACGAAACGACGGCCGCGCTGGAGGCCGCCTCGCTCAGGGCGTACGCGAGCAGCACCTGCTGGGTTCCGGCGCCGCCGGGAGTCAGTGGCACGAAGGTCGACATGCCGGCCACGACCATGACGAGTGCGGCGATCGCCGGCGAGGTGGGCAGGCCGAAGGCGGCCAGCAGGCACATGACGACGCCGATCCGGCATATCCAGGCCACAGCTTGGGGTGTCGCTACGCCGAGGAAATAGCGCCGCGGTGTCCGGAAGATAGCGCCGCCCTGCCTGATTCGGCCCCAGACCTCTCGTACCCGGGGTCGTAGATAGCGAACCACGAGGACGACACCGACAGCCCCCGCGACGGCGAGACCGACGGAAACCAACAGGTGGCCTCCGAGCCAAGTGGTGGTGACCGCGTGGTCGAGGTCGAAGGACAGCGGTGCCTGACCGGTCAATCCGACCAGCAGCAACGTCGCGGCCGCGGCGAGCAGGTCGAACGGCAGCAGGACCGTGATGGTGGCGCCGATCGTGGTCAGGGTCGAGCCGCGGATCTCGGCCCGCGCCAGCCCGATCTTGGCGGCGTCCCCGCCTCGGGCCGGAACCAGGGCGTTCAGCGCGACCCCGGAGGCGTACGCCGCAGTCACCCCGGTCAGCGAAATCCGCCGATTTGGATAGGCAGCGACGAGGACGTTGCGCCAGGCGGCCGAGCGCAGGACGTGGTTGGACACGTGCAGCAGCGCGGCCAGCACCAGCAGGCGTGGGTCGACGGAGGCGAACTTGTCGGCGAGCGCCCCGATCTGATTGGTGAGATCGTCAGCGACATCCATCTCAGCCCGCCTCCTCGGTCGGCCCCGTCCCCAGGTGGATCGAGATCCCCGACATGGGCTGTTTTGCGGCGTACTTGCGTAGCGCCGCGAGCTGACGGGCGCTGCCGACCGAGTGCATCAGCCGTACGTCGGCGATATCGCGCATGGCGGTGAGCAGTGCCCAATTTTGCGAGCAACACACGGTGACGTCGCGCGGGCGTTGGCCGAGCGCCTCGGCGACCCGAGACGGAGGCCAAATATCTCGCCCCTTGAGATCCTGTATCAGTGTGGTCGATCGGGACGCATCGACAACGGCCGCTTGCGCCGTCTCGGGGCGACGCAGCGACCTCAGATCGTTGCCGGCCCGGCGCGCGGCGACAAATGGTCCCGGCCCGGCAGCATTCAGGGACGACATTGAGGCTGAGTCTAGATGCCCATCGCGTGAAAGCCACCGTCTACATGGACAATTTCACCTGTCGTGGAGGGAAAGAAATCGCTCAGGAGGGCAACGATCGACCGCGCCGTCGGGGTCTGATCGTGCTGATCCCAGCCGAGCGGGGCACGGTCGCCCCAGGTCGCTTCGATGTCCTCGAATCCCGGGATCGCCTTCGCGGCGAGCGTCTTGAGCGGTCCGGCCGACACCAGATTGACCCGGATCTGGCGTGGGCCGAGGTCGCGGGCGAGATAGCGGGCGCACGACTCCAAGCCCGCCTTCGCGACGCCCATCCAGTCGTAGACCGGCCACGCCACCGTCGCGTCGAACGTCATGCCGACCACCGAGGATCCTGGCGTCAGCATCGGCAGGGCGGCGGTGGTCAGCGACTTCAGCGAGTACGCCGAGACGTGCACCGCCTGGCCGACGTCGTCCCACGGGGCGTCCAGGAACTTGCCGCCGAGGATCGTGTCCGGGTTGCCGTAGGCGATCGAATGTACGATCCCGTCGAGCCCGTCGACATGCTCCGACAACCGATCGGTCAGGGTCGCGAGGTGCTCCTCGTCGGTCACGTCCAGCTCGAGCACCGGTGCCGGCTTCGGCAGCCGGGAGACGATGCGCTTGGTGATCGACAGGGCGCGGCCGAAGTTGGACACCACGACCTCGGCGCCCTCTTCTTGAGCGACCTTCGCGGCCGCGAAGCCGATCGAGCTGTCGACCGTCACACCGGCGACCAAGATCCGCTTGCCTTCGAGGATTCCCACGACAGGTCCTTCCTGGGTGCTCGCGCGACCCGTATCAGTGGCCCATTCCGAGGCCGCCGTCGACTGGGACGACGGCTCCGCTGATGTATCCGGCCTCGTCCGACGCGAGGAAGCGTACGACGCCTGCCACCTCGTCGACGGTCGCATAGCGACCCAACGGAATCCGGTCGACGTATTCGGACTTCTTCTCGTCCGGCAGCACTGACGTCAGTTCGGTGTCGATGAAGCCCGGCGCCACGACATTGGAGGTGATGCCACGGCTGCCGAGCTCGCGGGCCAGCGAGCGGGCCATGCCGACCAGGCCGGCCTTGCTCGCCGCGTAGTTGACCTGGCCCGCACTGCCGAGCAGACCGACGACCGACGAGATGAAGATCAGCCGGCCGCGCCGGAGTCGAAGCATGCCGCGCGATGCCTTGCGGGCGACCCGAAACGCCCCAGCGAGATTGGTCTCGATGACGTCGGACCAGTCGTCGTCGCTCATCCGCAGCACGAGGGTGTCGCGTGTGATGCCGGCATTCGCGACGAGCACCTCGATCGGACCCTGGTGCTCCTCTACCGCGTCGAGCGCGTGGTCGACCTGCTCGGTGTCGGTGACGTCACAGCGAACGCCGTAGAACCCCTCGGGCGGCTCGCCGCCGCGGTGAGTGACGGCGACATGGTCGCCGGCGGCGGTGAAGGCGTTGGCGATGGCGAGCCCGATACCTCGA